>TARA_B100001057_G_scaffold500865_1_pt1 | contig 10912 bp, 8 predicted proteins | sample TARA_B100001057 | Tara Oceans TARA_B100001057 (sample SAMEA2621839) | marine metagenome | biome: marine biome (ENVO:00000447); feature: surface water layer (ENVO:00002042); material: "saline water (ENVO:00002010), including plankton (ENVO:xxxxxxxx)" | depth 5 m | reverse complement strand
GAGACCCAACATCATATTCTTTGATTAAGTTTTTAGTTTCTATCATGATCTTTAATTAATTCTTATAAAATAATTTTAGGTTGATAGTTCATCTATGAACTTTATCCAGCCTTCTGCAGAAATTTTAGTATCTTTGAATTCTAGAGCATTATTAAAAAATGATTTGGCCTTATTATAATTATTCAACTCATATAATGAGATACCCATCAAAAGATCTAACCTACCAGGATACTTATCGTAACCTAAATTTTTTGCCTCAAGAAGATATTTGTATGATACCTTCCAGTCCTCCTCCTCAAATGCAAAACGTCCTATTTTATATGCTGTGTTAGGATCTTTTTCCAATTCAAGAGATTTTATTAGATAGTCTATTCCTGTGAACCTATCTTTTAAAATAAAATATGAATCAGCTAAAAGTTCGTAATTAGCCTTGTTTTCATCAACAATACCTGATTCCATTCCATACTTAATTGCTTTAATTGCTTTTTGAGGCAAATTTTTATACAAGTAATACCTGCTTAGATCTAAATATTCTTTTTCTTTTGAAAGCGTATTCCTTTCATAAGCTAACTCAAGACCAGCAAGAGATTCATCATCATCATCTTGTGTATAATACAAACCACTAAGTTGCTTCCAGTATTCTTTTTTATCTGGATTTACAAAAATCAGTAACTGGGCAACTTCAACTGCTCTAGTAAATTTTTCAAGCTGTATGGCTAATGAAAGCTCATATCCTAACCAGTCTTCCTTAAGTGTTGTAGATAGCTCATTTGCTTTTGATATATTTTCATATGCAGTTAAATAATCTTTTTCTTGATAATAAGAAATACCCAACATGACCCTATAGGTTGGAGGAAACAATAAACGTCTTTTTTCAGCAATAGCTTTATATTGTTCTAAAATTTTTATTGTATTTTTATAATCACTCATTTGAAAATAACATTGAGAAAGACCAACCCGAACTTGTAAACCAGTTACCAATGGCATTTTTTTAAATTTTAGTGATTTCTCATACCATGGAACCGCTTTTTCATAATCACCCTGGATAGCATGAAAGTTTCCATAAAGTTGATTTATTAATGCTCTTTCATAACTCTGTTCATTAACAAAATATCTTCTAACGAAAATATCTAGTTCGCGTTGGGCATCTTCGTATTTTTCATCATCAATAAAATCATTAATTCTTTTTAAATAGCTATAAACAAACTGGCTAATAGCATCCTCAGATGTATGTGAGTTAGGCGGAAAAATTAAAAATATTATTAAAAAGATATATTTAAACATTGCAACTAAACTCCACTTCTAACTCGCCTTTTTGATCTACAGCTATACCGTCAATTGTTTTTGGTTTAAATTGCCATCTTTTAACAGCTTTGATAGCTTCAGAATTAAAAACCCTAGATGGTTTAAATGACTGTATAACGATGTTATTTACTCTTCCGGTTGCTGATATTGTCAGTAACATTTTTACAGAACCATTAATTCCATTAATTTGAGCCTCTCTTGGACATCTTGGAGCAACTTTGACAATTGGTATAAGTTGGCTAATGCCGCTACCCATAGATTCTAAATTGCTTAAAAAGGCGCCTGAAAAATCAGTTGGAAGAGAAAAATCAGGCATTTCAAAATCTAATTTAGCAACAGGAGGTGGTTTATTAACATCCAGTTCAATTTGAGGCTGCGGGGGTCTTTTTGGGGTTGGTGGTTTATCAGGTATTGTTCTTTTTCTTTCTTGAAGTGTGTCATCTTGCTTAATTCTAATGAAATCAACATAATTTGGATTATTTCGATCTTTATCTATTCCACTACCCTGTGTTATTAAAGATTGGATTATTAAAAATATAACTATGGTTACAATAATTGGGACAATTAATTTAATCCAATATTTATATTCTTTAATTATCATTTTTTGCGGCAATTGAGATATTCTGAACACCGGCAAGTCTGATTTGATCCATTGTTTCAACTAATAATCCAGATCTAGCCTCTTTATCAGCTTGAATGATAACTGAACCTTCAGGATATTCAATTTTAAGTCTTTCTATATTCGCCCTAACTGCTTTTAAATCAATTCTTCTTTTATCAATCCAAATTTCATTATTTTGAGTAATAGCTACAAGGATATTTCCTTTTTCATCTCTTTCTGCTGTTTCAGCATTAGGTCTATTGATATCAACACCGGTTTCTTTAACGAACGAAGTTGTTACAATAAAAAATATTAGCATTATAAAGACGATGTCCATCATTGGTGTTAAATCTAGCCCTTGCTCTTCTGGCTTTCTTCTATTTCTTCTTCTCAATATGAATAACCTCTAGTTTTAAATATGTCTTTAATTTCTTTGTTTGATTTTTCTAATCTTGCTCCAATATCTTGTCTAAAATACAATCCAAATAAAGTTATAACCATACTCGCCATAGTAGGAATTGTTGCTTTAGCTACTCCAGAGGACATTGCTCTGGGATTTCCAGTTCCTAAAAATGATAGCACTTCAAAAACCTCAATCATTCCATAAACTGTTCCAAGTAGGCCAATCATTGGACACATCCCAATTAAGCCATCCAATAATTTAATATTTTGATAGGATGTTCTATTGAATTCAGATAAAAATGTTTTTTCAACTTGAACTAATTTTATTGAATCTGGAGGATTGGAGTTAATAAAATTATCAACCTTAGAAGAAAGCCATTCTTTTTTTTCAACAAACACAAAGAAATATTTATTAAAAACAATGTAAAAAATTATTAAAGTTAATATAAATAATAAATAGAGTACTGGTCCGCCTCTCGTTATAAGTTCATTTAAAAACATACTAACTCTTGGACAACAAATAAGATGCTTTTTCTTCTATTATTTGAAGAATAGAATTAGTTCTCTCTGATATATATGTATACATACCTAGAAGTGGAGCAGCAACAATTAAGCCTAACATTGTTGTAACTAAAGCCTGTGAGATACCACCTGCCATTTGTTTAGGATCACCGGTGCCAAATAATGTGATTGCTTGGAATGTTTCTATCATACCGATAACTGTTCCCAAGAGCCCAAGTAAGGGTGCTACAGCTGCAAAAAATTTAATCCAGTTATTACCCCATTCTATAGTTCCTGTGTAATTAATAATAATTTCATCAATAATGTTTTCTTTAGAGTCTTTTGAGTCCCCAGACTTAAGCGATTTAGTCATTTCGCTAATTACTCCAGATGATTCATCATTAACTTCCTCAGAGTATTCACGCAATTTATATATTTTAAATATGCTAAAGACTGCACCTATTAATCCAATAAACATAATAATAAAACCGATAAGTTTACCTTGTGCAATTCTTTGGAACCATCCAGGTTTATCAAGATATAAAGACAATAGGAATCCTCTTGTAGGGTCTATTGCTACATCCTTATAATCATCAGCTCTGGCATGTTTTTTAAGCGATCTAATGATGTTAGATTCAGGTTGTTTAGCAAGTAATTTAAAAGAATTTAAAGAAGAAGCTGGTGTAACAAATTTATTGTTATAAGATGCAGAAAATAAACCATATCTTATAACCTGGCCTTCAAAACTTTCTCCATCAGGATCTGTGATTACAGTATCAATTTTTTTAATTTCGCCTCCAGCAACAATCTCATCAAAATAGGCTATCCATAACTGCTCTAACTCTTCTAAATTGTGAACCTTTATCTTACTAATCTCTTTTAAAGCTTCTAACCTGTTAGGAAATTCATAAAAAACAACAGAATTTTCTGAAGATGCAGCTAATTCTCCAGCAAATTGACGTGTTACACCAAATAGCTCTCCTAAAACACCTATTTTAATTTGTAATTTTTCTTCTAAATCAGTTAAAGTTTTTTCATTGTCTTCAAATTGCTTTTCAAGTCTTTTATTTCTTGCTTTTTCGTTTGCTAACTTATTTTTAGCATCATTTAATAAGGCCGTTCTCTCTTCAATTTTATCTAGGAATGATTGAAGTCTTTTATTATCTTCGTTTACATAGATACTTTTATTTGTTTTAACCAATTCTAAAAGAGCATTAATTTCATTATTTCTTAATTCTTCTATTGGAACTTCTTCATTCTCTTGAGAAATAACATTCAGAGATAATATAAATAATAATGTATAGAACTTTTTCATAATTATTTCTCTAAAGGTTTTACAGGAAGCTTTATAAAATTAGGTGGAGCTTGTCTATTTGCAATATCCAATGCATATTTAATTTCATCATCTAATGATGAACCTTTATGAACCCATTTTTTAGTATTAGTATTCCAGAAGCCTGTTTCTCTTCCATTGGGAGTTCTGTAGTATAAACCAAGTCTTCCTAATCTAAAGTAATCTACTGCTCTTTCGTTTCCTTCTATATTTAAAAATCCTTGATATGATTCAATAGTCTTACCAAAGTTAGCTTCCAATTGATATGCTTCGAAAATATTTCTGAATTTTTCAGCAGTAGTAACATCTGCCCTAATTATTAATTTATCTAAGTCGTTTAATCTAGATTCTCTCTCATCGATTAAAAAAGGAATATCTAGAGAAATAAATTTATTAAGTGAATCAACCATCCTTTTTAATAGAGGTAATATGTCTATATTAATGCTATCTAATGAATCTAACTGATCATCGATGCTTGCAATCTCTAAGATCTGAGCATTAATAATTTGAGACAACTGATCATCATAATTTTTTAATGAATTAAACTCATTTAAGGTGTCTTTATAATCAAAGTATATTTTTTTTGATTCTATATCTAGCTCGTCAATTTTATTTTGAATCTCTATAGATACATTGCTTGCCTCAACTTGAGAGTTTATCGTCTGATCTACGATTTCTTGTGCAAACATAGAACTAGTAAAAAACAATAAAATAGTAATTAATTTCATGCGCATATTATATATATATATTTAGTGTATTTATAAAAAAAGAGCTCTAAACTTAGAGCTCTTTTGAATTAAGTTTAAATTAGAATCTAAATTCTAATCCTGCAGTAACGTATCTACCAAAAGCACTGAAATAGTATCTGTTGTAGTATGGGAAACCGTATGCTTCATCACGTTGAGGCATTTTGTCTTCTAGGTTTCTAATACTCAAATAGAAGTTAAGATCAGGACTATAATTATAATAACTTGATAGATTCATAATCATATGAGGATCACTTTTTTCAGGAGTTGAGTAACCTCTGTACATTTCCATGTGACCGGTTCTATCAGTAAACAAGGTAGTACCAAAGTCTTTATATCTCCAAGAAATTGATATATTTTGTTGGGACCTAGGTTCATATAAATATACATCTAATGCATCTTCCTCATCTGAATAATCATCAAACTTCGTAGAGCTTTTAAGAATATGCGATGAAGAAACTCTAAATGTAAAGTCACCAGCATTTTCAGTTTCAAGTCTATAGTTTAGAGACCAATCAGCACCTTCATAATTAATAAATGACTGATTTGAATAAGCTGGTCTAACTTGCTCAAATGGACCAATTGGATATGTTCCACCTAAGGGGTTTGCAGTAGATCCACGTGTAATTTTTGCAAATACATCATCACAATTTCTATCTGGGAATGTGTCATTCATGAAGTTTTGGAAATCATCACCGTATAAACATTTCCCTTCAGCATAATTAATTGTATATGGACTCTCTCTAGTAACAGCACCTTCTAATAAAACTTCATATAAGTCTATAGAAAGATTAAGATTATTATTAATATCCCAAACTAATCCAAGTTGGAAATTCTCACCCTCTTCTTCTTTTAATGTTGTATTACCAGATAATAAAGCTTGAACACTTCCTGATCCGACTTCGCACTCTGTATAATCTTGATAGTTATACACAGCAGGATTAGCTAATGTGTATGCATAGCAAGCTACATAATCCTGGAATCCGTTATAGTAACCAGAACTCGCTTTTTGGAATAAATAGTTCATATCTGGAGCTCTAAACGATTCAGATGCAGAAAATCTAATCAGCAAATCGTCATTTGGTCTATATGCAAAACTAGCCATTAGTGAGTTTCTAGATCCAACATTTGATGAATCATCATCATATTTATCGTATCTTGTAGCTAGGTTTGCTTCTAATTTATTTGTAAGCATTGTTGAAAGCTCTATCCCAATTGAATCTCTAGTTCTTTCACCACCACCATCGATAGCTGAACCTTGGATAAATACAATTGCACCAGCTTCTGAATCATCATCTAACCTACCAGCAGCTGGAGTTAGATCATATTCTTGTTCTTGATGTTCTGCAGTAATGGCAAATCCAACAAATTTATTACCTACCTCAACTTCTCCACTTATTTGAAAATCAATTGTAGTTTGAGAAGATTCAGCTAAAACGCTGTCATCAGCAAGCCAACTTCCAAGCATTTCATTAGTTACATCTCCAAAAAGTCTATCTGTTAGGAAACATGATGATCTTCCATAATAGTTCTGCCAGCCGCAAACAGGATCTTCTATTCCATAAGAATTTAAAGTTGCTTGATCATAATTATAACCATATCTATATTCTTGGTATGATGATCTTAAAAGATTTCCATCAGCATCAGTTGCGCCAACACCAGCAAAATAATCATACATTTGATCTGTAAATGTCTGTTTGTCAGCTTCGTAATCATAATTAGTAGTATTGATACCTACTGACCATTCGTAACCCTGAGCTGTAGTACCTGATAGACCCATAAATCCATCAGTTAGATCCTCTTCAACATCTGTTCTTGCTTCTGCATTAGGAGCATTATTAGCTGAAAAGTATCTTAAGAAGTAACTTACTTGGTTATAACCTGATTGAGCTGAGAAAGGAATTTGGTTAGCTGGATCATTTGATGTCGCTATAAACTCACCAATTCTTCTTGGATCAAGGATACCACCAGACATAAATAAATATCTATTTACCTCACTTCTGTAATAAGCTTTATCTGTGTAAGTATAAAATCTTGAATCAAAAGTTATACCGTTATCAAAGTTGTGAGTGAATGAGAACATAGCGGATGCGTCTTCTCTTTCATTACTCATAGTAGCTGAAGTACCACCAAATCTATCCGAACCATAATCATGACCACACATGTGACCTGGATATGAACCACGATAATTATATTCAGCAACTTGTTTATCAAAGTCAAAGAAATCTGGTGACATGCTTGAGCAAGGTATGCCAAACTCTTCTGAACCAAAATATCTATTGTAACCACCAGCTGCTGCTTGTGTATACCATACTAATCCAGCTCTTGGAGCAACATATGATGAACCATAACCCGGATCATCAGTAAATGAATTAAAGCCATCTCTATCAGCAAAATACATTGGATCACGAACTTCTCCGTTTATACCAAGTGTCCAGCTTGAATTACCAAAGAAGCCACCTGTGGTGAAAGTTGCTTGATGAATATTGTCACCACCATGCTCAGTTTGTGAAGAATATAATTGAAATTCACTATAGTCTTTACCCTGAACTGTAATAATGTTTACAACACCTGAAACTGCATCAGATCCATAAATAGCTGACGCACCTTGAGACAACACTTCTATTCTATCTACAAGACCTGCTGGTACAACGCCAGTATTTACGATATTACCTGCGTTATTAAAAGGGATTGGGTAATCAGCAGTTCTTCTTCCATTAATTAAAAATAATACTCTTCCAGGACCTAAATTTCTTAAATCTAATTCGTTAGCATTTGGTGTAAAACTATTAGTAAGAGACTCATTTTGAGTATACTCGTTAGCTGATGGAATTGACTGAAGAGCCTCAGTTACACTTTTAAATCCAGAGTTATCCATATCTTCTCTAGTAATAACTAAGAGAGGCAGTGCTCCTTCCTGTTGGGTTCTTTTAATTCTCGAACCAGTAACAATAACTTTTTCTAAACTTACAACATCTTCATCAACATCTGAAGCAGTTTCATCTGAGACTTCTTCTGATACAACTTCCTCAGTTACAACCTCGTCATTAGACTCTTCAACGACCTCTTGGACAGGGGCATCAGCTACCTCTCCAGGGTTATCAGCATAACTAAATGATGCGAGTAAAAAAGTTAATAAAAATACCGAATATATTCTAAAATTCATAAAATCCCCTTTATGTAAAATTTAATCTATTATTTTGCTTTTTTTATTAAAAAAATGCAATATATATAAGGATTTATATATATATCATTACTAGACATAATTAATATAAAAACTTCTTTATATTTTATGTACAATTAAAAAAATAGAACTATTAACCATTAATAAATAATTAAAAGGATAAAAATGAACAAATTTTTCAAAAAATTTAGTATTTTTTCAATTGCATTGTTAAGCATGCAGTCATTAATTTCAGACGACTTAATACCAATTGAGTATTTTGCATGTGCGTCTAATCAAAATTCTTTCAATATATCCCCAGACGGGAAACATATGTTGATAATAAATACAATAAAAGATAATGAATGTGACATTATGCAAGATAAGTCTCAGCCAGTTGAAGATGATTTTTATATGCGGGGCTTGTTACTTCTTAACCTTGAAACCATGGAAAGTAAACAAATTAGTCGTGGAACAGCTGAAGATGGTGTTTCATCGGCAGGTTGGCTTAACAATGAAAGAATTTGGTATAGACCGAGATATAAACAAGGACAGGGTGTTAAGAGTATTGCTGTTTTTGGTGTAAATCTTGATGGATCAAAAAGAAAGTTAATAAGACAACACACATCATGGACCAATCAATTTCAAATATATAACTATGATATGGCGAATCCAGAAACAGTATACGAAATGAATAACACTAGACGACCTTTTGTATATGATTACTATAAATTGAATGTTTATACTGGTAAAAAAACCTTAGTTGCAAGAGGCCCAGACTTTGGAGACATGAAAGGAAAGGCAACAATTGGACAATCTTTTCATCCAAATGGTGTCCCTATGGGCGTATTGATTGATGATGGATTGGATAGAATTCTGTATGAATATAATTCTGATTCAAAAAAATGGACAGAACATTTTAGATTTCAATGTCAAAAACCCGGCTTTGTTCCAATAGGCACATATGAGGGTAAAGTTGTTGTAAGTGGTTCTAAGTTTAGTCCTAATGGTAAATTATTAGAAGAAAATGATACTAATGCATTGTATTTCTACAACATGGAAACTAAAGAATTTTCCGAAAAGTTATATCAAGATCCAGATTATGATGTCAGTGGTTTAACTGGAAGTTGTAGACCTGCTAGTGGAAGCGGAACAACAAATAGAATGACATCCGAACTTGAATTCGTCTCTTACTCTACATTAAAGCCTGAAAGAGTTTATTTTGACAAAGAAGCTGAACAAATATTTGCTACAGTTCAGGCTGTTTTTCCTGATGATCATGTAAGCATAACAACAGCAAGTGCAGATAAAAAGATAATGGTAGTTGGTGTTTCAAATACAAATAATCCTGGGGATTACTATTTAGTTAATCTTAAAGAAGGATCTGTAAAACTGCTATTTCAAAGAAGTCCATGGCTTGATAGAAATAAGTTAGTAAAAGCGATTCCTGTAAAATATAAGGCTCGTGATGGATTAGAAATACCAGCTTTGCTGACATTAACCAAACAAAAAACAGATAAAAATTACTTTATCGTGATGCCTCATGGTGGACCAAATACAAAACAAAGAATTGGTTATGATTCATGGGCTCAATTCCTTGTAAATAGAGGAGTTAATATTCTTCAACCTGATTTTAGAGGTTCAACAGGTAATGGCGCTAGTCATTACATTGCTGGAAATACTCAATGGGGTAAAAAAATGCAAGATGATATTACCGATGGAGTTAATTGGGCAATTGAGAACGGATATGCTGATAAAGATAGGGTATGTATTGCTGGGGCAAGTTATGGCGGATACGCGACAATGGCAGGTTTAGTCTTTACACCAGAAGTGTATAGATGTGGTATTAACGCCATCGGTGTTACAGATATGGAGCAGCTATTAAATGACTACACAAGAAGGTCTAGTATTTTATCCTCATGGGATGAAGAGCCTCTTCTTGAATGGGGAAATATGAGAACTGCTGAAGGCAGAGCTTATGCTGAAGAAACATCTCCTCTTAATCATGTTGATAAAATTCAAGCTCCCCTTTTGATTCTTCAAGGGTCTAACGATCCCATTGTTGAAGCCTATCATGCTGAAGATCTTATTAAAGAATTGAAACGAAAAGGTAAAACATACGAAGCTATGTTTCAAACATATGAAGGTCATTGCGTAACTTATTGTGGTGAAAAGGCTTCATTAGAATATCTTGAGATTCAAGAAGAATTTATAAATAAGTATCTAATGAACTAGAAAGCATCTATATTGGTCTGATTTTTACCTAAAATCAGGCCATGTATATCTGATGTTCCTTCATAAGTATTAACTGCTTCTAGGTTCATGCAATGTCTAATAACATGATACTCATCACTAACACCATTACCACCATGTATATCTCTTGATGATCTAGCTATATCTAATGCTTTTTGACAATTATTTCTTTTTAATAATGAAATCATTTCAGGCTTCATCTTGTTTTCGTCTATCAGTCTTCCTAATCGTAAAACGGATTGAAGTCCTAAAGTAATTTCAGTTTGCATGTCAGCTAATTTTTTTTGAATAAGTTGCTTAGATGCCAGAGGTTTTCCAAATTGTTCTCTTTCTAATGAATAATCTAATGATGCGTTCCAACAAAATTCTGCAGCACCCATTGCACCCCATGCTATGCCATATCTTGCCATGTTCAAACATGAAAAAGGACCTTTAAAACTTTGGACATCAGGAAGAATTTTATCTTTAGATACAAAAACATCTTCTAAAAATATTTGTCCTGTAATAGATGCTCTTAACGCAAACTTGCCTTCTATAGTCGGTGTTGATAATCCCTTGCACTCTCTATCTACAATAAATCCTCTTAAAACTCCTTGCTCATCTTTAGC
>TARA_B100001057_G_scaffold484134_1_pt1 | contig 10912 bp, 9 predicted proteins | sample TARA_B100001057 | Tara Oceans TARA_B100001057 (sample SAMEA2621839) | marine metagenome | biome: marine biome (ENVO:00000447); feature: surface water layer (ENVO:00002042); material: "saline water (ENVO:00002010), including plankton (ENVO:xxxxxxxx)" | depth 5 m | reverse complement strand
CCTGACTTCAGTGGCAAGGGGGCCGGGCGGAAGGCGGGGCGGAACTTCATGACTCCACGGATGGCGGGTTTCAGCGAGTGGTTTGCCAGCGAGTTCTCAATCGCCACTTACAACCCCTACGATCCTGAGAATGGGCATTGTGCGGCCGCTCGCGACGGAGACATGCGGGCCCTTTTCTGGCATAATGGAAAACCACTCGCTGAGCCCCTCAAGGGCTGCACCTCCAAGATGGTTATGGACAGGGCTCTCCCGTTCATCAGCCGTGCCACGGAACAGAAAACCCCATTCTTTGTCGCTATCTGGTTTCACGCTCCCCACCTTCCGGTTGTTGGTCATCCCGAGTATATGAAGGCCCACTATCAAGGCCTGCCCGATAATCAGCAGCAATATTTCAGCTGTATCACCGCACTCGACGCCCAGATGGGGCGGCTTCGCATGCATCTCCGAAAGCTCGGGATCGAAAGCAATACCATGCTGTGCTTTTCAAGTGACAATGGACCGGAGGGAAATCCAGGACCGCGGGGAAATTCACAGGGAACTGCCGGTGATTTCCGGGGACGCAAACGCAGTCTCTACGAGGGAGGGTTACGTGTCCCCGCGCTCGTCGAGTGGGCCGGTACATTGCAACCCCGTGACGTCAAGGTCCCATGTGTCAGTAGCGATTACTTTCCCACAATTTCTGCTATCGCTGCCCTCCCACTGGCCAAACGGCCCTACGATGGCATCAATATTCTTCCAATCCTGACAGGGAAACAGAGCCAGCGGAATCACTCCATCGGCTTTCGCTTCGGCAAGGATCGCACCCTCGTCGACGACCGCTATAAGCTCGTCCATAATGTTGGAGGCCTCAGCCGTCGTCGCTCAGATAATGGCACGGCACCTGTAAGAGAATTTGAACTTTATGACCTCGAGGCCGACCCCTCGGAGACGCAAAACATTGCCACCGATTCTCCTGCGGTAACGGCCCGCATGAAAGGCGAACTCCTGGCCTTCATCAAATCATGCAAGGCGAGCGCTGAGGGTGCTGACTACCGCTAGGGCAGCACAGATCTCGCTGTGGCTGTCTGAAAGTCATTCTAATGATCCACCAAAATCCGGCAGTAAGATTTTGGCAGAAAACTAGGACATCAGGTTTTTTGATCCGAAAATCTCGAAGATTCTTCGTGCTCTCTCGCTCAGGGAAGGGTAAACCCCGCACTCGATCCTTATTGGACCGGCTTTCAATCCACCAATTTCAACAATGGCAGTCGTCGCGACCAAATTGAACAAGGGCCAGTGCATCCGCTACGAAGGAGACATGGGCGTCGTACTTCACATCGAGCACAGAACTCCTGGCAAGGGCAACGCCCTCATTGCAGCGACCATCCGCTCCTTCAATTCCGGAAATAAGAAAACCATCCGCTTTGCCTCTTCCGAAAAGGTCGACATCGTAGAAACCCAGCGTCAGAAGCTGGAGTTCTCATATTCCGACCCATCGGGGGCGCACTTCATGGACTTGGAGACCTATGAAACAATCACCCTCGACGAGAGCCTTGTTTCGGACTGCCGAAGCTTTCTCAAGGAAGGCCAGGAGGTCGAAATCCTCTTTATCGAGGCAAACGCTGTGAGCGTAAGCCTGCCTGCCACTGTTGAGTTGAAAGTGACGGAATCCTCAGAGGGCATAAAGGGTGACACCGCTAACAACCCCACCAAACCCGCCACCCTTGAAACTGGAGCTACGGTGCAGGTTCCACTTTTCGTTAAACCCGATGATGTCCTCAAAATTAATACCGAGGATGGGAGTTACGCCGGGAGGGCCTGAAGTTGGTAAAAGTCTGGTCGTTGATTCTATCCCGTCAGATCATGGCTTCTCTACCCGGAGCCGAATAACATTCTGGTCTCCGGACAAAAGGACCACTGTGGGCAGAATTTCCCCAACCGGAACAGGGTTCTCAAACCCGAGGAGGAGAAAGGGATCCAGCGTAGTCCATCCTGCCTGATTGAAATTTCCCTCTACGAGAATGGGCGCCCGAATTCCTGCTGGCCCGTGCTCTACGATAATGTCTACCTGCCCCGGGATCAGAGGATCAGGGGCAAAGAGCGTAGGTCGAGCATCTGCATCATATCCCAGAGCCCAGAGGAGTCCGTTGGGAACTCCATCATCATCGTGATCTCCTGCGAAAGGGGCATCCGGAATACCCTGCAGTTCCGCCCAAGCTGCAAAAGGATCCAACGGAACCTCTATCACACCCTCAAATTGAACTGTTGAGTCCACTCTCACATCCACTCCCTCCTGAAGCGGATTACTGAACTCAACCGGCAAAACCACCACGACTCTGTAGGTTATCGTATTACCCTTGATGGCCATACGGGAAAGCGCCACCTCCCCTGTCCCCGAGCCAGTTCCGGAAACCGGGCTCTCGGAAAAGTTTTCGTTGACCTCACCAACAACAGACGTCCCCGTGATAACTCCCTCACTCAAGGTTACTTCGTGTTCACCGGCATCGAACTGCCCGGTTGCTGGGTCTACCCAACCCACCTGTGAGGTAGCGATCGTGGCCTCGATTCCGTTAAGGCTAACCTCTGCCACGCTGATCTCACCAATTGCCAGAGAGAAGCTCATATCCGTTGCCGTAAGATTTGCCGAGTTGATAGTTAGCCTCGAAACCTGGTCCGCCCCGGGATTAATTTCGATAGTCGCCTCCACCGCCCCGGAGAGATCACTGCTCTCTTCGTCCTCAATGCCAAAAGCAGAGAGGGTGACATTGAGAACATTGGCTGCGGGTTCTTCCGACAGCGAGAGAGACGTCGTGATAAGGACCTGGGCCGGAGCAAGTCCGGAAAGGACTCCGAAGAGAATAACTCCCAACGGTCGAAGGCAAAAGGACAGGCGGGCAGGCATGAGAATGAGGATTGGGTTTCCCATCAGGCCTACTCACCCAAACCCCTGCGTCAATCAAATCTCAGATGCCGCGCTCTGGTGGAACACTGCCGTTACCCTCTCCCGGCCATGATATAACGCCCTCCTCCGGGTTCCTCTGTCGGCAAACACACCAGCCCCCGCCCAATATTCTTTAACTTTTACAAAATATCTACTATCTCACCACCAGCGTGGCAAGACGCCGAAAACAACTCCATCTCAGACGGGCCGCTGAAAACCGGAAGGCGAACCATCCCTCGCTCAGGGACGCACTCCGGGAGGCAGATCGAAGAGCAAGACATCGGGCCAACCAGCGCTCGTGGCGCCGGCGTGGACTCACCTCTGTAAAATCTGCCATCGCCGAGTCTCACTATAATGAGAGCGAGCTCGGCTGGGCGACAAGAGCCCTTCGTATTCTGGCCGGGCTAGCTCTTCTGCCCCTCTGCTTCATTACCACTGTCACAATACTCAACCCCCATCTCCATGTTTCGGGAGAGGCCGGCAGCGAAACTTCTTTCTGGCTCCAATTCTGGCGTAGTAACGCATTTCTCTACTTCACCGTAGGCTTCCTCCTCTATTTGGGCTGGTTTTTCACGAAGCTCCTTCAACCAGTTTTTCTCTATTTCTACGTGCTGGGCCATGAACTAACCCACGTCGTCTTTGTCTACCTGTGCCTTGGACGAGTCAGCGGATTTCGCGTTGGACTCGATGGAGGACATATCGTGACAAACAAGTCTAATATCCTGATCGCCCTTTCGCCCTACTTCATCCCTTTCTGGTCGGTGGTCGCCTTTCTCCTCATGGCCGGTCTCGGTCTGGTCTTTGCATTTCCTCATCAGGAAAAATTCCTTTATGGTCTGATTGGAGCCACATGGAGTTTTCACCTCCTGTGGACCCTTTGGATCATTCCGCGTGACCAGCCTGACCTGAAGGAAAACGGAACATTTTTTTCCCTCTCCCTGATTTACCTCTCAAATGTGCTACTACTCTCAGGCCTGCTTTGCCTTGCCTCTCCGGAACTGACATGGCGGCACTTCGTCTATAACTGGGCAAATAACTTCATGGACGTTGTTACTTCCGCTCGAGCAGCTCTCTATTGATGAGAGACTCGCAAAAGATGGGTATTTTCCTGAAAGCCTCATTCGCTCTGGCTCTTCTTACGGGAGGGCCATCGGTTGAAGCAGGCCAAACCCGCGTATGGCACTACACCGATGGAAGAACATTCACGGCAGAATACCAATGGTCGAATCAGAAAACTCTCTATCTCAAGGATCGCAAGGGGCGTGAGTTCCAAGTGGAGCTGGGTGCTCTTTCCAATGCTGACCTCGAATATACCCGGGGATTGCGCGCCCAAGATACCGCAGAAGGAATTATTTACCACGCTCCCCTGACCTGGGAAGAGTATCGATCAAAGAAAATCACGACATCCAAAGCGAGAGAGCTTGGATATTACCCCATCAATTCGCAGCCCAGCAGCGGCGGCAGCCTACGGCTCCAATTCCGCCGTTTTGGTTCACCGCCCTCGATCGCGGAAAATCAGCGGGTCGTCCTGCGAGTGACCACCCAAGCCCGCGGAGGGACAAGAAGCACCATACGGGTTCAATCTGGCGGAAAAACCATCGGCGCAGTAAAGGGAGCTCCTTCTGGCGCTTCATTCGACATCCTCCTGCCTCCTGCCGTTTTTCAGGGCTCAGAAAGCATTGTTTTCGACCTCACCGGCGGAGGGGATACTATTCTGGTTAGGTCTACAGAGTCAGGGGCGGGACCCCGCCTCCTTATCTTGAAACCCAAACAAAACAGCCCGTAATGGGCTCAATTTCTTGACACCTGCATGAGATCACGCATTCTCCCCGCCCGCCACTCAGGGCGTCATTTCATGAAAGCGGATCTCCACCCAGAATACAATCCGGTCATCTTCCAGGACATGAGCACCGGTAAGCAGTTTGTTACACGCTCTACTGCCAAGTCCGATCGTGTGGAGCAGGTTGACGGAGTGGATCATTTTGTCATTTCAATCGGCGTCACCGCTGACTCTCATCCGTTCTTCACCGGTCAGAAGCAGTTCGTTGACACAGAGGGACGTATCGACAAGTTTCAGAAGCGCTTCGGCGCCGTGCGTCGGGCAAAGAAGCCCAAGGCAGAAAGCGAAGAGTAGAATCTCTCTTCTCGCTGCAGAGCACTTGCAGAAAACACGGGGCAGTCCCGGTAGCTGCAGAAGACCTGCGCAGCATCGCTCTGCAGAAAAGCCACGCATCGATGGTGGGTTCCTGTATGTAAAAACGCCCCGAGGCGGCGTCGACCACCCCGGAGCGTTAAATTTCTGAGCTTGGAAAAGTTTACTCGGACTTTTCTTCTTCCTCGCCGGAGTCGGATTCTGTGGCCCCGCTCGGACTCCATTCTTCCTCTGATGGAGCACCCGTGGCTGCCGCCAGGTTGAAGGCCTGCTCCAAGCCTACGAGGTCGCTGGATGGGCGTAACGTCTCGAAGCTCTGGGATTCCTTCTGAAGCTGCTCTGCGCTGTATTCAACCGCCTTGATAGACAGTCCAATCCGACGCTCGATCTTGTCGACCTTGATCACTCGGGCTTCCACCTCATCGGCAACATTGAGAATATCCTTCACACGCTCGACGTGCTCTTCACTCAACTGCGATATGTGAATCAGGCCATCGATATCTCCATTGAGGCTGACGAATGCACCAAAGCTGGCGATCTTGGCCACAGTTCCCTTGGCTATGTCTCCGACCTTGAACTTCGTATCAATATCGGACCACGGATCAGTATCGAGCTGCTTGATTCCCAGTGAAACGCGCTGGTTCTCCTTGTCGATGGCAAGAACGATGGCTTCCACCTCTTCGCTCTTCTTGAGAATCTCGCTGGGGTGGTTAATTTTACGCGTCCAACTGAGGTCGGAGACGTGGATCATGCCGTCGATACCTTCCTCGAGCCCCACGAAAGCCCCGTAGGCAGTGAGGTTGCGAACCGCGCCGTTGATCTTGGTGCCAATCGGGTAACGGCCCTCGATCTCATCCCATGGATTGGGCTCCAACTGACGGACCCCGAGAGAGATTTTCTGCTCTTCGATGCTGATTCCAAGCACAACCGCCTCAATCTCCTGATCCAGTTCAAGCACGTCACTCGGCCGAGTGATCCGCTTGACCCATGAAAGCTCAGACACGTGCACAAGGCCCTCAACACCACGCTGCAGTTCCACAAAGGCCCCGTAAGGCAGTAGCTTGGTGATCCGACCTTTCACATTGGATCCCATTGGGAATTTCGCCTCAATGTCCTCCCATGGGTTGTCGGTCATCTGTTTCAGTCCGAGCGACACCCTCTCCTTCTCGCGGTCCACATCCAGAATCTGGACGTCGATTTCCTGACTGATTCTCAGCATTTCACTCGGGTGATTGATTCGGCCCCAGCTCATATCCGTAATGTGCAGGAGACCATCCATCCCCTCAAGGTCCACAAAAGCACCGAAGTCGGTGAGATTCTTGACCTGCCCAGTAACCTTGTCTCCGACCTTGACGGTCTGCAGGAACCGCTGCCGCCGCTCCGATCGTTCGTCCTCAATCACCTCGCGGCGGCTTAATACGATATTTTGCCGCTCATCATTGACCTTCACGATCTTGAACTCGTAAATCTTGCCGACAAATTCATTCAGATCTTTTGGAGGAATGATGTCTACCTGCGAGCCAGGCAGGAAAGCCTCGACGCCGACGTTCACCATGAGGCCTCCCTTGACCATGCTCTTGACCTTCCCTTTAACCAGTCCCCCGTCTTCAAATACTTTGACGATCTTGTCCCAGTTCTGCTTGTGCGCTGCCTTTTCCTTGGACAGGACAATCATGCCCTCATCATTTTCGAGGCGCTCGAGGAGAACCTCTACCTCGTCCCCTTCCTCGATCTCATCATCTTCAAACTCAGAGGCAGGGATCACCCCCTCTGACTTATACCCGACATCGACAATCACTACCTGTGGGCGGATATCGAGGATCGTTCCATTGACGATGGAACCTTCTTTAAATTCGCGGAACTTGGAATCGATCAGTGCGTCCAGCTCAGCATTAAACGTCGCACCCGCGACGGCTTCGTTACTCATTTTCTGTTGTTAAGGTTGGTTGTTGGTTGATTTGCCTTCCGACATTTGCCCCATTCTGCGACGGCAATGGGGCTCCAACAGCCGTCACATTCCCCCGAACTCTCGGCTCAGGGGGGGCTGAACCTAGGGGTAGAACCCTAAAAATCAAGGGAAATATCGCGCATCCCGGGGTTGAAGGGATCAGCCCTGTAAAAGGGGCACAGGCCCACTATGAAGATACGCAGGGAGGTCCTGTTGATGGGCAACCCCACTTGACACAATCCTGCAATTCCCTACCTTCCGCCCTCGCCATTACTGGCATGTGCGCCCGTAGCTCAATTGGATAGAGCGCCTGACTACGGATCAGGAGGTTAGGGGTTCGACTCCTCTCGGGCGCGCCACTTGGCCCCGCGCACCGGCTGCTGCTCAGCGGAACCTTCGCCCTCCGAGGCATTGAACCCATTAGTAGATCCGCCTGGGTGGCTACCGCCTACTGCGCTTCCTATCCGGGATTAAGAAGAGGGGTCGCGAAATCAATCTGGGGGAATTTCTGTCCGAACTGCTCACACACAAGATTCGAGCTGATCCTGCCCGACTCATAGATCGTGGGAAGTCCCGATCCGGGGTGTGTTCCACCTCCCACCAAATACAGGTTCTTGAAGTTTCTGTAGCGGTTGTGCGGACGCAGATAAAGCAGCTGATTCAGGGTATGCTTCAAGTTGAATGTCGCACCAAGGTAGACGGCATAGTCATCCTTCCAGTGCCGTGGTGAGACCAGGCGCTCTTCCACGATGTGGTCCCTCAGATCCTTCATTCCGGTGCGCTCTTCTATGCGTTGAAGGATGCGGTCCCGGTATTCCCGTTGCGTGGCATCCCAGTCGACTCCGTGCCGCAAGTTGATTGTCGGGACGAGAACGTAGATGCCTGAGCCCCCAGCAGGAGCTACGTGCGGGTCCGTCACGGAAGAATTGCGCACGTAGATCGACATGTCCTCCGAGACATCCTTCTCATCCTGCACCTCGGTAATATTACGGCGATAGTCATCAGCGAACAGAATATGATGATGTGGCTCGTCCTCGTAGATTTTGTCCAGCCCCAGATAGAGCATGAAGGTGGAGCATGAAAACCCCTTCCGCCGCATCCTCCGGTCGGACACTCCGATGCCGTTCAGGAGCTGCGTTACCGCCGCCCCGTAATCTGCATTTATCACGACCGCATCAGCCTTGATCACCTCGCCAGAAGAAAGCCGCACCCCGGTGGTGGTGCGTCCCGCCGTCAGCACCTCCTCAACCGGAGAGTCCAGTCTCACTTCCGCCCCGTCTGCCGCCGCCACCTCCGCCATTTTCTCGGAGATCTGGCAAAGACCTCCCTGCACATGGTAGACGCCAAACTGATACTCCAGATACGCCAGAATACTGAAAAGCGCCGGACATTTCCATGGAGACATCCCGAGATATTTGGACTGAAAGGTGAACGCCAATCGTAGCCGCTCATCGGTAAAATAGCGCTCAAGCAACTTGAACACGCTGTCACCTGTCGCGACATAGGGGAGCGCCCGAAGCAGCTTCGGGCTCACGAGGTCAAGCGCGCGAGTGTAGGGCTTCTGCAGGCAGGGAAAAAGAACTCGGAGCTTTGCCTCGTGGTCCCGCATAAACCGTTGAAACCCACTGCTCTCTCCTGGAAACTTTCGTTCAATTTCCTCCGCCATCTTGACAGGGTCACAACTGGTCTCGAGGCTCTTTCCTCCCCAGCTCAGACGAGTCATAGGGTCAAGAAGAACAAGTTCCAACTCTTCATCGAGGTCCCTCCCCGCCTCCGCAAAGACCTCATCGAGGGTAAATCGCTGGTGAAGGAAGGTCGGGCCGGTGTCGAAAGAAAAGTCTCCCGCTCGAAGCTCCGCATTTCGCCCTCCCACTCTGTGCCCTTTTTCCACAACAGTGACTCTAAATCCTCGGTGCGCAAGGATCATCGCGGCGGTTAACCCTCCCGGTCCGGCGCCCACAACGACAATGTGCCGTGAGTTATTTTTGTGCTGCATAACCGATGTGTCTCAGGAGTAGAGATACTTTCCGCTATCTTCCAAATGAAAAATTTTCAAGCCGGGCTCGAAGACTGTATTTCCTCACTGACCAACCATTGGTGAGCTGGTGTCACAATCGCAAAGAAGATAAGAAGAATAATTGCAGTCCTCTCAGGAGACTGGAGGCTCCCAGTGCCCCAAGCGAGCATCCCGATCACCACGAGAGACGGAAAGAAAAATGGTCCTGATAACCGGTAAAGCCATCCGAGTCCTGCCCCTGGATTGCTGAGCTCCCGAAGGTGGGAGATGTGGCGCAGACTGTGCCAGCAGAGAAAGTAAGCTCCTAGTGCGAACAGAGGATGGAGAAAAGCGAAAATCGCGATCAGAAGAGAGGTCTCGAGGGCCAGCCACCCAGCGGCCCGCAAGTTTGAAGCTCGCCACAATGCCAACATGACCAACATAGAGGCAAGGGCTGAAAGAGCAAAGATCCCAAGGATGAGCCATTGGAAGGCGCTACTGTATTCGGAGGGAATCCACGAAGAACTGAGCATTGCGCACCACGCCTCGCAGGCACCGAACATATCAGCAAATCGAAATACGAATGGAGATGTCACAATCAGCATTCCCCGGGACAGAGCGGTAAGCCAAAGAAGACCACGCCGGGTCTTGAGTTGAAATTGATCCCCGAAATCATGAGCGTCAGCGCCCCCGAAATGCCAGGCGGAAACGACAAGAAAAAGGGCTAACCCCAAGGGCGGAGTGACAAACACCAGAAAGGTGGAGGTAAGCAGCAGTGCGCTGTAAATTCCTACTCCTCGAATACTTCGCGCCCGATCCTTCCGTGCTACCAGCCTGCAAAGCACACCCCAGTCCGCGGCCCCATGCGGCAAGCCGACTAGCACCGCCGAAATGAGGAAAGGGAGGAACCACCAAGTATCCACCCACTCGCTGGCGAAGACCCCACTGCCGGCCAGGAGAAACAAGAGTAGCGGGGGAAAGAAATACATCTAGCGTGATCTTGGCGGCGTGTTCCGGAGGAGTCGGCGGTGACAGTCTTCACCGCCGACTCAATACCGTCGCAGTAATTCAAATATCAGTTCAAAGGAGATCTAAGCTCCTTTTTGCTCAACTGCGCTCATCGTCTTCACAGCGTAGTAGGCAACCAGTCCGAAGCCAACCTTGTTGATGACGTCAGCAACGTTGTATGCGATCTCCCGAATGCTTCCTCCGTCTTCACCCGCAAGAGCTAGAAGGAATCCGACTGGGTAGATAATCCACCCTACGGCGATGAAGAGCCGCATTTGCCGGAGCCCCTTCGCGATAGGCTGGGCAGCACCTTCGATGGCTCCTCCAATGCCCGTGAAGAGCAGGCCAATGATGGCGGCCCACGCGACAACTGCGACGAGGAAAAATGTCCACCACGTGCCGGAGGCGACCTCAGAAACCTCGGCAATGTAAGCTGTAACAATCATGATCAGATCTAGCGCCACGAGCTGCGTGAGCCACTTTTTACCCTTCGCGCCGAGTCCCAACAGCATGGGGAATTTGATGAGCATCAGAGGGGTTGTGATTATCCAATCGATATACCTGTATTCGGTCGGAAACTCCCCGCTTTTGTAAACGTTGGCCATCGTGAAGTAGTGGTAGGCAGCGATGCCGGTAATTAGACCAGAGACGATAAGCGTACTCCGGTATTTCGGCAAAACGTCATTCTTCGATAGCCAGAAGAAGGCTGTGCCGCTCGCCATCGCGATGAACCCAATCCAGAAAAGGTATTGGGTCAGCTCGGTGACAGATAGTCCGCCCGTGGCGGAACTCGCTAGTAGTGTGTGTTCTAGGTTCATCATTACATTTTCATTGGTTTGATTCGATAGTCATTGCGCGGCGCTTTGACCCCATTGTCGGACCCGGCCT
>TARA_B100001057_G_scaffold1159_1_pt1 | contig 10923 bp, 13 predicted proteins | sample TARA_B100001057 | Tara Oceans TARA_B100001057 (sample SAMEA2621839) | marine metagenome | biome: marine biome (ENVO:00000447); feature: surface water layer (ENVO:00002042); material: "saline water (ENVO:00002010), including plankton (ENVO:xxxxxxxx)" | depth 5 m | reverse complement strand
TAATCAATTTTATTTTTAGCAGTTGCCATTGCCATTTGCATACATCTTACCGCTCCTTCACCTGATGGAGCAACCATATCATATCCATCCGAAGTAGCTCCATAACCTGTTAATTCTGCGTATATTTTAGCTCCTCTAGCTTTTGCATGCTCGTATTCTTCAAGAACTAAAACTCCCCCACCCCCAGCAATTATAAAACCATCTCTTGTTTTGTCATATGCTCTTGATGCTGTTTCCGGTGTGTCATTATATTTTGAAGATAAAGCAGTCATTGCATCAAACATTGCAGTCATTGCCCAGTGAATTTCTTCACTACCACCTGCAAATACTACGTCTTGCTTACCCATTTGGATTAATTCCATAGAATTTCCAATGCAATGTCCACTTGTTGCACAAGCTGAACTCATTGTATAATTAGTTCCTTTAATTTTGAATGGCACTGCTAATGTCGCTGAAGCTGTACTAGCCATAGTTCTTGGAACTATAAATGGTCCCATTAATTTTGGGGTTTTAGCTCTTGTTTTATCAGCTGCTAAAATTACATTTTCAATTGAAGGTCCACCTGAACCCATTACAATTCCTGTTTTAAAATTACTTACTTCATTTTCTTTCAGTCCAGAGTCCTTAATAGCTTCATTCATTGCTATGTAATTATAAGCTGAACCAGAACCCATAAATCTAATTGTTTTTCTATCTATATAATCCTCAAGTTTTATATTTGGTTTTCCATGAATGTGACTTTTGAGATTGTGTTCTTTATATTCTTCAGAATATGAAATTCCAGATTTCGAATATAATAATGACTGATGAACTTCATCTTGATTATTGCCCAAACAAGAAACTATTCCTAAACCTGTAATTACCACTCTTCTCATTATTTAAACAATCCTACTTTTAAACTTTCAGCTGAATATATTTTTTTATTATCAGCTAAAACTATTCCATTAGCCAAACCCACAGTAGTTCCTCCTGGAGACATAATTTTTTTCATATCAATTTCATATGTTACTAATTTAACATTTTGTAAAACTTCACCTGTAAATTTTACGGTACCTACACCAAGTGCCCTTCCTTTACCTGGGTTTCCGATCCATCCTAGATAGAAGCCAACTAATTGCCACATAGCATCTAGCCCAAGACATCCTGGCATAACTGGATCCCCTTTAAAATGACAGTCAAAAAACCAAAGATCTTTCTTAATGTCTAATTCAGCCTTTAAAGAACCTTTTTTGAAAGTTCCACTACTGTCATTAATTTCAGTAATTCTATCAAACATCAGCATTGGTGGAAGTGGTAATTTAGCGTTTCCTGGGCCAAAAAGACCTCCATTTCCACAGTTTATAAGCTCATCATATGAATAGGAGTTTTTTTTCATAAAATTGAACACTCTTAATACTTGATTTTATTAAATTATAATATACATATAGTTTAGAACTATTATAAAAAAGAATGTTAAAAAACACTGAATTTGTTGATAAATTAAGATCATCTGGATTAAGACCGACAAAACAAAGACTTAAAATTTGTGAGGTTTTGTTCAATAGAGAAAAAACCTTTCATTTCACAATAAATGATCTTGCAAAAAGCATTTCAGAAATACTGAATGAAAAAATATCTTTAGCCACAGTTTATAATACGGTTCATGCATTTAAGGATAAAGGGCATTTGAAAGAAATTTCGATCAATAGTGACAAAAGTTACTTTGATACAAATACCACTAATCACCACCATTTTTTTGATGAAGATACAAATCAATTGATTGATTGCAACACCGAAGATATTGAAGAAATAAGAATCAAAAAAAATATTACTGGAAAAAAAATTAAATCAGTAGAGCTTTTGATTAAAGTTGCGAGTGATAATCAAAATCAAAATTAATACTGTAATTTCAATAACTTACAATACACATTATAATTGTTCTAAACTATTGACAAGAAACTTAGAACAATTATATTCTTCTTAATAATTAAGGAGAACAACATGTCATTAAAAGGAACAAAAACAAAAGAAAATCTAGAAGCAGCGTTCGCGGGTGAAAGCCAAGCAAACAGAAGATACCTTTACTTTGCTCAAAAAGCAGACATTGAGGGATATAATGATGTTGCATCAGTATTTAGGTCAACTGCTGAAGGTGAAACTGGCCATGCGCATGGACATCTTGAGTATTTGGAAGAGGTAGGTGATCCTGCTACAGGCTTACCAATTGGTGAAACTAAGGCAAATTTAGCTTCTGCTGTTCAAGGAGAAACTCATGAATACACAGATATGTATCCTGGAATGGCAAAAACAGCTAGAGAAGAAGGTTTTGAAGAAATAGCTGACTGGTTTGAAACATTAGCAAAAGCTGAAAAATCTCACGCTGGTAAATTCCAAAAGACTCTAGATTCTATTAGCTAATCAATATTATTTAGTGGGTGTTAACCACCCACTAAAAATTCTTAACAATCTATATTTTACTATGAGTAAAGAAGGTAGTACAGAAGCACCTATTAGACATCCAATTGATTTTGAACATCCTGATTTTTTAGATCCAGAAAAATTAGATTCAGAAATGAGAAGAGTATTTGATATCTGTCATGGATGTAGAAGATGTTTTAATCTTTGTGACTCATTCCCAAAACTTTTTGATATGATTGATGAATCTAAAAATGAAGATGTAGAGAGTTTATCGAGCAATCAATTCACTCCTGTAGTTGATGCATGTACATTATGTGATATGTGTTTTATGACTAAATGTCCATATGTCCCACCACATGATTTTGATTTAGATTTTCCACATTTAATGCTGAGATATAGAACTGCACAAAAAAAATTAGGACAGTTATCGTCAGTGCCAAGGCAATTAGCAGAAATAGATAGGAATTCAAAAATTGGTGTAATGTTTTCAAAAATTTTTAATTGGGCATCAAATATAAAAAATAAATTATTTAGAAAGCTTTTAGAAATCTTCGTAGGAATAGATATTAGAGTTCAATTGCCAAAATATAATTCTGAAACTTTTTCAAATTTTTTTAAAAAAAATAAAGATAAAATTAATTTTCAAACAAAAAATAATGATAGAAAAGTTGTCATATACACAACTTGTTTTGTTAATTTTAATAAAAAGAATACAGGTGTTGCTGCTCTTAAAGTTTTAAAAAAAAATGGTGTTGAAGTACAAGAAGCTTATCCGGGTTGCTGTGGCATGCCATTTTTAGAACAAGCTGATTTACCAAAAGTTGTCGAACAAGCAAAAAAAGTTTCACAAGAATTGTTAGAATGGGTTGATAAAGGTTATAAAGTAATAACTTTAACAGCTAGTTGTGGGTTAATGTTAAAATTTGAATGGCCATTACTATTGCCAAATAATGAAGTAGTAAAAAAATTATCAAAAAATGTGATGGATATTGATGAATATATAGTTGATATATCTAATAATGAGGGATTAGCTGACGGTTTAAAGGAAATTGATGGTGGAGTTACAGTTCATCACGCATGCCATGCTAGAGCTCAAAATATGGGTGTAAAAGCTAGAGATATGTTGAAATTAATACCCAATGCCAAAATAGATGTAGTTGAAAGATGTGCAGGCCATGGTGGAACATTTGGAGTGATGAAAGAAACACATGATTTAGCTAGAAAAGTTGGAAGACCAACTGTAAGACAAATAAAAACTAAAAATAATAAGTACATGGCATCAGATTGTCCTTTGGCAGGTAAACATTTAAAACAGCTAGAAGTTGATACAAATATTTCAAATGATGAGGCAGTACATCCCATCGAATTGATTGCAAAAAGTTATAGACTATAAAAATGCCAAAAGAAGAAAAAAAAATTCAAAAATCTGATATCTTGCCTTTAGATATTTATATCAAAAAAAGAAAAGAACTTAGAAAAAATATTGTTGAATTTAAAAAAAATAGAAGAGTTTCTTTAGGTCCTTATGCAACTTTTTATTTTGAAAGTTTTGAAACAATGTTAGCTCAGGTTCAAGAGATGCTTTACATCGAGAAAGGTGGAGATGATCAACTCAAAGACGAATTAACTGCTTATAATCCGTTAATACCTGATGGAAAAGAATTAGTTGCAACATTAATGTTTGAGATAGACAATCCAGTCTCTAGATCAACTTTTTTAAGCAAAGTTGGAGGCATTGAAGAAAAAGTTTTTATGAAGATAGACGAAGAATTAATTAAAGCAGTTCCAGAAGAAGATGTAGATAGAACATCATCAGAAGGAAAAGCATCCTCTGTTCAGTTTATTCATTTTAAGTTTAATGATAGTCAGGTAAAAAAATTTAAATCAGGCCCTAATCATGTTGAAATAAGCATAAATCATAATGAATATTCACATTCAACGAAGTTAAATGAAATAACAATTAGTTCATTAGTATCTGATTTTAATTAGTTTGTCCCCAGATATTATTAGTTTTTATCCATCCTTTAAAGTCTCCAGATTTTATATTACACCAGATACCAATACATCTTTTTAAAATCAAAACCCTCCCTTTTTTGATTTTTGCTATAGGTTTTGAAAACTTTGAAGGACTATTAAATAATATTTTATCTTCAAGAGGAATTATAGAATTCACTTTTTTTAATTGAGACCAGTGAATCCATCCACTATTATTTTTATTATCAATTATTCTTCTCCAGTTTTCTTTTTTATCAATTTGTTTAATTGGTAGATTGATTTTCTTGTAAACAAATTTGATTGGAGACTCAAAGCTTGGACCATATCTTACATTAACTTTATTTTTTTTTAATGATAAAAAAATATCTGCAGAAACGACATCTAATGTAAAAAAAATCCAAATTATTACGAGAGGGTAAAATTTTTTCATTATTGAATTTTATCTTATTTTTTTTTAAATTTAACTTTTCTAAAATTAAGATTTAATAAATCTATTATTAATATTTGATTTTTTAAGCTTTGACCTATTTCCATTATCATTTTTAAGGCTTCATTTGCTTGAGTAGTTCCGACTATTGATGCAGTTGTTCCAATAACGCCTTCAAATTCACAATTCAAAATATCATCAGAAACCTCTTTTTCTTGATAAAAATTTTTTAATGAAGCTGTTTTTTTGTCTTTAAAATCAAACGTAAATATATGACCATCAAATTTACTTATAGCGCCAGTGATTAATTTTTTTTTATATTTTATACAATAATCATTTATTAAGAACTTGGTCTTAAAGTTGTCTGAACCATCAATAATAATTTCATAGTTCTTTATTATATTTTTAATATTGTTCCTATTAAGTCTTAATTTATAAATTTTAATTTTTGTTAATGGATTTATTTCTTTTAATTTTTTTGCTGCCACACTTACTTTTAGTTTTTTTACATCTTTAGAATTAAATAAGCTTTGTCTATGAATATTTGAAAGATTTACAATATCGTTATCTATAAGGCCGATTGTTCCTATACCAGCTCTTACGAGACTTTCTGCTGCAGGGCAGCCCAAACCACCAACGCCAACTATTAAAATTTTAGCAGATAAAATTCTTTTCTGTCCTTTTGCACCTATATTTTTTAAAATTAGCTGTCTTGAAAATCTTTCGATTTGAGATTTATTTAAACTGCTTTTCATTTACCAGTTGAACCAAAACCTCCCTCTCCTCTTATTGTTTCTGGAAGTTCATTTGTCTCCTCTAGTTCCATTTTTATAATTGGAGCTAAGACCATCTGAGCAATTCTATCATTATTATTTATTGTAAAATTTTCACTACTGTGATTGAATAAAATTATTTTGAGCTCTCCTCTATAATCACTATCGATTGTTCCGGGTGTATTTAAAACACTGATATTACTTTTTGCAGCCAATCCAGATCTTGGTCTAATTTGAATTTCATATTCTTTAGGAAAAGCAACTGATAATCCAGTTGGAACAAGACAAGACTTACCAGGCTCCAAATTAATAGTTTTTTTTATAAAAGCCATTAAATCCATACCTGATGCTCCATCAGTTTTATATGAAGGTAATTGAACAGAGGGATTTAGTTTCTTGATTAAAACTTTAATCATTAGTTTAAATGATTAATAATTTTTTCTACTAATTCATCTGAAATTTCAGATTTAGTTTTATATTGAAGCTTATCAATCTTGTTGTCTTTATAAAAAATTGAAACTTCATTAAAATCTGAATCAAATCCAATTTTTTTATTCGATATATCATTTGCAACTATCCAGTCACAATTTTTTTCATTTAATTTTTTATTTGCGTAATTTTCTAAATCATTAGTTTCTGCAGCAAAACCAATTACAAGTCTAGGTCTTAAAGAATTATGGTTAGATACATAATTGAGAATATCCACATTTTTTTCTAATTCTAAATTTAATTTATCTTGTTTTTTAATCTTAATTTTGGAAGTTTTTTTCACTTTATAATCACCTACAGCTGCTGAAAATATTGCAACATCAGCAGGTAAACTATTAAGTGTTGCTTGAAACATTTCTTCAGCAGTTTCAACTTTTACTAGGTTAATTTCATCATTTATCTCTAAATTTGTTGGGCCTGAGACTAATGTTGTATCAAAGCCATTTTTTGATAATGACCTAGCAATCGCGTAACCTTGTTTGCCACTTGATTTATTTGTAATAAATCTAACTGGATCAATATATTCGTTAGTAGGTCCTGCGGTTACAATTGCTTTTAACTTATCATTCTTCTTAAAATTTTTAAAATAAATTTCAAGTTCATTTATAATTTTTTTTGGTTCTGACATTTTTCCTTCACCATATTCACCACATGCCATATCTCCAATTTCAGGTCCAATTAGTCTATAGTTATACGTTTTTAGTTTATTTATATTTTGTTTAGTAGATTGATGATCCCACATTCTCACATTCATTGCGGGGGCAATAAAAATTTTTTTGTTTGAAGCAAGAGCAACAGTAGAAGCTAAATCATCAGAATTTCCATTTGCAAGTTTAGATATTGTATTCGCTGTTGCAGGTGCGATTAAAATGAGATCTGCCCATCTAGAGAGGCTGATATGGTCCATCTCTACTTCATTTTCCAAACTAAAAAGATCTTGATAAACTTTTGATTGAGATAATGAGGTTATTGAAAGAGGTGTCACAAATTCCGCACCACTTTTGGTAAGAATTGTTTTTAGAATTGCACCATTTTTTTTTAAAAGCCTAATTACCTCAAGGCTTTTGTAAGCAGCTATTCCACCACATATAATTAACAAAATTTTTTTATTCCTTAAATTATTCATCGTGTGAATTAAAATACCAATAGACCTAAAATTACAAGGACTAATAAGCCTATAAATGATTGGTTTCTGAAAGCTGTCATTTCTGCTTTTTTTGTATTTAGAGCAGTATAAGAATTTGTATTTTGAGGAATTTGGCCACTTGCTAAATATGTTAAGGCTTGATTTGCTTTATCCATTATTTCAGGAAATTCAGGTAACCTTTTAATAACTTCTGAGGTTGTTTGGAGAGTTTCATTAAAAGTTGTAATGGGATCCTTTGTTTCTTTTAGCCAATTTTCCAAAACAGGTTTTGAAGTTGTCCATATATTAGTATTTGGATTTAATTTTCGTGCCACCCCCTCTACCACCACCATTGTTTTTTGGAGCATAAGTAGTTGAGGTTGAGTCTGCATGTCAAATTTTTCTGTTACATCAAAAAGTTGTTTTAACAATTTACCACCAGAAATATCTTTTACGGCTTGTCCAAAAATAGGCTCACCAATCGATCTCAATGCTTGGGCTAAATCATCTATAGGAACACCTTTAGGGACTAAACCAGCAATTAAATGAACTTCAGCTACTTTTCGATAATCTCTTTGTATGAAACCAAATAGTATTTCTGCTAAAAATCTTTTACTAAGTTTATCTAGTCTTCCCATAATACCAAAATCAATTGGTACAATATAACCATCTCGATCAATAAATATATTTCCTTGATGCATGTCTGCATGGAAAAAACCATCTCTAACAGCATGTCTTAAAAAATTTTGAATAATATCTTCTGCTATTTTTTTTGTATTTAAATTTCTTTTTTTTAGTTCTTCCGTCTCTCTTATTGAAACTCCATCAACCCAATCGAGTGTCATCACACTTTCACTTGTAAAGTTCCAATAGATTTTTGGAACTTTGAAACCAATATCATTTTTTGTATTTTCGGCGTATTCATTTGCTGCTGCAGCCTCGAATCTTAAATCCATCTCAAGATTTGTAATTTCTTTTAGTAAAAAAACTACTTCAACTAACTTAAGTCTTTTAGTTTTTTTTACAAAAGATTCTATTAAGAAAGCAAATAACATCATTGCATCTATTTCTTCGTTAAATATTTTTTTTATGTCAGGTCTAAGGATTTTAATAGCAACGTCTTTTATAGTCCCCTCATCGTTAATTTGGGCCTTATGCACTTGAGCAATCGAAGCCGCTGCTACTGGCTCACTTAAATTAATAATTGAATTATAAGTATCTTTACCTAAATCATTTTTAATTATTTCTTTAGCTTGCATTAAAGAAAAAGGGGGTAATTTATCTTGTAAATTTTCAAGTTTCTTTGATAGTTCTTCACCAATAATATCTGGTCTTGTGGCCAAGAATTGACCAAGCTTGATAAAAGTTGTCCCCATAGCCTCCAAAGAGCTAGATAATCTTTCACCCTCATCTTTCTTACTATCAATATGTTTTTTTTGAGAGAATGAGAATGATAAAATCTTAAATAAAATGTTTATAGCAACTGGTGGTTCTTGAAATTTTGAAATTATATTAAGTATATCTGATTTAGCTACTTTTCTACCAAGTTTAAATAAAGTAATAATTTTTCTTAACATTAAATTTTCCATCCACTATGTATAGAAACTATTCCACCAGATAAATTTTTGTAGGTACATTTTTCAAAACCGTTTTTTTTCATCAAATCAATTAACTCTTCTTGATTTATAAAATTCTCTATGCTTTTAATCAAATATTCATAAGGCTCTTTTTCACCCACTATAAATTTACCAATTGATGGAATTAGTTTTGAATAACTTTTGTAAAAAAAATTCAAACTTGTGTTTTGTATTTTTGAAAATTCAAGACATAAGTAACGACCTCCCGGCTTAAGAACACGATAAGCTTCTTTTAAAGCATTGTCTAAATTTTTGGTATTTCTCAAACCAAAACTAATGGTGTAAAAATCGAATGAATTAGATCTTATAGGAAGTTTTTCTGCATGTGCTATAATCCAACTTAAATTTTTGAACTGATTTAACTTTTCCTTACCTTTTTGAATCATACTTTTATTTGGGTCAACACATGTTACTTCAGAATCTTTATTAACATAATTCAAAAAAAGCTTAGCGATATCGCCTGTTCCACATGCAACATCAATCAATTTTTTATTTTGTGAAGCATTCATTATATTAATTAGATCTTTTTTCCATAGACGATGAATGCCTAAAGACATAAAGTCATTCATTAGATCATATTGATCATAAACTTGATCAAATACATTTTCTACTAGTCCTTTTTTATTTTGTAAGTATTGTTGCATAAATAATTAAATATATATTGAATATAATACGAAATGCCAGAATTACCAGAAGTAGAAGTTGTAAGACAGTCGCTCAACAAAAATATTAAACAAAAAAAGGTTAAAAAAGTAATAATAAGAAATAGAAATTTAAGATTGAAAATTCCCTCGAATTTCACAAAGTTTTTAACTAATCAAAAAATAATAAAAGTTGATAGATTTTCCAAATACATAATTCTTCATTTATCAAATAAAGGATATTGTTTGATACATCTTGGCATGTCTGGAACACTGCATTTAGTAAATAATATTAAAAATAACTTGATTACAAATACAAGCTTTTATAATTCTCCTACCTTACCCAAAAGTCATAATCATGTAGAATTAATTTTTAAGAATTTAAGTGTTGTTTACAATGATCCAAGACGATTTGGTTTTTTCGAAATCGTTTATAATTACAATTCATTAAAAAAAAGATTTTCACATCTAGGTCCAGAACCATTTAACTTAAATTTTGATTTAAATTACATTATCTCTTTTTTTAAAGGTAAAGAAAAAAATATCAAAAATTTTTTATTAGATCAGAAGTTTGTCTCTGGTATAGGCAATATTTATGCAAGTGAAATATTATTTTTTAGTAAAATAAATCCAAATAAAAAAGTTTGTTTACTTAATAAAAACGAGTGTAAAAAGATTATTAAAAATTCAAGAAAAGTTCTATTTGAGGCAATAAAAAAAGGTGGATCGAGTATAAGAAATTTTAGAAACATCTTAGGTAAAAATGGAAATTTTCAAAAAAGATTTAAAGTTTATGAAAGAGCTGGTTTAAATTGTAAAAGAGATAAGTGCCATGGAATTATTCAAAAAAAAACAATTTCGAATAGATCTACTTTTTTTTGTAATACTTGTCAAAATTAGTCAATTATTTCATTGACCAATAGAAATTCTCAAGTTATACCCCTGCGCATATGGCCAATACTAAATCTGCAATCAAGAGAATAAGACGAATAACTAAACAAACAATTGTTAATAAAGCTAGAAAAAGCAGATACAAAAATGCTTTAAAAAAAATGAACCTTTTGATTGAAAGTAAGAAAAAAACTGAGGCACTTAAATTCTTACCTAAGTTGAATTCTGAGCTAATGAAAATCGCCAAATCAGGAATAATTAAAAAACAAAACGCTTCAAGAAACGTTTCAAGAATAACTAAGAAGATTACATCTATATAAGTTTTTATACTTACAGTTGATTCAACTTAAAGCATACGCGCTATATATACTTCAACAACTTTTGTTTACAATATTTAGATTTAGTAAATTAATTTGAACATTAATTATCAATTAATAAATTTATTTAATTTAAGACATAAAAAAAAATTTTGTCAAAACAATTTTATAAAAAAATTCTTTTTACACAATCCCAGATTTTATTTTTTTTTTAATTATATAAATTATTT
>TARA_B100001057_G_scaffold497108_1_pt1 | contig 10930 bp, 8 predicted proteins | sample TARA_B100001057 | Tara Oceans TARA_B100001057 (sample SAMEA2621839) | marine metagenome | biome: marine biome (ENVO:00000447); feature: surface water layer (ENVO:00002042); material: "saline water (ENVO:00002010), including plankton (ENVO:xxxxxxxx)" | depth 5 m | reverse complement strand
GGGGTTATAAAGAATTTCAAAATACTTTGTATTTTAAAAAAATTTATTTTTATAGATCTAACTATAAACAAAGCTATGATTTGAAACAGTACAATAACTATAAAAAACTTTAGGTGCAACAAACCAATATAAGTTGAAGAGATTAAACCTAAATTAAAAAGAGTAAATACTCCTATAATTCTATCTACGAAAATATACTTTAATTCAGTTTTTTTAACATTTTTAGAACTATTGGGGGAAATCAACTTTGATAAGTCTCCGATTATGATGGAAGGAAGAAAATTATTAATAATGTTTGCTCTAGAATTTAAATAAAAATAAGTTGAAAAAGAAAAAATTATTTTTTTTGACTCCGCATAGTAATTTACACAATTCATCCATCTCTTAGATGAAAAATAAACACCTAAAATTTGTGTAAAAAGTGTTAAAAATATGAAAATATATTTATTATCTAGGTAGTCAAAGAAATCAAAATCTAATTTCTTAATTAAATTACTAGTTAGTAAAATAGTTAAAAAAATTATTAATAAGGAAATTAATATTTTAAAAAGTTTCATTTGTTGAATATGCTAGAATTTTGCAATTTATCTTAAATTAATTGATATAACAATATTATTCTGTAATTTAACATAATATATATTATCCGACTTATAGATTCAGAATATTGTAAGCTTTAGTTATTTAGCACTTTACATAATCAATTTTTTATTTTCTTTAAAATGAAATAAATTTTATAGAAAACTATATATGGCTTTTATAAAATGTGATTTTTTATATTTGAGCCGAGGTTTCCTATATTATGGTTTGTTAGAAGCACCATTTCTCAAAGTTAATCTAATATCATATGAATAAGCCTTAATTAACAAAAATACTCGCAGGTCGTTAAGTTATGTAGGTAAAATTTTTAATATAAAAAAGTTTTCTTGTGCTTATAGACAAGTACAATGAACTAAATATATATATACATATAATGGATAAAGTATTGTTTATTGGTGGATCTGTCTGGCAGTTACCCCCTCTTATTTATGCTAAAAATAGAAATTTAAGAACAGTGCTCGTTGATTTCGATGATAAGGCTCCTGGAAAAAAATATGCAGATGAATTTTATAAAATCTCAATTGTAGAAAAAAAAAAAATTTATGATCTTGTCAGAAATCTAAAAATCAAAGGTGTCGTTGCATATGGTTCGGATATAGCGGCTCCAACAGCTGCTTATATTTCAGATAAACTTAAATTACCTGGAAACCCTTATAATGCTGTTAAGATTTTAACTAATAAAAATTTGTTCAGAAAATTCTTAAAAAAGAATAGCTTTAACGTTCCAATTTTTAAATCTTTTTCTGAGCAAGCTACCGCACTTTCTTGGACTGGAAAAATTGGATATCCAGTTTTCATAAAACCTGTTGATTCTTCAGGAAGCAGAGGCGTTTCGATAATAAAAAAAAAAGATGATTTTAAGCAAAAATTTGATACAGCACTGAAATATTCTCTTCAAAAAAAAATAATTATTGAAAAACCAATCTTAAGAAAATCATATCAGGTTGCTGGTGATGGGTTTATTCTTAATGGAAAACTTTTATTACACTGTTGGGGTAATGAACATTTTGAAAAACTATGTAATGGAATTGTTCCAATTGGTGAGAGTTTTCCTTCTATTCATGAAGATAAGCTTTTAAAAAAAGCTAGACTAGAAACACAAAGAATTATTGATTTGCTTGAACTTAAAGTAGGTGCGTTAAATTTCGACTTTGTTTTTGACGAAAAAGATGAGTTGTTTTTTATTGAAATAGGTCCCAGAAATGGTGGATGTTTAATTCCTGATGTAATTCATAAATCGACTAAAATGAATTTAATAAATTTTACTGTTGATGCTTCGTTGGGAAAAATTTCTAAAAAGTTAAAACAACTTCCCACTTCAGGTTATTGGTCAAGTTATATGATACATTCTATAAAAAATGGTATTCTTAAAAATATAAAAATATCAAGTTTTTTAAAAAAAAGAATTATTGAAAAAAATATATGGATAAAAAAAAATCAAAGAGTTTTTGAGTATAATGGAGGAGATAAAATTATTGGAACTTTAATTTTAAAATTTGAAAATTTTAAAGAAATGATTCAAGTAATGGATAATATGGAAAATTATATAAAAATAAATTTATACAATTAAATTTATTAGTTCTTATAATAAATGAAATGATCGATAATAGAAAAAATTTTGTAAATATAAAAGAGGATGAAAAAAACCTTAAATTAAGAAACTTAGTAAATTATGCTGATAATAGTCAAAATAGTTTTTTGGGTTTTGAAAAGATTATTTATCATCCTGAAAAAATTGTTGGTGTCAAACAAAGGAATAATGCATTTCCAATTTCTGCAACGATTAGTTTAGGAAATTATTGTAATCATGCTTGTTTATGGTGCTCAACAGCCTATTGGCAAAAAGAAGGCTCAAAATCAATAGATTTCAATGATTTGAAAAACTGGTTGCAGAAGGCAAAGGAAAAAGGTCTTAAATCAGCCAGTTATGTTGGAAATGGAGAACCTCTTGCTTATAAAAAATTTAAAGAAATATCGGCATTTTGTAATGATTTAAAATTAGATCAAGGCATCTTTACAAATGGTTATTTGATTGATAGATATTTTGAGAGTTTGGTTAGTTCTTTCACTTATTTAAGAGTAAGCCTCGATGCTGGAAGTTCTGAGATACACTCTAAGCTTCATAAAGTATCAGAAACACATTTTCCCAAAATACTAAAAAACATAAAACAACTTATTAAGTTAAGAAAAACTCCCCACCCCACTGTTGGTATTCAATTTGCCACACACCAGGATAATATTAATGATCTTGAAAAAAGTATAAAAATTACCAAAGATCTGGGCGTAGATTACTTTTCAATTAAACCAGTTTTTAACAGAGGAAGTGTTAGTGAAAAGATAGATCCCAATTCTCTGAGCAAAGAAGATTTTGATAAAGTTTATGAAAGGGTAAGGCACTTAGAATCTGATCAATTTAAAATTTTTTATAGGCCTCACCAAATAATTTCCGAACAGAATAATCAGAATATGCTGGTTTACGATAAATGTTTTGCAGGATACTTTGGTGTTAATATTTATGAAAATGGTACAATAACAGGTTGTGGTCCCCACCACACTCCTGTAGGTACACTGGATATGCCGCTTGATAAATTAGAAGAAAATATTATCAAGTTAAGTGAGAAGTTAGATTTAAAAAAATGTCCATCTGGTTGTCGTTTTCATAACTTAAACTTCCAACTTCATAAAATAATTAATTCTCAGAATTTCTCAAAAGAAGAACATATAAATCTCTTTTAGAAAAAATCTTATAATGGATCAAAATCAAATTAATATTTTCTTTAAAAGATTTAATGAAAATTTAAGGCATAATCCAATTTCTAAATTTGATAAAAAAAACTTCAAATTTAAACCAACCTTTATTGTTGCATTACCAAGAGGAGCTTCAACATTTTTGCAACAATTGTTGATAAGCTCAACAAATATTGGATATATTTCAAATATAATGGCTCTATTTTGGGAAAAACCAGAATTGGGGGCAATGTTACAAAAAAAATTCCATAAAAATGGCTTTATAAGTTCATTTAAGTCACAATTTGGGAATACTGAAGGGATTTTTGAGCCCCATGAGTGGGGATTTTTTTGGAGAAAGTGGCTGGACATAAAAAAATCTGATCAATATTTTAACAAAAAAAGTAATATTAATTGGAAAGATTTAAAATTCGAATTGATATCTATTGAAAAGATCTTAAATTTACCCTTAATTTTTGATACAGCATATTCCAATACATATTTTGATGGAATTAATAAGCACTTAGATCAACCTAAAACTATTTTTCTTTTTAGATCACCCTATTCTGTTTGTAATTCTATATGCAAAGCTAGAATTATAAAGTTTAATAAATTAAGTACATTTTACGCAGCAAAACCTAAGAATTTTAATTATGTTAAAAGAATAAATAATCCTATTGAGCAAATAATTGCACAAGTGTGGTACATACTTGAAGAAATGCTTGAGTCAATGTCTAAGATAAATAAAAGAAATTATATAAAATTAAAATATGAAGATTTTTTTGAAAATTTAAATACAACAATGGAAAAACTAATAAACTTTACCACTAATGATTTTTCATTAATATCTAATGTTAAAGACTTTCCGAATTTTAAAAATAGGAATAACATTAAATTTTTCGACAATAGATATAAAAAAGAATTTGATTTTTTTTTTAACAAATATTTTAAGGGTTTTGATTACAACAAAATATAAAATGAAGCTTTAAACTTGTCCTGAACCTAAATAAAGCATTGCTCCGCCAAATAAAAAACCGGTAATTAAAAAGATAACAAACGTATATCCCATAATTTGTCTCATATGCAAGCCAGCAATAGCTAAAAGTGGTATCGTCCAGAAAGGTTGAATCATATTTGTCCATTGGTCTCCGTAAGCTACACCAAGGACAACTACATAGGGTTCAACATTTAAATAATTTGCAGCTTCAATCATTACTGGACCTTGAACAGCCCACTGACCTCCACCTGATGGAATAAACATATTTACTAGCCCTCCTGATAAAAATGAATAAAATCCTAATGTTTCTTTGGTTGCGATATTAGATATATTATCAGCTAGAACATTGATTAGTCCAGTATCAGCCATTATGCCCATAATACCCGCGTAAAATGGATATTGAAGTATTATAGGCCCTACTGTAATGGAAGCTTTATTTACAAGTTTTACATAGTGTATGGCAGAATTACTCAACAACAAACCAACTCCGAGAAAAGACCAGCTCACAATATTTAAGTCCAATGAAAACCCATTTTTATAGAATATCAGACCAATAAAAAATAAAAGAGATATTGCTAAAAAAAAACTTATTAATCTACTATTTTCAATGATTTGAGCTGGAGTTCTAACCTTTTTGTTTATATAAGGAGTATCATCATTATCTCTAAATCTAAAAATATTTGAATCTATTTCTTTTATTTCAGAATCATTGCCTGGTCTCATTAAAGGATTTATTATTGTTATTATTAAAAGAGTTATTAAGGCTATTGTTATATTAAATGGGTTAAAGATTGTATCAGTAACTGGTATTACCCCAATTTTGTCTAATAATGAATGGTTTGGAGAAGATACAAACAGAGCAGCAGAAGAAGAATAACCCATATGCCAAATCACATAACCTGAGTAAGCTGATGCAACTAAAAGAGGATAATGAATTCTAATTTTTTTTTTTGCACATCCAATAGCAACAAATTTTGAAACTATCCCCCCAACAATTAGGCCAAACGACCAAGCAAATAGACTGGCAAGACCAGATATAAAAGTCACCAAGGCATATGCTTGAACTTGTGATGTGGGATAAGAACCTATTTTTGATAAAATTCTTTCGATTGGGCGTGTGTGAGCTAATGCATGAGCAGTGATCATAATAATGCAGATTTGCGCGGTAAATGTAAATAGTTTGGGAAGTCCTGTTCCCCATGCTTCAAAAGTTTCTAAAATGGAGGAGTCCGTATTGACTAAAGCTAACAGAAAAGTCAATACAGACAAAAGAATTACAAAAATAAAAGCGTCTGGATAGAAATTCTCAACTATTTTTACAAATGGTTTGGATAAATTATTGAAAAATCTTAGCTTATTGGAAGACATTTACTCATTAAGTTCTAAAGCTATTACCTTTCCTTCAGCCATAACTGGAATAATTATGAGATTTTTCTCTAAAATTACTTCATGATCAGCTGCGCCTTTTCCAACTTCAGCCATAACTTTAAATTTTCCATTTTTTTTGACCTTGTATAATTTTGCACCAGTCCAATCTGTTACGAAGTATGCACCTTTACCATCGGATTCAATTCCATCAAGATTTCCGATTGGTTTATTTCCTAAGTTTTTAAGCTGCTTTGTGTGTAAATTAATACTTTTAAGGCTTCCTGTTAGTTCAGGAGTCCCCCATCCTTCCATTACTGCCCCCCAACTTCCAACGATAAGGTTCCCCTCATCGTTATCAATATGCAATCCATTAGGTGCTAATTGAGGACTATAAAACCATGCTGGTAATTGTCCAAACTGATTCAATCTGTATATAGTATCTGTGTATGTGTCACCAACATAAACGTTCCCATATTTATCTGCGGTAACATCATTCATACATACAGATCCATATCCTTTATATTTTTTTACAATTTTTTTTGTGGCGATATCCACCTCAACTAGTTCATCAACATCAGCAATGTATAGCTTATCATTGCTAATTGTCATCCCTTTAGGAGCATTAAGAGATTTGACCCATTTTTTTTCAATGATAGCCCCGTCTAATCCAATTTTTGATATATAACCTGTTCCGTCTTTATTAAACGGATGGTCTGTAATATTAGAAACATACAAAACATTATTTTTTTTGTCATAAATCACAGATTCTGGTAATTCAAAGATCTTTTCGGTTTCCCATAAAACTTTAAGATGATCGTCTGCGTATGAAAGTTTATTGGTAAAACTAAACGATAACAAAGTAATTAGAATAAATATTTTTTTCATTGTATCTCCTTTTATTGTTTTAAGTTATTTGGCATTGATAAGTCAATACCAGTTGATTTTTCTGATGAAGGCCATCTTTGTGTAATCGTTTTTCTTTGTGTATAAAAACGTACACCATCAGGTCCATAGATATTGAGATCTCCAAAAATAGAATTTTTCCATCCCCCAAAACTATGGTAAGCAGAAGGAACTGGAAGCGGAATATTTATTCCAACCATACCAATTTCTGCTTTATCAGCAAAAAGTCTCGCATTGTGACCACTACTAGTAAATATACAACACCCATTACCAAATTCATTATCATTTATTATTTTAATACCTTCTGAGATATTTTTCATTTCAATAACTTGTAAGACAGGACCGAAAATTTCATTTTTGTAGGATTGCATTTCTGTGTTCACTTGATCTAAAATAGTAGGACCCAAAAAATAACCATTGTTTGAGTTTTTGCGTTTAATGATATCTCTGCCATCAATAACAATGTTGGCCCCCTCACCCACTGCCAACTTTATATTGTTTTCAACAGATTCAAGGTGTTCTTTTGAAACTAAAGGTCCAAAGCTATTTGAATTTAAATTTTCAAAACCAAATTTTAATTTTGAAACTTTCTGATTAAGATTTTTTAGAAAGCTTTCTTTAATATCTGCAGAAACAACAGCAACTGACAATGCCATACAACGCTGACCGGATGAACCAAAAGCTGCTGAAATGAGTTGATCAGTTGTGAAATCTATATTTGCATCTGATAGTATTAAAGCATGGTTTTTAGCTCCGCCAAGCGCTTGACATCTTTTTCCTGACGATGCGGATAACTCGTACACATTTTTTGCAACTGGCGTTGAGCCAACAAAACTTACAGCCTTTATTCTTTGATCATTTATTAAAGAATTAACCACTTCTTTATCACCATTAACTAGGTTTAGCAAACCTTTCGGAGCTTTCGTTTCATTAAAGAGCTCAGTAATAAACATTGAACCTAAAGGGTCTTTTTCTGAAGGTTTCAAAATGAAAGAATTCCCAGTTGCAAGAGCTAATGGAAACATCCACAACGGGACCATTGCTGGAAAGTTAAATGGGGTTATACCTAAAACTACACCAAGAGGTGAAAACTCACTCCATGAGTCAACGTTTGAGCTTATATTTTTGTTATACTCACCTTTCATAACTTCTCCAATTCCACAGGCGTATTCAATATTTTCTATACCCCTTCTTACCTCGCCTAAAGCGTCATCATAAACTTTTCCTAAATCTTCTCCTATAATTTTAGCTAATTTTTCCTTATTTTTTTCTAACAAAACTTTATATTCAAAAAGTACCTCAGTTCTTCTGGCTATTGAATAGAGTTTCCATTCATTGAAAGCTTTTTGAGAGCTAATTATCGCTTTCTCGATGACATTTTTTGAGGCACAGTTAATTGAACTTATTATTTCTCCATTTGAAGGATTGTAGACTTCAATATTTTTGCCATCCTCGTGTGTTATTTCACCGTTGATAAAATGTCCTATGTTCTTCATTATAAAAACTATTCTACAAATAATTTTTTGCATTCCAACATAAAATTTTAAATTATTAAAATGCAAAAAAGCATTTTATTTCTTTGATAAATCTCTATAGTTTGATTATGTTTAATTGGAATGATCTTCACTCTTTTATTGCACTATCTAGATGTTCAAAATTAATTCTTGCCTCTAAAAAATTAAAAATTGAACCAACAACTATTGCAAGAAGGATTAACAGATTAGAAAAAAACTTAAAAACTGATTTGTTCTTTAAATCGCCTAACGGATATTCTCTAACAGAGAAGGGACATTGCTTATTAAAATATGTTGAAAGAATTGAGTCAGGTATATTTAGTATAAATGAAGAATTTTTAAGAGTAAATCCAAATATTTCTGGGAAAGTTAGCATTAGTGTTGGGGAAGGTCTTGGTGTTGAAGTTTTTACAAAATATCTCGATAAATTTCTTTTAGAATACCCAGAAATTCAAATCGAACTTCTTGCAGACAGTAGGTATAGAAGTTTGGCAAACAGAGAAACTGATATATTAATTTCATTATCTAGACCAAAAAAAGGTAGACTAATTTCTTGGAAGTTATGTGATTATTTCGTAAAGCTTTATGGATCAAAATCTTACCTAAAATCCAATTCAAAAATTATTCATTTGAAAGATTTAAAAAAGCATAGGTTTATTAGCTATGTCGAAGAGTTAATTGAACTTCCAGAATTAAATTATTTTGATGAAATAAATGATAACTTTAATGTTGTATTCAGAAGTAACAGCTTAAGATCTCAATATTTAGCGATAAAAAATGGACTTGGATTAGGATTAATTCATTCATTTATCGCTTCTGATAATGATTCTTTAGAGTTAGTTCTTCCAAATTTTATTAATATAAAAAGAGAGTATTGGATTAATATTCACGAAAACTCATATCAATTCAAGAGAATAAAAGCGGTGACCAAATTCTTTGTTGATGTTATGAAAAAAGAAAAGATTTCATTTCCTGAATAAATTTATTTTCAAATTTAAACATTCTTATGAGGTGTTTATTTTAGGTAGCACTTTTACTATTTAAAAATATTTAATGTTTAATTGTTATAAAAATAAAAGTCACAATGAATTATAAAATGATAACAAATCCTTCCCCTGAATTAATAAGCTATTTTTTAAATTAAATTTTTTTACATTTTCTTTTAATACATTTAAATTTATATTCTTTATTAAATGATTAAAATTTGATAAATCTTCTGATTGAATAGATAGTCCAATATTATTTTTAGTAACAATTTCATCGTGATATTTAAATTCTTTATTTACGATAATTGGAAGTCCTGCCTCAAGATAGGTATAATTTTTTGTGCCCATAGCTCCATCAAAAGTATACTTACTAACTCTAGTTTTTTTCATATCAACTTGTTGAATATTTATTCCAAAGTCGTACTCTGAAATTTTTTCAATTAGTTCTGAAAGTGGAAGAAAATTATGAATTTTTAATGTTTCTGAAAATTTGTTTTTTTTTAAATCAAATAACCATTTATTAAATTCTTTATTAGAATTAAGTGGTTGAAAAACATTTAATTCATGATTTCCTTCTAAAATTTTATTGAAAGAATATGACAAACCAGCAGGGCTGAAAAGTTCGTGTGGATGATTAATATCATTTGGTGGTATTAAAGTTCCACAAAAGACAAATTTTAATTTTTCATTTTTTACAGTTAACTTATTACTTTGACTCAATTTTGTGTCTGCATATTGTTGAAATTCTAGAAATTTTCCATTATTTTTATATCTTTTAGCGTATTCTATAAATACACTTTCTTTGTATCTGTGTATAATTCCGTCTGAATTTTCAAAAATAAATTTTTCACAGCTTAAATCCTGTTTGATACTATGTTCATCAAAAACGATTTTTAAGTCATCATAATTAGCATACATTCCTGTAACATCATAAAAGTCACATATTACTTTTGATTTTGACCGTTGTTTAATTACAAACTTTCCCAAAGAAAAATCCCACATCCAACATTGAACATGAAAAAAACATGGAGAAATTGAATTGATAATTTTCCCTAAGGTAGGAAAAAAAGAACAATTTTGTAAAATTTCATCAAATGAATTTTCAATCATTTCTAGATTTTTTTTTGATAAATTCTCCATTGTAATTAAATATGTTTTGAATCTATTTTTTTTCATATAACTTGCCTGACGAGATATGTTGGGGTAACACTTACCAGAAATGAAAACTATAGTTTTATGAATTTTTGAATCTAAATTTACAGCTTTTACGAAGTTTTTTATAATTTTATCTGAGGCCGAATTAAAATTGTCAATAATATCACTTTTTTCAATTTCTTTTTTTAGTAATTTTAAAAAACCTGGTTTTCTTTTTATTAATCCCCAAGGAATATAATTTTTCGTAAAAAACTCAAAATTTTCATTATTCTTTTTTTGTAAATACATCTCTTAGATTTAATGAAATTATTGTGCCAAAACCCTTTTTCAGTGAAATAATTTTGAATAATCTATAGAATAGATACATAAAAAAAAGTTTGCTTAAATTATCATTTACTAAGTCGTTAAAATTTTAAGTTCAATTATTTAAGCTTTGTAAATAAAATGAAATATTAATCTCTTAATAAAAAATGGAATTATTTTCAACACTTGGTCCATCCTCACTAAACTCAAAAGTTCTAAAAAAGTTAGAGCTTCTAGGAGTTTCACTTTTTAGAATTAATCTTTCACATACTGAAATTAAAGATCTGGAAAAAACTATAGATTTAATTAAAAGTCATACTAATGTTCCAATTTGCATAGACACCGAAGGTGCACAAATTAGGACAAGATTAAAAAAAAAG
>TARA_B100001057_G_scaffold128990_1_pt1 | contig 10931 bp, 10 predicted proteins | sample TARA_B100001057 | Tara Oceans TARA_B100001057 (sample SAMEA2621839) | marine metagenome | biome: marine biome (ENVO:00000447); feature: surface water layer (ENVO:00002042); material: "saline water (ENVO:00002010), including plankton (ENVO:xxxxxxxx)" | depth 5 m | reverse complement strand
GGGCAATAACCGGGGCAGCCCCGGTGCCAGTGCCGCCACCCATACCGGCGGTAATGAACACCATGTTGCAATCAGCAAGTTCGCCCATCACGGCTTCCATGCTTTCCTCGGCAGCGGCGCGTCCGACATCCGGTTGCGATCCGGCACCAAGACCCTGGGTTATGGCTGTACCAAGCTGAATCTTGCGACCGGCGAGTGAATGCGCCAGTGCCTGACCGTCTGTGTTGGCGACCAGAAAGTCGACGCCATCCAGATCAGCATTGATCATGTTGTTGACGGCATTGCCGCCAGCCCCGCCAACACCGACTACGGTGATACGTGGGCGCAGTTCCTGCATGGTTTGCGGAACGGAGAGGTTGATGGTCATGCGAGTCTCCCTTTTGTGATGGTTGACCATGGGGCTGCCGGTACCGAAACGCTCAAGGGCGCGGCAGCAGTTCGGTGCGGGCGCTGGAATGGCCCGACGGCCCCGCGAGCGAAATTGATGTGTCTGACGTCAAGGCCGGCCGATGGAGCGGCAAGCGGATGCGTCAATGTACAAGGCTGCATGGTGGATGCTCCTTTCTCAGATATTGTCCCGGAACCACGCGCCCAATCGTTCGATCGGGCCATGGGGCAGGGTCCTTGTCTGACGTTCGGCCGGGTCGTCCTCGGTCAGACGGCTAACGTGAATAAGGGCGCCGATAGCAGCAGCGCTGGACCGGCTGGTCTCTTCGGTTGGCAAATTGCCGATACTGGCTGGCTCGCCGATACCGACGCTCTTGCCTGCGACCTGAGCGCAAAAATCGGCAATGCCGGTCATCTGGCTGCCACCGCCGGTCAAAACAAAGCGGTTGCCGGCGGCGTAATCCATGCGCACGGCCCGCATCCTGTCTGTCAGAAGTTCGATGATTTCCTCAACGCGTGGGCGGATGACGGCGCTGAGCAGGCTGCGGTCGATCATCTTGCCATCGACCTCGATGTGATCGCCGACGCCGGGCAGCATGATATTGTCCGAATGACCCATTTTCAGGGCTTCGCGCACCGGCGAGGGGGCTGCCGCCATGGTATCGATCGGGGTGATGGCACCATGAACTGCCTTCAACCGTTCGGCTGTGGCCAGCGGTGTTGACAGAATACGGGCGATATCGGTCGATACATGCTGGCTGCCAACCGGCACAGTGTCGATATAGATCAGCTTGCCATCCATGAAGATCGCTGCTGAAGAGGTGCCGCCGCCCAGGTCGATGACGGTACTGCCAACTTCGCGTTCTTCATTGCCAAGACAGGCTAGTCCTGCTGCGTACCCGGCATGGATAAACCGTTCCACACCAAGATGGTTCTGGGCCAGTGCCTCGATGATGTTGGCAAGATGGGTACGGTTTGCCACGACAGTCAGGAAATCAACGGTCAGTTCACGTCCGCGCATGCCAACCGGATCGGAAATGCCGCGGATGTCATCAAGGCTGTAATGCAGCGGATGAAGCTGCATGAGCTGTAGCGCGCTATCAATTTCCTGCGCACCGGACCGGTCGAGAAGGCGGCGCACATCGCGTCGGCTGACAGTGCTGTCAGACATGGTGATGGCCTGCGTGCGGAAGCTGGAGCGCGGGCTGCCACCAGCCAGCACTACACTGACGGCATTCATCGAAACGCCGGCGGCGCGCTCGGCCGTCTGCACAGCATTGCCGATAGCATCGCTGAGAGCGGCAAGTGCCGTGACCTCTCCGGCACGAATGCCGCCCGAGGCATGCGTTCCCTGTCCGAGAAGGCGAACCCCGCCATTCTTGTCATGCTCGCCGATCATGCAGCAAATTTTTGAACTGCCGATATCGAGAATGCCGAATGGCCGGCGGCTGTGACGGGCGCGGCGCAACTTCATGTCTTGCTCCCCTTTCCGCGAACCGGAATGTTCGGTTCGACGATCATCTGGTCGGGCACGCGCATGTCGATCACAGCAAGATCACGATCGGTAATGCGCTTGGAATGGTCGATCATGGCAAGCCGTGACCAGGCGGTGCGCGGATCGCCTTCCGGCAGGCGCACACGAATGCCGCTGCGCAGATGCACATCCCACCGCCGTTCTGACTGGAAGGTGACGGCCCAGACCTCGGCATAAAGCTCAGGCTCGGTGCGCAAGATATTCAGGATTGGGGCCACCTTGCCGGCAGCCTGTTTGCCAGCCACCACGGTCAGATGGCTGAAGGCCGACGGGTCAGCGCCGGTGATGATGGTGCCGCTGGCATCGATGACCCGGTGGCCATCGACAGTCTGCAGCAACGCCATCGGAAGGCGTTCGGTCAGCAACAAGCGGATGGTTGACGGCATCTCGCGCTCGATAGCGATATCCTCAATCCAGCCGATGGTGGACAGACGGGCATGCAGGTCAGGAAGCGAGATGCTCAGCATCGGTTCGCCAAGGGTCAGTTCGCTGGCGGCAAGCAATACATCTTTCGGCGTGTGCGTGCGGCCATAGACCTCGATATGTTCCAGCTTCAGGCCGGCATCTGCCGAGGTGGCGACAAGAATGTCGGCGAGGTGGCCGCGTTCGAGATAAACGCCGATACCGCCGCCGGCCAGAAGGACCACCATCACCGTGGCGGTAATTGCCCGCCAGCCAGGAAGGCGTCGCTGCGTCTGGCTGCTATCAGCTGCCGATGCGTTGTCGCTGCGTGCGCGGATGAATCGCATCAGTCGTCGCATTGCGCAGTCTCCAGAAGGTGGTTCACCAGCTCTTCGCCGGACAGGCCGACAAAGCGGGCCTGTTCAGGCACGAGCGAGGTGGCGGTCATGCCGGGCTGGGTGTTGATTTCCAGCATGAACAGCGCGTTTTTGTCCTTGTCCCAACGATAATCGGCGCGAATCACACCGCGGCAGCCAAGATGGCGGTAGGCGCGCTCGGCCCAGTCGCAGGCGGTCAGGGTGACGTCCTGCGGGATGTCGGCCGGCAGAATATGCTCAGACCCGCCAGCCGCATATTTTGCATCAAAATCATAGAAATCGATCTTTGGGCGGATTTCGGTTACGCACAGGGCTGTGCCATCAAGAACTGCCACGGTCAGTTCAAGGCCGGGGATATAGGGTTCAGCAATCAATTCGGTTTCCAGCTTCCAGTGGCTGCGCGCCGGGGCCGCATTGTTGCCTTCCTGCACAATCACCACGCCGATGCTGGACCCGTCGGCGCGTGGCTTGATCACATGCGCGCCGTTGTAATCTGCCGGATAGACATGGCTGTCTTCGACCAGAGGCAGCGTTGGCGGGACATTGATGCCGACCTCTGCCAGTGCATTTTTCGCACGCAGCTTGTCCATCGCCATCGCCGACGCCAGCACGCCGCTATGCGTGTAGGGGATGTTCATGATGTTCAGCAGCCCCTGGATGTTGCCATCCTCGCCGACCTGACCATGCAGTGCATTGAAGACGCGGGCCGGCTTCATGTCGGCCAGCACGCCGGCAATATTTCGCTCAACCTCGATCTCGACAGCATCCCAGCCGGCGTTGCGCGCCGCCTGTCCACAAAAGCTGGCGGTGACCCGGCTGACCGGTGCTTCGGATGTCCAGCCCCCCATCAGGACGGCCACGCGCTCGCCAGTCATGCGCCGTTCCCCTCTGGTTGAGTTGTCTCTGGTTGCGCGGCGATGATGCGGTGGCCATCTGCAAGGCGGCCGACACGACGGATTTCCCAGCGCAGGGACGGGCCCCCATGTTCCTGAACGCGGCCACGCACCGCTTCGCCCAATGTTTCCAGATCATGGGCGTTGGCAGTACCGGTATTGATCAGGAAATTGCAGTGTTTTTCGGATACCTGTGCGCCGCCAATGACCATGCCGCGGCACCCGGCAGCATCGATTTCCTGCCAGGCTTTGCCACCGGGCGGATTGGCGAAGGTGCTGCCGCCGGTGCGCACACCGCGCGGCTGCGCATCACCGCGGCTGGCGATGATCTCTTTCATCCTGGCCTTGATGGCATCGGGCGCGCCGCTGACAGCGGAAAGCGTGGCATGGGTGAAAATCCAGTCTGCCGGCGCATCACTGTGCCGATAGGCCATACCCATTTTATCTGGTGTGGCACTGACAGCGTTGCCCTGCCGGTCGAGACCGCAGGCGCGCAGTGTGACGTCACGGAATTCCCTGCCGTAAGCACCGGCATTCATCCGCAGGCCGCCGCCAATGGTGCCCGGAATACCGATCAGGAATTCAAGGCCGGCAAGACCTTCCCGCGCGGCATAGCGCGCAACATCCGCGTCGCTCGCTCCTGCATCAGCGGTCACGGTGGTACCGTCATGCGATACCGAGGTCATGAATTCATTCAGCCGGATGACAACACCGGCAACGCCGCCATCACGCACCAGAAGGTTCGAGCCCGCACCAACTGGCAGCAGGGGAATGTCGGCCGGGCATCCGGCAAGGAACTGCGCCAGATCATCGGCATCGCGCGGGCAGAACACCACGTCAGCTGGCCCGCCAACACCAAACCATGTGTGGCGCGACATATCGACAGCATCGGCATAGGTGCCGCGAACAGCGGGAAGACGGTTGACCAGCGTCATGATGCCCCTCCGCGCAATATGTCCATTTCGTTGGCAAGCGCAGCCGCCCAGCTGGTGATATCACCAGCACCGAGGCACATCACAAGATCGCCATTCTCCGTGCGCTGCAGAATTTCCCGTGCCAGATCTTCACGCGATTCCAGCGGTGCCGGCCCACGATGCCCGCGGTCACGCAGACCGGTCACCAGCGCATTCTTGTCGATCCCGTCAATCGGGGCCTCACCAGCGGCATAAACATCGGCAACCAGCACTTCATCCGCATCATTGAAGCAGGCGCAGAAATCATCGAACAGATCGGCAAGGCGGCTGTACCGGTGCGGCTGAACCACGGCGACAAGCTTGTTGGTGCCGCACAGCATCCGGCCAGCCTGCAAGGCAGCGCGAATTTCGACAGGGTGGTGGCCGTAATCATCAATCACTGTCACGCCGCCGCTGACACCTTTGGTTTCGAAGCGGCGGCCCACCCCGCCAAATCCGGCAAGTGCGGTGGTGACTTCGTCTGGCGTCATGCCCATTTCCATCGCCACAGCAATGGCCGCCAGGCAGTTCTGGACATTGTGTTCGCCAAGCATCGGGAAGCGCAGATCAGATATGATGCCAGTGTTGCTGGCGGTGCGCTCGGACAGGATCACATCAAACAGCATGGCCGACCCTTTGTGCCGCATATTCACAGCACGCACATCAGCATTCGCCGACAGACCGTAGGTGATGATCCGCCGGTCCTTGATGCCAGCCATCAGGCGCTGCACCGAGGGATGGTCGATACACAATGTGGCAAAGCCGTAAAACGGGATGGCAGCGACGAAATTGAAGAATGCCGCCTCCAGCGCCTCGTAGGTGCCGTGATGGTCGAGATGTTCGGGATCAATGTTTGTAACGACGGCAACAGTGGGGTTCAGCTTGGAAAATGACCCGTCACTTTCGTCTGCCTCGACAACCATCCACTGTCCCTTGCCAAGGCGGGCATTGCTGCCCCAGCCGGTGATGATGCCGCCATTGATCACGGTCGGATCGATACGGGCGGAATCCAGCAGCGTTGCAATCAATGATGTGGTGGTTGTCTTTCCATGTGTGCCGGCAACGGCAACCGACCAGCGCAGCCGCATCAGTTCACCCAGCATTTCGGCGCGGTGCACGATCGGCAGAAAGCGTTCGCGCGCGGCCAGCAATTCCGGATTGTCCGGCTTGATCGCGGTCGAAATAACCACAATCGAGGCATCATCTATATTTTCGGCCTTCTGTCCGCAGGTCACCGGAATACCCTTGTCGCGCAGACGCCGCACATTGGCATTTTCAGCAACATCGCTGCCCTGTACCTGATAGCCAAGCTCAAACAGAATCTCGGCGATGCCGCTCATGCCGATGCCGCCGATACCGGTGAAATGCAGGGTGCCAATGGAAAGGGGAAGTTCACTCATGCGCCCGCGCCCCCCAATTCAATGGCCCAGTCGGCAATGTCTGCGGCGGCGCTGGTGGCGGCAAGATTGCGCGCTGCCTTGCCCATGGCGGCCAGGCGTGCCGGATCCTGCAGCATGGCGGAAAGATGCGCGGCCAGCTTTTCTGCTGTCAGTTCCGCTTCGGCAAGGCACTGCCCGCCACCAACAGATTCAAGCTGCTTGGCGTTTTTGGTCTGATGATCATCCATCGCACCGGCAAAGGGCACCAGAAGGGCGGGCCGGCCCGCAGCGGCAAGTTCGGCCACGGATGATGCACCAGCACGGCTGATCACCAGATGGCTGTTGGCCAGAATGACAGGCATGTCATCAAAGAACGGACGGATATCGGCGCTGATATCCATGCCGGCATAGCGGGCAAGAAGGGTTGTCTGCTGTTCTGCCCGGCACTGCTGGGTCACTGTCAGGCGGCGGCGCAGCGGCGCATCAAGGCGGCTGATGGCATCGGGGACAAGGTCTGCAAAGATACCGGCGCCAAGCGATCCGCCAATCACCGTAAGGGTGAGGCTGTTATCAGTCTTATTGATGAGGGCCTTTTCAGCGAGGGCAGGGCTGTCAAAGAAGGTGGCGCGTACCGGCATACCAAGGGTGCGTGTGGTCACCGCCGGTGGCACATTGATTGTGCCATCCCAGCTGATCGCAAGGTTACCGGTCCAGCGCGCAAGCAGCCGGTTGGCGCGGCCCAGAAAGGCGTTCTGTTCATGCAGCAATGACGGGGTGCCGAGCAGACGGGCCGCTAGTAATGGAGCAAAGGCAGGATAACCGCCAAAACCGATCATCACACGGGGCCTGCGCCGGATCATAATCGCCAGCGCCGCAAATGTACCGGCTGCCAGCGCGCCAACTGCCCGCATCCGGCGCAACAGGCCAGTCTGAAAGGGTGATCCTGCCGGAAGCGTGATATGGCCGGCGGGCGGCATCAGCCGGGCCCCGCGACGGTCGGTCAGCATCAGCGTGTCAAAGCCGCCGCGTTGCAGCGCTTCGGCAACAGCCAGTGCCGGGAATACATGTCCGCCAGTGCCGCCAGCGGCCAATGCTATCAGTGGCCTTTGGGCAATCTGGGGCCTTTCGGTAATCTGGTTTGTGTGTGCCGCAACCATCACATGCCCTCATTTGTCAGGGGGTGCGGGCGGCTCGCAGCGCTGCTGCTGGCCGGTGTATGACGCCGCTGGCCGGGCAGGGCCACAGGCTTGCGGCGGCGTGTCAGCGCCAGGATCAGCCCCATGGTAACGCCGCTGGCAACAAGCGATGATCCACCATAGCTGATCAGCGGCAGGGTCATGCCCTTGGTCGGGATCAGATCGGCCGAAGAGGCCATGTGGATTGCGGCCTGCACACCGAACTGTGCCAGCAGGCTTGATCCGGCAATCAATGCAAACAGGCCTTCGTCCGACATGGTGCGAGCAAAACCGCGCAGCACGATAAAGCCGTAAAGCCCGCACAGGCTGAGACAGGCAAGCGCCCCATATTCTTCGGCAGCGACAGCAAAGATGAAATCGGAATGCGCATCAGGCAGATGCAGCTTGACCGTGCCGTCCCCGGGGCCGACACCCAGCAGCCCGCCATGGGCAAAGGCATCGCGCGCCTGCTCAACCTGCCACGCCCCGCCATTGAAGAACTGGTCAATTCGCTTTTCAACATGATCAAGGCTCAAATAGGCAAGCCACAGGCCCAGCGGAGCCAGCGCAACGACACCGATCACCAGCAACAATGGGAGCCCGGCAAGAAACATCTGGAAACCCCAGGTGAAAACCATCAAGAAGGTCATGCCGATATCAGGCTGCAGCACCAGAATGCCGACGATAACTGCCATCAGCACAGCGGAATAGATCCAGCCGGGGAAATCCTGTCCTTCGCGCCACAAGGTCAGCAACCATGCCGACACAATGGCAAAGAACGGCTTGGCAAATTCCGAGGGCTGAAGATTTATGCCGGCAATGGTGATCCAGCGGGTTGCGCCCTTGATCTCGCTGCCAACGAGTATGGCCATCACCATCAGGATGATCGTGCCGGTCAGCCCCAAAAGCGCCAGCACACGGATCGGGCGTGGCTCAAGAAGCGAGAAAAACAGCATCGCGCCAATGGCTGGCAGCAGATAGATTGCCTGACGCACACCGAAGTGCTGCGAGGCAAGCTGGATGTTCGCGGCAACAGCAGGACCTGCCGCCATTACCAGCAATGCACCGATCACCATCAACAGGATGGTGCTGGCCAGCAACCAGCGGTCAACTGTCCACCACCACACGCCAACCAGCGATCTGTCAGTTCGGTCAAGCATGCGCACCACCCCTGACCTTCGGACTGACTTTTGGGGGGGCGGCAGGCGCTGCCAGACGGCGCGCCAGTTCGGCAAAGGCATTGCCGCGTGCTGCAAAATCGGCAAACTGATCGAATGACGCTGCCGCCGGTGACAACAGAATGGTGGCGCTATCAACGCTGGCAGACCCTGTATCAGCGCTGGCATCGGCAAAGGCGGTATAGGTGGCCGTGTTCAGATCGCCGCACATTGTTACATCACAGCGCCCGTCAAGCGCGGCGGCAAAGGCTGGTGCCGAAGCGCCAATCAGATAGGCGCGGCGCACCTTATCTGTGGCATCCAGTGCGGCCCCCAGACCATCATCTTTGGCCTGACCGCCAGCGATCCAGTAAATATTATCAAAGGCTGCCAGCGCGCGCGCCGCCGCCACACCGTTTGTTGCCTTGCTGTCATTGACGAACTGCAGGTGGCTGGTATTGGCGACAGGTTGCAAGCGATGCGGTAGCCCGGCAAAGCTGGAAACGCCGACCGCAATCGCGTCATCACTGCATCCAAGATGTTGCAGGCAGGCAGCAACGGCAGCCGCATTTTCAGCATTGTGATCACCGGCAAGGGCGGCGCAGTCACGCACCGCAGCCGGTGCCATTTCGGGGCTGATAACCGAAAGCGCGGCGGCCCCGTCACGCAGATCATCGGCCAGTTTCACGACATGTTCATCGCCGCTGCCAATGACAGCAAGCCCGTGCGCGGGCAGTGCGGTCACTGCGCGGGCCTTTGCAGCCACATAGCCGTCCAAGCCGCCATGCCTGTCAAGATGATCAGGTGTGATGTTCAACAGAACAGCGATATCGGGGGTCAGCGACGGTGTTGTTTCAAGCTGATAGGATGACATCTCGAGGACAATCACCCCGACCGGACCGGGATCATCCAGATTGCAGGCAGCATCGCCGATATTGCCGCCGACGGCCACCGGAATGCCAGCATTGGCAAGACAATGCCCCAACAGTGCGGTGGTGGTCGATTTGCCGTTCGTACCGGTGATCACGATCAGGCGTGCCGACGGGCGCGCCCGCAACGCAATCTCAACTTCGCTGATGACCGGAATGCCGGCCTCGGCTGCGCGCGCCGCAGCGCCATGCGGGGCAGGCAGATGATGCGGAATACCGGGGCTGATCACCATGGCATCGAGGCTGGCCCAGGGCCAATCCTGCCAGGCGGTGATCTGTGCGGCGGTTGGCACATCAATTTCCGCTGGAGCGCCGGTCTCTGACCAGCTGTCATCATGCAGCCACAGATGCACACCCACGCCGGCCAGCGCGCGCGCTGCCGCCATGCCTGACACACCGAGACCAAGGATCCCGACCGTCTGTCCTGACATGGATTGTGGAAGCATCATGATACAGCAGACCTCAGCGCAGTTTCAGAGAGGAAAGGCCGGCAAGTGCAAGTACCACCGCGATGATCCAGAAACGGATCACGATGGTCGACTCAGCCCAGCCCTTGCGTTCGAAATGATGATGCAGCGGGGCCATCAGGAAGATGCGCTTGCCCGTCAGTTTGAAAGAGGCAACCTGCAGAATGACTGACAGCGTCTCGACAACGAACAGGCCGCCGGTTATGGCCAGCACCAGTTCATGGCGGGTGGCCACAGACATCGCACCAAGAGCACCGCCAAGTGCCAGCGATCCGGTATCACCCATAAACACCCGGGCGGGCGGAGCGTTGAACCACAGGAAACCAAGGCCGGCACCAAGCAACGCACCACACATCACCGCCAGATCACCAGTGCCGGGCACATAATTGATCTGCAGATAGCTGGAGAAGTTCACATTGCCCGCAAGATAGGCAATCAGCCCGAAACAGGCGGCGACAATCATCACCGGTACAATGGCCAACCCGTCCAGACCGTCGGTCAGGTTTACCGCATTCGATGCCCCTACAATGACCAGCATCGCAAAGGGGACATACATCAAACCAAGCGGGACCAGCGTATCCTTCAGGAACGGGACAGCAACGCCGTAACGCAGTTGCGCTGGCGATAGTTCCACAAACACAATGGTCACCGCAAAGGCCACCAGCAGCTGCAGAGCCAGCTTCATGCGGCCTGACATGCCGTGATGCGAACGGCGGCGCAGTTTCATCCAGTCGTCGAACGAGCCAACGGCGCCAAATGCCAGCGCCACGCCCAGAACCGGCCACAGATAAGGGTTCGACAACGGCATCCACAGCAGCGTTGACAGGGCAAAGGCACCAAGGATCAGCAGCCCGCCCATGGTCGGTGTGCCAATTTTTGTTACAAGGTGGGATTCCGGCCCGTCAGCGCGGATCGGCTGACCCTCTGCCTGATGCCCTTTCAGCCAGCGGATCATAGCCGGCCCGCACAACAGGCTGATCAGCAACGCCGTGATGGTGGCCCCGCCCGTGCGGAAGGTAATGTAGCGGAACAGGTTGAAGAACTGGTATTCACCCGCCAGCGGAACAAGAAGATCAGGTAGCACTTGTTGTATCCCCCGCTGTTTCAGGACCGGCTTCGCTAAAGGCGTCAAGCACGGCGCGGGCCACACGCCATGCGCCCGAACCAAGCGATCCCTTGATGAAAATGGTGTCCCCGTCACAGATCAGTTTGTGCAAAATGCTGATCGCCGCTGCAGGTGTCTCAGCATGATGGTGGCTGGCGGCAAGGCAGGGCAGA
>TARA_B100001057_G_scaffold203448_1_pt1 | contig 10936 bp, 20 predicted proteins | sample TARA_B100001057 | Tara Oceans TARA_B100001057 (sample SAMEA2621839) | marine metagenome | biome: marine biome (ENVO:00000447); feature: surface water layer (ENVO:00002042); material: "saline water (ENVO:00002010), including plankton (ENVO:xxxxxxxx)" | depth 5 m | reverse complement strand
ATTGGCTGGATGAAATGACAATTTCAAGAGCAAACATGGAGAAGCAAGTGGCTTATGGAAAGAAGAAAAAAGTTAAAAAAATGATTGGCGGCGGTGAACTTCTTGGTTCCATTAGTCCTTTAGCTGGCGCTATGACCGGAAAAGGCATACTAGGAAGAGCAATGGGTAAGGGGCTAAAGAATGTAAGCCCACTAGCCGCTCTTATTGATGCGAGTAAAAAGAAAAAGAAAGGCTCCGCCGCCCCAGCAGCAGACGCTGCCCCACAGGCTGGCGCAGGAATGGGCGCTGACATGATGCAAGGAATGTCTAAAATGTATGGCGGTGGCGCTATGAAAAAGAAGCGTGATGGCATAGCTATAAAAGGAAAGACTAAAGGGCGTATGTGCTAATGGAAAAAAAATCTGTAACAGCCCCAAAGGGTTTTCACTGGATGAAGTCCGGAAGCAGTTATAAGCTTATGAAAAACCCAAGCGGTGGGTTTAAGCCTCATAAGGGCGCTAGCACAAAGGCTGTATTCCCTCTTCAAAAGGTTCACAAATGAAACGTAATTATAAATCAGAGTACAAGAAGTATCAGTCCTCTGATAAACAGAAGACCAGAAGGGCTGGCAGAAATGCCGCAAGAAGAAAAATGACTGTCGCTGGCAAGGCTAGAAAAGGTGACGGTAAGGATGTTGGTCACAAAAACGGCAACCCAACAGATAATCGCAGATCAAATTTAAAAATGGTTTCTGCTGCAAAAAACAGATCGTTTAGGCGCACTTCTACTGCGCGTAAGGTAAACAGGAGGGCATAATGAGAGCCGCCAAAATGATGTGCGCCAACAAGCGCAAGAAGCCTATCGCCATGAAAAAAGGCGGTAATCCAGTGGCAAAGAGCTTGGCAAGTCCCGCTTTAAGGCCAAAGGTAGTAAAGCCAAAGAAAGGAAAGGGGTCTTATGACAGGAAGGCCCCTTCCGTTAAACAGATGAATGGCGGAGGCAAAACCAATAAGATCAAAAAAATAAAGAAACCAAAAGGCTCTCCCAGCTTTAATATTGCAAAATCTTTTATGGCAAAAAAGCCTGTAAGTTATTCAAAAGCCAGAGCATACGATACTGGCGGAGATGTTAAGCCAATGAGCAAAGGTGGCAAGACAAAGTCAAAAGTAAACGAGGCTGGAAACTATACCAAGCCCACTATGCGTAAAAATTTATTTAACAGGATAAAAGCAGGCGGAAAAGGCGGCTCTCCCGGTCAGTGGAGTGCAAGAAAAGCTCAAATGCTTGCGTCAGCTTATAAGAAAGCAGGAGGTGGATATCGTGGATGATTTGTTTCAACTTTTTCTAGTGGCAATGATAGGCGTTGCTTTTGGGTACTTTGTTTTACGCAAAGGGGACTGTAAAAGCTGCCCCTGCACATGCGGTTCTTGTTCTTGTAAATAGGAGTTAGAATGCCGCCAAGAAATCATAAGGATTGGTCAAAGGCTCCAAAGATAGAGTATATAAGCTCTTTGATATATTCTGAGCAATCTGTGTACGAACAGGAGATACAAAACATCTTTTCCAAGGTGTGGATTCCTATGTGTCATTCTAGCGAAATGCCTAACTTTGGTGATTTTAGGACAACACAGATAGCATTAAAAAATGTGGTAGCTGTCCGATTTGAGAACAATGTAATTAGGGCGTTTCTTACGGACAAGGTTAGACGCCCTTCTGGTAATGACTTGTCCTTGGGTTATCACTCAGGGGTTTGGACAGAGCTTCCTTGCGAGGTTAGGCATGGTGGAATGGTCTGGACCACTTTAGATGAAGACAACCCAATGACGGTCGATGAGTGGACTGCTGGGGCGTTTGATTGCATTGCAGATGCAATAGACACAGAAGAAATGGAAGTTTTCCATTATCACAAGGCGATTATAGATACGAATTACAAACTGTGGCATGACACAAACAGCGAGTTCTACCACGATTTTATGCATTACTTTAATCGTGTTTCAGGTTTTAACGATGAATATTTTGCTAGAAAAAATATACCATTCGATAATGGACACGTTAACGTCAGTAGCTTCACAGTTAACTACGAGGAATACGATGGCTTTGAGGATAGAGGAGAGCTTAGTTTCCCTAACCTCCCTCCCAATCAGTGGTATATGGTGGACCTTTTCCCCGGATTTAATTTTAATTTACGCGGCAGTGCTTATAGAAGCGATAGCGTTACACCTCTTGGGCCAAACAAAGTTCTTATTGAGTTTCGTGGATACGGTCTTAAAAAAGATACGCCTGAAGAGCGTCAGACCCGCATCAAGCATCACAACTCTATTTGGGGTCCATTTGGGCGTAATCTTCACGAAGACCTGATTGGCGTTGCTGGGCAGGGAACAACAATGAGGCCGGGTACTGAGCCTCGCAACATACTACATGGACGACATGAGAACGGAACGATCCATGACGAAGTGGGTATGAGGCATTATTACGGTGAGTGGTCTAAGTGGATGCAAATAGATGCGAGTGCAAATTGTCAGTTGGCAGTGTAGTAATGTTTTGCCTGATCTCAGTAAACCCTATTGAGGTAAAGGCGACTGTCCATGACACCCACAAATGGATGTCTCACTGCCATGTGGCTGTAACTGAACATAGGTTTGATAACCCTAATGCGGAATGCTTCTGTGTTAAAATGGATAAAGAAAATGAGTGATACGGAAAAGCCAGTAGCTGTGAGCATCACAGAGAACAGTTTTGAGCTTATCTTGAGAATATTGGGAAACGAGTTCATAGCCATAAGAATAGGCAGTACAAATTTTAGCGGTAAATTAATCGCGGGCAGCATATTGCTGTTGTTCTTTACATTCATGTTATTGGAGGTTTTTGGGTTATCTAGGATATTGGGCATTGAATAATGGCAACAAAGCTAAATGAAAATACTGAAGTTGCCCTGCCTCTTCGTAATATCATAAGCATGGTTGCTGCCGCTAGTGTGGCAACATGGGCTTACTTTGGTATCATAGAACGACTGAACCAGATAGAAACAAACATTACAATGATGGAGGCCGATTTAGGTCAAAATACAGAATTTCGCATTAAATGGCCGAGGGGCGAAATGGGCAGTTTGCCTGCGGATTCTGAGCAATTTATGCTGATTGAGCATTTGTCAAATCAGTTGGATGATTTGTCTACACTAATAGACGAGGGCCGCGCACCTTACGATCAGCAGCAAAAGCTAACCCTAGAGTTTTACGAGAAAAGACTTAGTGCATTAGAAGAGAATTTAGAGAAGATGAGAAATGGAAATCATTAAAACCATAACTCTCATATTATACATGGGCGGTGATGTATCCGAACACACTGCTTTTGAAAAGATATCTAAATGCCTAAAAGCTAAAAGAACCATAGAAAGGAACCTGTATAAGAAAAGCCAGACGGTGCGGTACTCCTGTGAAAACAAGACTGTAGAGGTATCCAAAAATGCAGACGGCTCTAATTATATAGTTCGTATAGTAGAATAGTAAAAAAGTACGAGGGTACAAATTAAAGGGAGAAGTGCTGGAGTAAGGAAATAAAATGATAGCAGAAACCTTAGCAGGAATTTCTTTGTTTAAAGCCGCTGTTGATGGGATCAAGGGAACCATAGGAACAGCCAAAGACGTTGGCGAAATAGCTGGGTTCCTTGATAAGCTGTTTGAGGGCGAAAGCCAAGTACAGCAACAAAGAAACAAAAGGTCTGGCGTTGGCGGTTTGGGCGATCAGTTTGGAGTGACAAATGTTGCCAGAGAGGTCATAGACGCAAAGCTAGCTAAGGAACAAATGCAGGAAATAGCCGCTATGGTGGATATGCGCTTCGGTCACGGGACTTGGTCTAGCATAGTAGCTGAGAGAGCTAAACGCATACAGGAGGCCAAGCAGGCGGAAATTGAGAGACGGAAACAGGAAGCAATAAAGTATGCACAAATGCAGGAAACTATAGTTCATGGTATCGTGGCATTATTAGCGGCTGTGGCAATAGCGCTTGGTATTGCATCTATGATATACTTTGCATCAGGGAGTTAAGTTATGCCTTTGAAAAAATCGCAAAAAAGTTTGAAGTCTTGGACTAAACAGAAATGGAGAACAAAGAGTGGCAAGCCCTCCACGCAGGGACCAAAAGCAACCGGAGAGAGGTATTTACCGTCATCAGCTATTAAAGCCCTCTCACCTGCGGAATATGCGGCCACCACGCGTGCTAAAAGAAAAGGAACTAAGGCTGGTAAGCAGTTCGTCAAGCAGCCTAAAAATATACGAGCGAAAGTAAAGTCGCATAGAAAGGTCAAGTAATGGCTGTAATAACACCTGATTTACCTGAGATATTTGAAGAGGCGTTTGAACGCGCTGGCCTTCAGATGCAAACAGGGTACGACCTAAAGACTGCGCGGCGTAGTTTAAACCTATTAACATTGGAATGGCAAAATCGTGGACTTAACCTCTGGACTATCGACTCTGGCACACAAGCTCTCACAGCAGGCACAGCGACTTATCAAATGCCTGCGGACACTATTGACCTCATTGAACATCAAGTTCGTACAGGCTCTGGGACAGAGCAAGTCGATACTAGCTTGGAGCGTATCAGCGTCTCAAGCTATGCTCAGCAAAGTTCTAAAAATCTGCAAGGACGGCCTTCTCAAATTTTTGTTGATCGTCAAGCAACGGCTGTCAATGTTACTTTGTGGCCTGTGCCGGATTCTAGCTCGTATACTTTATCGTATTTCCGCTTACGCGGAATCAATGGCGTCTCGTCTGGAATAGGAACGACCGCTGATGTGCCGCCAAGGTTTATACCTTGTCTTGCGGCTGGATTGGCTTACTACATAGCCATGAAAAAACCTGAAGTGGCGGCGCGTGTGGCTCCGCTTAAACAAGAGTATGAGTTCCAGTTTGAACTGGCTGCGGGTGAAGACACCGACTCATCTTCAATGAAGTTCGTGCCATACGACACGTTTTACCTAGGAGGGTAATATGGAAAAGAAGAAAATGCCTCTTCCAAAGAAGAAGCCCCGTCATGCAAGTCCAAAACATCCAATGAATACAGAAAAGACAAAGCCTTTAGGCCAAGCCGGAGGTGGCAAACTTAAAATGGTAGAGAAGGATGGAAAGAAAGTCCCATTCTTTGCCGCAGATGGAGTAGGCAAAATGATGGGCGGTGGAATGATGAAAAAGAAAATGATGGGTGGTGGCATGATGAAAAAGAACATGTCGTATTCCAAAGGTGGGCCAGTAAAGGTCAAATCAGGAGACACCTTGTCTCAGATTGCTAAGTCAAAAGGAGTCACTTTAAAGGCTTTGATGGCTGCTAACCCTAGCATAAGGAATGCCAATCAAATTCGTGTGGGTCAATCTATCAAGATTCCAACTGGTGGAAAGTCATCAAACCCATTTAAGGGCATGAAAAGGTCTTCAATGAAGGCATTGGCTGATGACACAGCGGCAAACAGAGCAAGGCTTAGAGGCGCTAAACCATCAAAGGCTAGAACCGCAAAAAGCCCTGATGTTGCTAAGAAGCGGGCTACAACAACAACCCGTTTAAATCAGTTGGGTGAAGTCAATAGACGGAGACGGGCGGCAGATGCTTCTGCGAAGGCAAGAAGGCCTGACACTGATCGCAGACCCACTCCTGTTAGTCCAAACAAAACATCTTCTTTGAAGGGTGTATCAAGTGCAGAAAATAAACGACTTGCTGATATTCGCAAAAAGGCAAGAGGTCGTGCCGATAGACGAATGGGCGGTGGCTCCATGAAAAAAGTACAGGGGTACAAATCTGGCGGCTTAACTGTTCGTGGCGCTGGCGCTGCAACAAAAGGAACAGGCTTCAATAGGGCTGGATAATGAGTTTTGCTAAGGGCAAATATGCGTTTGGATACTGCGATAAAACTGGTTTTAGGTATGACCTAAAGGACCTTGTTGATGAGGTTAATAACGGCACTAAGACTGGTTTTAGAGTGGGGAAGGATGTGGTTGATCCAGATCATCCACAGAACTTCCTAGGCCGTATTCGTATATTTGACCCTCAGTCTTTGCTTAACCCAAGGCCAGAAAGGTTTACAGAGTCTGTAACGATAACATTCCCGACCTTTGATGTAGAAACATTGACCAGAATAAATGTGGGGTTTGGTGTTGGCAGAGCGGGTCAACTTGTAACAAATGGGATTGCTGGTCCTGTAGTTAATGTGTCTCTTACCGGGGTTTCTGGAACAGGCGCTGTAGGCTCTTTGACAACATCCGCCGTGACAAACTATACGGTCACAGTTGCATCCGGAACAAACTCATACGGGACTGGAAACAAATACTATGTTGCTGGCCTTTCAGGGGCTTCCCCAACTCTTACACTAAACGAAGGCTCTACATATAAGTTTGATCAGTCTGACGGCAGTAATTCAGGTCATCCATTTAGGTTTTCAACCACAGCAAATGGCACTCATGGCGGAGGCTCGCAATACACAACTGGCGTGACAACAAGTGGAACTCCGGGGTCTTCTGGAGCTTATACACAGATCACAGTGGCAAGCGGAGCGCCTACATTGTATTATTACTGCACAAATCACAGTGGGATGGGTGGTCAGGCCAACACCCCGTAGGAGTATAAAATGGCAATATCGACAGCGATGTGTACAAGTTTCAAGAAAGAACTGCTTGAGGGCGTACATGACTTTACAACTGATACATTTAAGATTGCACTGTATAGCAGTAGCGCATCATTAGGAGCCGCTACAACGGCCTACAGCACCTCTAATGAGGTGTCAGGGACTGGATACTCTGCGGGCGGTGTAACGCTCAGCGTAGTGGCCCCAAGCACAGATGGCACTACAGGATTGGTTGATTTTGGCGATCCATCTTGGTCAAACTCTACATTTTCAACAAGTGGCGCTCTAATATATAATTCCAGTAAATCTAACAAGGCTGTTGCTGTTTACTCATTTGGCTCTAATCAAAGCGTAACTTCATCAACCTTTAATATAACGATGCCAGCAGCGGCAGCGGGAACTGCGATAGTCAGGATTAACTAATGTCTTATACTTATGCCGAGCTAAAGCAAGCTATAAAAGACTTTACAGAGAATGACGAGACAGGGTTTGTAACCAACCTGCCTGTGTTTATTCGTGCGGCAGAAGACAGAATAATAGTTAATGTTGATTTAGAGAACTTTCGTAAGAACGCCACTTCAACACTTACTCAGAACAACGAGTATCTATCGACCCCCTCTGATTTCTTAGCCCCTTTTTCTTTGTTTATTAGCACTGCTGGAAAAGAGGGGTTCCTTCTTGAAAAAGATGTAAACTTTATGAGAGAGGCGTATCCAGACAGAACCACAACAGGAACGCCCAAATACTACGGTTTCTTTGACGCGACTGCGACAGCCGCAGCAGGTCAGGTTCAGGCAAACTTCATACTGAGTCCGACACCGGATCAAGCATATAGTGTGGAGCTTCATTATTATTACCGTCCAGCAAGCCTGACCGCTGGCGCAGACAACGAATATACATGGCTTAGCAAAAACGCTACAAATGCCCTTCTTTACGGTTCTTTAATAGAGGCGTATATTTACATGAAAGGTGAGCAGGATGTTATATCCATGTATGATGGGCGCTTCCAAGAAAGCCTATCAAGGTTAAAAGACCTCGCGGAAGCAAGAGAAAACGATGACGCATATAGGCAGGGTCTACCCACTAGGCCCCGTACATAAGGAGTAGAAGATGGCAACATCAAATGCGGCGACCACATACTTGGAAAGACGAGTTCTTGACTTTTTGTTCAAGAATAATTCTCTTTCCTTTGCCACGCCGGGCAATAGTATATATGTAGGTTTGGCTACCGGAGTAACTAACCTCGAAAAGCCTCAATTTACGGAAGTGAATATTGTAACTCAAGACGCCAACTACACAAGGCAACAGGTAACGGCTGCTAACTGGAAACAGTCAAACACCACACTTGCTGTTAATGCTGGCTCTTCTGATACAGAGATTATCTTAACAGACGCTGAGGCTTTGCCGTCAGCGGGCGATATTGTTATCGGTCAAGAGATACTCACTTACACAGGTAAGGATGGGACAGCCACTGCTGATGCAAATGGGGCTGTTACCAGTTCTACTAACGTAGCTGTTGATGGAAACAACGGAACACTCACAGTTGGTATGGTTGTAACTGGAACAGGAATAACTGGAACGGTTCGCATTGCTACCGTGACTAACCAGAACAACATTGTACTATCATCAGCAGTCACAGTCGCAGATAACACCGCATTATCATTCACAGGTGTCAATACATTGACAGGAGTAACTAGAGGGCAAGACGGAACTTCTGCCGCTTCTCATACTGCTGGAGTCACCGTCATATGTGATTCTCAAAGAGTGATTAATGATGACAATATTGAGTTCTCTCCATCCAGTGGAGTGGCTACCTATACAGTTACTCATGCCTTTGTTGCAGATAAGAACTTTGCAAGAGCAACGGTAAACGGCGCTGTATCAAGTTCTGCAAACGTGGCGCTAAATGGGAACAGTGGAACTATAGCTGTTGGTGACGTTGTTACCGGGACTGGGATAAGCGGTCGTGTTACAGTTCAGACTGTTACAAACCAGAACGCAATCGTTCTTAGTTCCGCTCAAAGCATTTCTGATAATGTCGTGTTAAAGTTTGACGGTAGCAACATATTGTTTCTAGGCGTTCTTGATGCGCAAAAGCAGCTCGCTGTTGGCGATATATTCAGAATTAATGCAAGCAACCTAAGCATTGAGTTGAAGTAATGGCTCTTGTCATCAAAGATCGTGTCAAGGAAACCTCAACCACCACTGGCACTGGTACTTATACCTTAGCTGGTGCAATAACTGGATTTGAGGCTTTTTCCGAAATAGGAAATGGCAACACCACTTATTATGGTTGTTCTGACGGCACGGACTTTGAGGTTGGTATTGGAACATATACCTTGTCTGGTACAACACTGACTAGGACGACAATCCTAGAAAGCAGTAGCACAAAGATTACAGCACTCGTAAATGGCGCTGTGAGCGCCTCTACAGCCGTTACAGTTGATAATGTCTCTGGAGGTACTCTAACTGTGGGACAGCGCGTCAAAGGGACAGGAATCTCCGGCGTTGTGACTATTGCTACAGTGAATAGCCAGACAAGTATTGTTTTAAGTTCAGCGGTTACTTTGGCGGATAATGTGTCGCTTACAATTGGTGACGAGAAGATAAGCTGGTCGTCTGGTACTAGAACAATATTTTGTACGTTGCCAGCAGAGAAGATGATATTTAACGATGCAACTGGCAATGCGGTAAATTTCTCGGAAACAGACCCAAATGCGCTGGCATTTGCGATAGCATTAGGATAGGAAAATGGCAAACGCATTTAAGACATTTACTGACACGGCTGTAGGGACTTCAAACGCAGATGTTTACACTTGTCCCGCTGGAACAGAAACAACAATAATCGGATTGAATGTTGCTAACATACTTACAGTGTCCATTACGGTTAACGTGCAGCTAATAAACAATGACGGTGATAATGTACATATTGTAAAGAGCGCTATAGTGCCTGTCGGAAGTAGTTTGGTGGCTGTTGGCGGTGATCAGAAAATTGTTATGAATGCATCCGATATTCTCAGAGTAACAGCAAGTCAGGCAAGCGCCGCTGATGTAACGGTGTCTGTACTGGAGATCACATAATGGCACTTAGCACTATTGGCACTAATCAGATTGCTAACGAGGTATTTCAGGCAAATAAAAACCTGATTATCAATGGTGCGATGGAAATAGATCAACGAGGCGCAGTTACTGGCCTACAAGATGATTATGGTGGTGTGGATAGGTTTGCGTTTAAAGGTAACACTGCTGCAAGAGCTACAGTTTCAAAACATTTCACTAGTAATGTACCAGAGCATGGGTTGTCTTCATCATTAGAAATTGATGTCACAACAGCAGATACGTCAATTGCTTCTACTGATTATCACTACCTTGGCTATAAGTTTGAAGGGCGGGACTTACAACATATTAAAAAGGGAACTTCTAGTGCAGAGAGTCTCACCCTACAATTTTGGGTGAAGTCACCTAAAACTGGAACTCATGTTGTTCAATTGTTTGACCAAGATAATACTAGACATATTTCCAAATCTTACACAGTAAGTTCTGCTAACACATGGGAAAAGAAAATACTTACCTTTGCTGGAGACACAACGGGCGCTATAACTAATGATAACAATTACTCTATTCAAATTTATTGGTGGCTGTTGGCTGGTTCAGATTACACCAGTGGTACACTAGCAACATCGTGGGCATCTTTCACAGCAGCAAATGCAGCCGTTGGGCAAGTAAATGTTTTAGACAGTACTAGCAACAACTTTTACCTTACAGGTGTCCAGCTTGAAATCGGAGATGTAGCCACGCCTTTTGAGCATGAGGACACCACAACCACATTAACTAAGTGCAGACGGTATTATCAAACCTTTCACGCTAGTTGGTATGGTGTCGCAGAGGCTTCTGGGTACTTTACATCTACAAGTGTAACTTATTCTCCACCAATGAGGGCTAATCCTTCTTTAACTCAACTTTCTTTTAGTGCTGGTGGTTCTAGATATACCTCATCAGGAGCCACAAGTAGCTCAATAGATGGCACAACTATTTATTCATCTCCGGGCAGTGCTGGCGGCAATGAAGGTTGGCAAGCAAAATGGGAAGCAAAGATTGAGTTGTAGGAGATTTTATGGAAATTAAAAATGCTAAATACGTCAAAGATTTAATAGACGAAAACATACTATATATAAATATTACTGTGGGTGATAAACTTACAACTGTTCCTAGAGATTCAGCTAATATGGACTATGTAGAAATTATGCGTCAAGTGGATGCTGGCGAACTAACCATAGAGGATGCAGATTAATGGCATACATTGGGCCACCACCATCACAGAAACTAGCAACTCCTACTAGCCAGTATTT
>TARA_B100001057_G_scaffold394737_1_pt1 | contig 10938 bp, 14 predicted proteins | sample TARA_B100001057 | Tara Oceans TARA_B100001057 (sample SAMEA2621839) | marine metagenome | biome: marine biome (ENVO:00000447); feature: surface water layer (ENVO:00002042); material: "saline water (ENVO:00002010), including plankton (ENVO:xxxxxxxx)" | depth 5 m | reverse complement strand
TGGGCTCATTTGGATATTGCAGGTATGGCTTTTTCAAAATATGGAGGTGCATTGAATTCAAGTGGTGCAACTGGTTTTGGAGTAAGATTATTAAATCAATTAGTAGAGGATAATTATGAGTAACATTGAACAAACTTTATCTATTATAAAACCAGATGCTGTTGAAAGAAATTTAGAAAATGAAATAAAGGAAATATTCAAAAATAAGGGATTTTTAATTCAAAAGGAAAAAAAAATTCAAATAGATAAAACAGAGGCTGAAAAGTTTTATAAAGTTCACGAAACTAAGCCTTTCTATAATGATCTTTGCTCTTATCTTTCTTCAGGTCCAATTGTAGCTATGGTTCTAGAAAAAGAAAATGCTGTTTTAGCAAATAGAGAGCTTATGGGAGCAACAAATCCTAAAGACGCAGAAGAGGGCACTATAAGAAAAAGGTATGGAATTTCCATAGATAAAAATTCTGTTCATGGATCGGATAGTGTTGAAAACGCAAAAATCGAAATAGATTTCTTTTTTAAAGATTGAAAATTTTCAATATAGCTTTTGGATATAATCTATGTTCATGAGCTAGGATTTTTTTTGCAAGTTTTTTTGGTGTATCGCTCTTATTGATTTTAACTTTTTTTTGTAAAACAATTTTTCCAGAATCTAGTTTGGAGGTCACAAAATGAATTGTACATCCAGAATATTTTTCATTGTTGTCAATTACTCTCTCATGAGTGTTAAGCCCTTTATATTTCGGCAAGAGTGAAGGGTGAATATTCAAAATTTTACCTTTAAAATTTTTAATAAAATTTTTAGATATAATTTTCATGAACCCGGCGAGACAAATTAGTTTTATTTTGCTTTTTTTAATCTCTAAAATAATCTTTTTTTCAGCAATATTTCTATCCTTAAAATTATAAATTTTCCTTTTTATTTTAAAAATTTTTCCATAATTTAAACCTTTTGCTCGAGGGTTATTTGAAACAATTAAATCAATAGATATAGGAGATTTCTTGAGATGAGAAAATTTAATTAGAGATTTTAAATTACTTCCATTGCCTGAAATAAAAACTGCTGTTTTTATTTTATTAGATCCATTCAATAGAGCCATTTAATTCAATCTTATTTTTACCTTTGGAAATTTTTCCGATGACATATGGTTGAAATCTTTTGGAAAAATATTTTTTTACTTTTTTGAAATTTTTAGGGTTTACAATCAAACAAAATCCAACCCCACAATTGAATGTTTTTAACATTTCTTTATCTGATATGGAATGAGATTTTAACCATTTAAAAATTTTAGAGGTTTTGATTTTTTTTAAATCTATTTTTGCTAGTAAATTTTCAGGTATGACTCTCCTTAAATTGTCTTCTAAGCCACCTCCTGTTATATTAGCACAACTATTGATTAGATTTCTTTCAATTAAGTTAAGTACTTCTTTAGTATAAATTTTTGTTGGTTTTAGGAGTTCTGATTTTAAAAATCTATTTTTTTTGATGTCAATTTTTTTTTGTTTTAAAATATATCGTACAAGAGAATAACCATTTGAGTGAAGACCACTTGAGGGAACAGCTAAAACTAAATCATTAATTTTTACTTTATTTTTGCTTAAGATCTTCTTTTTACTTACAACACCAACAGCAAACCCCGCAATATCAAATTTTCCTTTTTCATAGGTATCTGGCATTTCTGCAGTTTCGCCTCCAACTAACTCACATTCTGAAAGTTTACATCCTTTGACAATTCCTTTTATAATTGATTTTAATTTAGGTAAGTCAATTTTATTTATAGATATGTAATCTAAAAATAGAAGTGGCTTAGCACCTTGAACTATCAGATCATTTACACTCATTGCAACAAGATCGATTCCTATTGTATCAAACTTGTTTAGAGTATTTGCAATTTCAATTTTAGTTCCCACGCCATCAGTACATGCAACAATTTTGGGTTGCTTTATATTGTTTGGAATGTCTGATATTGACCCAAAACCACCAATATTATTGAACTTTTTTTTGCCTTTATGTTTTGTATTAAATGAACCTATGAACTTAACAAATTTATCTGCTTGAGTAATATTTACTCCACTTTTTTTATAGGTTAAATTTTTTTTGCTCATTTTTTAGAAATATGAAAATAAAATTAATATCTTTTAAACAATTCTTATATATTTTTTTATTCACAATAGCCTTATTAAAGATTTTTTTTTCCACAACTTTTTTACATGCAGATAGCTTTGATATTAAAAATATAGAAATCTCGAAGAAATTTGACAAAAATTTCCAGAAAAATGATGTAATAAATAGTGGGTTTAAAATTGGTTTTAAAAATTTGATTTTGAAGATTGTCAATTCAACAGAACAACATAAGTTAAAAAACATTTCTATATCAGATATTAAAACTATTGTAGATAATTTTTCTATTAAGGAAGAAAAATTTATTGATGACGTTTATTACGTGAAATTAGATGTTTCATTTAATAAAAAAAGAATTTTTTCAATTTTAGAAAAACAAAATGTCTTCCCCTCATTGCCACAAAGAAAAAAAATTTTATTTATTCCAATTTTAATTGATGAGGAAAAAAAAAATATAATTTTATTTTCTGAAAACATTTTTTTTCAAAAATGGTTAGAAAATATCGATGACAATCATCAATTAGAATATATTCTACCGGTTGATGATATTGAGGATGTTAAAATGATTAAATCTAAATATAATTCTTTAGAAGAATATGATTTTGAGTCTATAATAAAAAAATATTCATTAGATAATTTTATAATTTCATTATTCTATAAAAATAGAGATGGATTAAGAATTTTATCAAAAATTAATTTGGGAAATCAATTAATTTTAGACAATCAATCGTTTCAAAAATTTGATTTTATAAATTCATTGGATGTTATTAATGACCTAAAAACTAATTTTGAGGATTATTGGAAAAAAGAAAATCAAATAAACACGTCAATTAGATTACCATTGTTAGTTGCTCTAAATATAGATAATGACAAAAAGATAAGAAATTTTGAAACATTTCTTAAAAACTACGATCTTGTTTCAAACTTTTATGTTAAAAGTTTAGATAAAAGAAAAATTTATTATCAAATAATTTTTAATGGTACTCCAAGAGCATTTATTTCAAATATTGAAAAATCAGGATTTAAATTAGATATAAAAAATAAGATTTGGAACTTAGAATGAGAGACTTAAATCAATTAATAATCGAATTTGATTTTGAAAAAAATTTTAAGGATTTAGATTTTTATGTCTCAAAAAGTAATCAAAATGTATTTAGTTTAATTGATAATTGGCCCAAATGGGAAAAAAAATATTTAAATATCAGTGGAGAGAAATTTTCTGGAAAAACTCATTTAGTAAATATTTTTTTAGAGAGAAATAATGGATATAAAATTCTTGCTAAGGATATAAATAACAAACATCTAAGTCAAATTAAGATTTACGAAAATATCATTATTGAAGATCTAGATGAAAATGTTGATGAAAAATTATTATATAGTTTAATAAATATAATTGATTTAGAAAATAAATATCTGATTATTACTTCAAAGATACCTGTAGTTGAAATAAGTTTTAAATTAAAAGATTTGTTATCGAGATCTAAAAACTTTATCTTATCATCTATTTCAAATCCAGACGATGAGTTAATGTTTGCTTTAATACTGAAGAATTTATCCGATCGACAAATTTCATTAGATAAAAAGTTGATAAATTATATAATCAAAAGAATAGATAGATCGTATAGCAAAATATCTGAATTCATATATAAGATCGACAAAATGAGTTTAAAAAAAAAAAAACCAATTGATTTTAAGATTATAAAAGAAATTTTAGGAGAATAGTTGAATAAATATCGAAGTCATCACTGTAATGAATTAAGAAAGACAGATGTTGGTAGTAAAGTTTTCCTATCTGGCTGGATTAATAAAAAAAGGGATCATGGAAATCTTCTATTTATTGATTTGAGAGATAATTACGGTATTACACAGTGTATTATTGATAAAGAAAACCCAAATTTTTCAAAATTAGAAAAAATTCAATTAGAAACGGTGGTTAAATTTAATGGTAAAGTTATCAATAGAACAGAGGATACAATTAACAAAGAAATTGATACGGGTGAAATTGAAGTAGAAATTGAAAATTTTGAAACTTTAGGGGTATGTAACGAATTACCAATGCCAGTATTTACTGATCAAGAATATTCAGAGGAAATTAGATTAAAATATAGATTTTTAGACTTAAGAAGAAAAAAAATTCATGAAAATATTATTTTAAGATCCAAAGTAATATCTTTTATAAGAAATGAGATGAATAAATTAGGTTTTTTAGAATTTCAGACTCCAATTTTGACATCATCAAGCCCCGAAGGTGCAAGAGATTTTTTGGTACCAAGTAGATTAAATCCAGGAAAATTTTATGCTCTCCCTCAAGCTCCACAACAGTTCAAACAACTAATAATGGTTTCAGGATTTGATAAATATTTTCAAATCGCACCTTGTTTTAGAGATGAAGATGCAAGAGCTGACAGAAGTCCTGGGGAATTTTATCAACTAGATTTAGAAATGTCTTTTGTTGAGCAAGAGGATGTTTTTGATGTTGTAGAAAAGCTTTTAATAAATACTTTTAAAAAATTTTCAAAAAAAAAACTGATGTATGAAAAATTTCCTAAAATTTCTTACGCTAATGCATTACTTAATTATGGAACCGATAAACCAGATTTAAGAAATCCTTTAATTATTAATGATATTACTGAAATTTTCAAAAGAGAAGATGTTTCATTTGAAATATTCAAAAAATTGGTAAAATCTGGTTCAAAAGTTAGATGTATAGTTACAAAAAATACTAAAGATAAACCTAGAAGTTTTTTTGATAATATTGATAAATGGGCAAAAGATCAAGGTGCCTCTGGTCTAGCGTATTTTACAATTGAAAAAGAGAAAGATATTTATGCCAAAGGCCCAATAGGAAAATTTTTCACAAAAGACTCATTAGAGGAGATAATGAAAATAACCCAAGCACAAGTAGGAGATAGTATATTTTTAGCGTGTAATACAAAAATAGAGTTAGAAAAAATTACTTCTATGGCAAGAGATAAAATTGCAAAAGATTTAAATTTAGTGGATGAAAATATTTTTGCGTTTTGCTGGATAATTGATTACCCCATGTTTGAAAAAGATGAACTTACAAATAAGATAAAATTTAGTCACAATCCATTTTCAATGCCTCAAGGAGATTTAAACCAAATTAACTTTGAAAAACCATTGGAAATATTAGCTTATCAATATGATATTGTATGTAACGGCGTTGAGTTGTCCTCAGGTGCGATTAGAAATCATATTCCTGAATTAATGTACAAGCTTTTTTCTATAGCAGGATATGAAAAAAAACAGGTAAATGAAAAATTTGCTGGAATGATAAATGCACTAAGCTATGGAGCACCTCCGCATGGTGGTATAGCACCAGGTATAGATAGGATAGTGATGCTTTTAGCAAATGAGAAGAATATCAGAGAAGTCACTATGTTTCCCATGAATCAAAATGCACAAGATTTGATGATGAATGCACCCTCAGAGGTCAATGAAAATCAATTGAAAGAATTAAATTTGTCTTTAAAAAAAAATAAAAAATAATTTATTTTTTACCTTTAAGGTTAATTTTGATATCGGACAAATCAACTAAATTCTTCTTATAATTATTTCTTACAAATCCCTTACTCGTTATGTCTTTAACAATTTTCAATAATTGATTTTGATCATCGGATTGGTTTTCTTCAAAATTAGAAGCCTCAGTTCCACCTATAGATGGAGTATGAGCCAAGTCCTCTCTACTTTGATAAGAGATAGCTAATTCCCTAAAAATATAGTCTAAAATAGAAGTAGCACTTAAAATCCTATCATTACCTATCACTTTACCTGATGGTTCAAATTTAGTATCTACAAAAGCGCTTATATATTCATCTAGAGGAACCCCGTACTGTAGCCCAAGGGATACCGCTATTGCAAAATTATTCATTAAAGCTTTAACTAATTCACCTTCTTTACTTGTATCAATAAAAATTTCACCAATTTTGCCATCTTCATACTCACCAGTATGTAAGTAAACTTTGTGATCTCCGATAGTAGCTTTTTGAATATAACCTTTTCTTCTATCTGGCATTCCAAATCTTTTGCTGTTGGTATCAGATTTTATATTGCCATTTTTTATAATATTCTCAATTTTAGTTGAAGATGGTTTTTTGCTTTCTGGAACAATATCAATTTTATTATTAATTATTTCTTTTCCTTTAGAATCAAGACTTTTTGTTTTCCTATTATCAAGTTTAACATCTAAAACCTCAAAATTACCGTCATCTCTTTTTTCAAGATTCTTAAGTTCAGTTTCGTTTATATCATCAAGATAATGATTTACCTTGAAAGTACATGTATAATAAGTCTCAACTAAATATTTTGCCATTTTACCCCAATTTTAAAATTTATTTGAAATATGAATCAATTAATTTATATACAAATTCAAATTTATGTCTAATTTAAATTATACAATTTTAAATTGAATAAAATATAATTTGTATGTTGACACTTATTAAAAAAATTTTCATCTGGTGGAATCAAGATACTTTTGGGACAAGACTCAAAACTATTTTTTTCGGAAAATTTAGAGGGCAAGATGAATTAGGAAATAAATATTATGAAAATAAAAAAGGAGATAGGTGGGTAATTTATTCAGCAGAAATTGATGCATCAAAAATCCCTATAGAGTGGTTCTCATGGATGCATCACACTCCAAATAATCTTGAAAATAAACATGAACTAAAAAAATATGATTGGCAAAAACCTCATAAACCAAATTTAACAGGTACAAAGAATGCTTATCATCCAAATAAAGAAAAAAATGAAATCAAAAAAAAATATAAGAGTTGGAAATAGTAATTTTTTTCTTAAATTTATTATAATTTTTTTTATTTTAACATCTAGCGTCTTTGGCTTGTCAAAAAATGACTTAGAAGGCAATATTACCGAAATAAAAGTATTGGATAAAATAAGTTCAAAAAATGTTTCTCTAAAACTTAAAAATGGAGAACAGTTTAAATTTAATGACTTATTGATTAAAAGTATTAAATGTAAAAATTCAGAGTTTGATGACGATCCTGAAATTACTGCTTATATTCAAGTAAAAGATGTAAGTATTAAAAATAATGATGAAGTATTTGTATTTAATGGCTGGATGTTTTCATCAAGCCCTTCAATTAATCCTTTTGATCATCCAGTTTATGATATTTGGCTTACAAGCTGCTATTAAATTACTTTATCGTTATCTAGCCAACTAACATTAAAATCAGAATCAAGAAATTTTTTGTGATTTAAGAGTTTTTTATGCAATGGAATAGTAGTTGTTATTCCCTCAATCACAAATTCATCTAGCGACCTATTCATTCTTTGAATAGCCTCAAGTCTATTTCTCCCATGGCAAATCAATTTACAAATCATACTGTCATAGTAAGGAGTTACTTTGTATCCTTGAAATATAGCTCCATCAACTCTTGTTCTAAAACCAGATGGCTGGTGACACATGCCAATTACTCCTGGAGAAGGTTGAAAATTTTTACTTGGGTCTTCGGCATTTATTCTACATTCAATTGCATGTCCTCTAGGTTTAACATCTGATTGATTTAAAGCAGTTTCTCCAGTAAATGCGATATTAATTTGTTCTTTTATAATGTCTATCCCCGTTACCATTTCAGAAACTGGATGCTCAACTTGAACTCTTGTATTCATTTCTAAAAAATAAAATTTTCCATCTTCATAGATAAACTCTACAGTTCCAGCTCCCTCATATCCAATTTTACTCACCATATTTACTGTTTTTTCAAATAAATCTTTTCGTATTTCATCATTTAAAACAGGACTAGGAGTTTCCTCAATTAATTTTTGGTGTCTTCTTTGAACGGAGCAATCTCTTTCATGCAAATGAACAATTCTATTTTTTCCAGCAAGAATTTGTACCTCAATATGCCTAGGATTTTGAAAAAATTTTTCTATATATACTTCATCATTGCCAAAATATTTTTTCGCCTCCGATTTTGCTGTCGAAAAAAGTAATTCGAACTCTTCCTCTTTTTTTACAATTTTCATACCTTTTCCACCACCTCCACCAGAAGCTTTTATTAAAACAGGAAATCCAATTTTTTTACAAAGCTCTTTAGCTTGAGTGACATCTTTGACACCACCATCAGAACCTTCAATAATGGGTAAACCATTTTCCTTAGCAATTTTTTTTGCTTGAATTTTATCACCCATCATTTTTATATGTTTTGAGGATGCTCCAATAAATTTAATTTTATTTTCCTCTAGTATTTTTGCAAAGTTCGCGTTCTCAGATAAAAAACCATAACCGGGGTGAACTGCCTCTGCACCGGTTAAATCAACTGCTGACAAAAGAGCTGGAATATTTAAATAACTATTAGCAGGTTGATGTGAACCAATGCAAACACTTTCATCAGCTAATCTAACATGCATACTATCTCTATCAACATCTGAATGAACAGCTACAGTTGAGATGCCCCATTCCTTACAAGCTCTGATTACTCTAACTGCAATTTCCCCACGGTTTGCAATTAATATCTTTTTAAACATTATTCTAAAATGATTATTGATTGACCAAATTCAACTGGCTGACCGTCCTGCACACAAATCTCTTTTACAATCCCATCTGATGTTGATGGAACATGATTCATAGTCTTCATAGCTTCAACTATCATTACAGTATCACCCTTTTTAATTTTTTTACCAACCTCAACAAATTTTTTTGCACCAGGCTCGGGTGCATGGTAAGCAGTACCAATTATTGGCGATGTTATCTCTAATCCAGAATTTTTTTTCTGAGCAATAGATGAAGCAGACTCCATAGCAGTTTTTTGAGCTACTTCATTTTTTTGGTTATTTATAGAAATATTATTTTTTGAAACTTTAATTTTTGTATCTTTCTCTGTATATTCTAATTCAGTGAGATTAAATTCATCCAAATAATCACTTAACTCTTTAATAATTTTTTTATCAATTTTCATTTTTTAAAAGTTTTTGCATTGAAATTATGGCTAAAATATAACCATCATCACTTAATCCAAAGATTCCCCCTGTCACTACATCACTTATCAATGATTTTTTCCTAAAATCCTCTCGTTTATATATATTTGATATATGTATCTCAATTATTGGTTTTTTAAAAATATCTAGCGCATCTCTTATCGCTACAGAAGTATGTGTGAAACCTGCGGCATTAATAATTATCCCATCAAAATTTTTTCTAGAATTTTGAATAAAATTAACTAATTCACCTTCAACATTAGATTGTACAAATTCGGCATCTAATCCTAATTCTTTAGATTTGTTTAAACATTTTTCTTTTAATTTATCAAAAGTTATTGATCCATATTGTGATTGTTCTCTCTCTCCTAATAGATTAATATTAGGACCATTAATAATAATAATTTTATTATTCATTCAGCTTTTATATACGATGAAAAAAATAAAAAAAATAAAAATAAAGCTTAACGGTAAAGTTAAAACAGTGAATGAAAATTTAAAGATAATTCATGTTATCAAAAACCTGAAAATACCTATTAAAAAGGTAGCAATTGAATTAAATCATGTAATATTAGACAAGAAAAAACTTAGTAGTATTAATCTAAAAAAAAATGACAAAATTGAAATTGTTCATTTTATTGGAGGTGGCTAAATTATGGTTAAAGATAAATTAATTGTAGCTAATAAGAAATTTAATTCTAGATTAATTGTTGGCACCGGAAAGTATAAAAGTATGTCTGAATGTGCAAAGGCTATCGAATTATCAGGTGCTGAAATTGTAACCGTTGCTGTAAGGCGTGTGAATATTTCTAATAAGAAAAAACCTCTATTAATGGATTTCATTGATCCAAAAAAAATTACTTATCTTCCTAATACAGCTGGATGTTTTAACTCAACTGAGGCGCTAAGAACTTTAAGATTAGCAAGAGAAATTGGTGGATGGAAATTAGTAAAACTTGAAGTTTTAGGAGATAAAAAAAATTTATTTCCTGAAATGATTGAAACACTCAAGTCTACTGAAATACTTACGAAAGAAGGATTTAAAGTTATGGTATATTGTAATGATGATCCCCTAATGGCTAAACGTTTAGAAAGTGCTGGTGCGTGTGCAATCATGCCTTTGGCAGCACCAATAGGTTCAGGCTTAGGTATTCAAAATAAGGTAAATATAAAAATTATTAGAAATCAAACAAAACTTCCTCTGATAATTGATGCAGGTTTAGGACAAGCCTCTGATGCTACTATTGCAATGGAGCTTGGATGTGATGGTGTTTTAGTCAATACAGCTATAGCAAAAGCAAAAAAACCTTTTGATATGGCTGTAGCATTCAAAAAAGCTGTTGAGTCTGGAAGATTATCTTATTTATCTGGTAGAATTGAGAAGACACTTCAAGGAAGCCCATCTTCACCAAAAAAAGGAATTATTTAGCTTTTTTATAAAATTTCTTTTTTCTAAAAACTTTTTTCTTAAATTTTTTTTTATCTTTTAACTCGATTATATTATTATCTTTCTTTTGCTGCTCTAGATTTTTTAATTTTTCAAAATGCTCTATTAAATCTATAGTTTTTTTTGATTTATTCTTGAAATCAATAATATACTCAGGAATTATCAAGCTATTATCTGAAATTATATCTATCTTCATTTTATTTTTTTTTTCAAAATAAGTTAAATCGTCTATAAAATTCTCCTTTAAAAAATCAGAAATTTTTTTACAAACTTTCAAATCAACAAATTTTGCCTTATTTATAATAGCTTTTAATTCAACTAATTTGAGTATTTTTAATGCAAAAGATTCATCAGTAAGATTAATTTTCCATTTGACTGCACTTTCTCTTAATCTTTGTCTAGACATTTCTAA
>TARA_B100001057_G_scaffold246629_2_pt1 | contig 10939 bp, 8 predicted proteins | sample TARA_B100001057 | Tara Oceans TARA_B100001057 (sample SAMEA2621839) | marine metagenome | biome: marine biome (ENVO:00000447); feature: surface water layer (ENVO:00002042); material: "saline water (ENVO:00002010), including plankton (ENVO:xxxxxxxx)" | depth 5 m | reverse complement strand
TCCAGAATCACAATCTGGCGCTCTAACCACCTGAGCTACACCCGCCATATCTTAATCTTTTAACTAATGGACCTTCCTACGTCAGTCAACCAAAATGGGCAGCTAACCTAGAAGCCGCCTCATCTAAAATAGAATCTTTTTTTGCGAAGCAGAAACGTATAAAATTTTTTGGGGCATTAGACTGGTAGAACGCGCTCACTGGAACAGCTGTCACACCTGCCTTAGTTGTTATATACTTGCAAAAATCTATGTCGGTACCCCCGAACCCGGTATCGGCAATATCAACAAAAAGAAAATAGGAACCTTCGCAAGCAACGGGGTTGAACCCAGCAATTTCACTTAGAGAATTTGCTAGTTTATCGCGTTTAGCGTTCATTTCGCTATTTAAATTTTCAAAATAGTCATCATCTTGATTTAAACCAAAAGCAACTGCCCGTTGCAAATTTGGGGCTGTTGTAAACACCAAAAACTGATGCGCTTTTGCAATGGCTTTTATCAATTCATGACTGCCTGTTAGATACCCTACTTTCCATCCAGTCAAAGAGAATGTTTTTCCAGCCGAACTTATTCGTATTGTTCTATCCCTCATCCCAGGAAGCGTCATTAACGATATATGCTCGTTTCCATCGAACACCATATGCTCATAAACTTCGTCACAAATAGCGATTGCATCGAATTCTCGCACCAAACCAGCAATCAATTTTAACTCTTCAAGATTATAAACCTTAGAAGCCGGGTTTTGAGGCGTGTTTAGTAAAAGCAATTTAGTTTTTGCAGAAAAAGCAGCGCGAAGCTGTTCAGGATCTAAGCTCCAATCGGGAGGCCTGATTGTAACCATCTTTGGGATACCTCCTGCACGTTTTATAATTGGTAGATAACAATCGTAAAGCGGCTCGATCAAAACGACTTCATCACCGGGGTTAAGAAGCCCAAAAAAACACGCCGCCAAACCCTCTGTCGCTCCAGTGGAAATCATAGTCTCGGTTTCCCAGTCGACATCAATTCCATAAAATCGCTTATTGTGACCAGCGACTGCTTTTCTTAATTCTGGAACGCCCATCATTGGGGGATACTGATTTGGCGAGGAATAAAGTGAATTTGCCGCCTTTTCCAAAACATTTTTTGGTCCGACCCCATCAGGAAACCCCTGCCCCAGATTTATAGAATTATGTTCTAGTGCCAAACGCGACATGACCTCAAAAACGGTCGTCCCAAATTCTCCTAGGACCTTATTTTTCAAATTCATCCTTTCACTCCGAAAAAAAATTAAAAATTTGTTACAGTTTTTGTTGGAATCATATATATCGATCTCAATCTACATCTTAGCTTAGGTAAGCGAACCACGTAATGTCGCATGAGCATAAAGCTTTATTTCAGGTAGCCGCAATTCCTTTTAAGTATGAACCTGATTCTCTTAAAGTTTTGTTATTGACTACCCGAAAAACAGGAAAGTGGATTGTGCCCAAAGGATGGCCGATCGAGGGTTTAAACTTTAACCAATCAGCAGAACAAGAGGCGCTAGAAGAAGCTGGTGTTAAAGGGCTCATTTCAAAAGATCCAATCGGCGACTTCATCTATCATAAAAAGATTGCCCCAGGGCGAAAGGTTCCTTGTACAGTTGTAACCTATGGCCTTCATGTCACAGACCAGCTGTCCGAATGGGCAGAGAGAGGTCAGAGAGAAATATTGTGGTGCTCGCTGCTCAGAGCTGCAAAAAAAGTTCAAAACCCTGGGCTGCGTGACATATTCCAAAATATTTCCACCGACCAGAGTATTTTAGAGAAAACCGCGCCGCAGAATTATTGAAAAAGGATTGCTTTTCGTGACCGCAAAAAGAAATACCATTGATAAAGACTTAGACAAAATTGTCAGTTTGGAAAATGCAACTAAAACGGTTTCAAGCGGACTGGTAGCTCACACTTCTGCCTTTATATTTCTAGTAGCAGCTGGCTTTTTAGGGGCCTTTTTTGCAGGGATCGAAACCGAGACGACAATAATTGTTTTTGCTGCCGTACTCGGCGGTTATATGGCTCTAAATATAGGCGCTAATGATGTAGCCAACAATGTAGGGCCAGCCGTGGGCTCAAAAGCCATGAGTATATTCGCGGCGCTACTTATGGCTGCAGTTTTCGAAAGTGCAGGTGCATTGCTAGCTGGTGGAGATGTTGTTTCAACAATTTCCAAGGGGATTATCGATCCAACGCTCGTTCCGGATAACAAAATCTTCATAAATGCAATGATGGCGGCACTTCTAGCTGCGGCAATTTGGGTAAACTTCGCCACTATTGTTGGAGCGCCAGTCTCTACCACCCATTCCGTTGTCGGGGGCGTAATGGGGGCTGGAATTGCAGCGGTTGGGTTCCAACTCGTTAACTGGAACACGATGGCAGCAATCGCCGCTAGTTGGGTCATATCCCCTGTCTTGGGTGGTATTATTGCAGCTTCATTTCTTGCGTTTATTAAGATCAATCTTATTTACAAAGAAGATAAAATAGCTGCAGCAAACCGCTGGATACCAATGTTGGTAGCAATAATGGCGTCCTCATTTGCTTCTTACCTTTCCATCAAGGGACTAAAGCGCGTATGGAAGCCAGAATTAGAAATAGTCGCCTTGGTTGGCATCATTACATTTGTTGCGGTTTGGCTGATAATGAACCCACTCATAAAACGACAATCAGAAGGGATGGAAAATAGAAATCGTTCTTTAAGGACCTTATTTAAAATACCGTTGATTTGTTCTGCGGCATTACTGTCATTTGCGCATGGAGCAAATGATGTTGCCAACGCCATCGGCCCACTGGCAGCAATCCTACATAGCGTTGAAATGGGCACGATAACGGCAAAAGCTTTAATACCAAATTGGGTAATGATAATAGGAGCTTTTGGAATTAGCTTGGGCTTGTTTTTGTACGGCCCCAAACTAATACGCATGGTTGGCAACCAAATCACCAAAATGAATCCTATGCGGGCTTACTGTGTCGCCCTTTCGGCCGCAATCACAGTAATTATCGCCTCTTGGCTGGGGCTACCTGTTAGCTCCACACATATTGCCGTAGGAGCCGTCTTTGGAGTTGGTTTCTATAGGGAATATTTTATACGCAATAGTAAGGTCAGGAGAAAAATTGTCTCCAAAACAACAAATTCAAACACAACACAAAAAGAACAATCGACTCAAAGCGATATGAAGTATCGAAGATTAGTCAGACGATCGCATTTTCTCACCATTATTGCTGCATGGGTGATTACCGTTCCCGCGGCAGCAATACTTTCGGCACTTATCTTTTTTGGAATGGCGGCAATTAATTGATAGTTCGGTCAATTATCAATTAGAATATTAAAACTTAACAACTATAAGTTTTTGAACCGCGCCATTTTTATCATGTTTTCTTTGTGAACTTACAGTTTGCCGGATAGAAACCAAGTAATTCCAAAAAAAAGAATATACCGATAAACCTGAGTGCTATACTGTTTTCCAATACTACGTTGTTAATAAATGGAAGAAACTGATGGCTATATTAGCTGACCGAATGAATCACCTTGGCACAGAAACAGCATTTGAAGTTATGGCGCGCGCCAATGCACTTGAGGCGCAAGGTAGAGAGATTATAAATTTAGGGATAGGTCAACCTGATTTCAAAACGCCAGAACATATTGTTGAGGCTGCTGTTAAGGCACTTCACGATGGACATCATGGTTACACGCCAGCTAATGGTATCCCTCGTTTGAGAGAAGCGGTTTCCGCCGATCTGCGTAAACGTTACGCGATAAATATACCAGAGCAACAGATCCTCATAGTTCCAGGAGGAAAAGTTACAATGTTCCTAGCAATGATGATATATGGCGAGCCAGGTTGTGAAATTCTTTATCCTAATCCAGGTTTTCCCATCTACGAATCTACTATCCGGTTTTCTGGAGCTACTCCAATTCCAATAGCACTACGTGAGGAAAATGGATTTGCTTTCTCCGCAGAGGAAGTTTTATCCCAGATTAACCATAATACACGATTGATAATTTTAAATAGCCCCGCTAATCCAACCGGAGGAGCGGTCCCCAAAAAAGAATTCGATACATTAGTTCAAGGCCTATCAAATTGGCCAGACGTTGCAGTAATGAGCGATGAGATATATGGTCAGATGCTTTACGATGGGCGAGAGCATGTAAGTCTCCTTCAATATCCTGAATTGCACGACCGTTTAATCTTGCTAGATGGGTGGTCAAAAACATACGCAATGACTGGTTGGCGATTGGGGTACAGTATTTGGCCTAAAAACGTTGTCAATCAAGCCGAAAAACTTTGTGTTAACATTCATTCATGCGTTAACGCTTCTGCACAGTTTGCTGGAATAGCAGCTCTAGAAGGTAATCAAGACCCAGTAAAATTTATGGTTTCTGAGTTTGATGCCAGAAGAAAGATAATAGTTGATGAGCTGAACAAAATTCCTGGATTTAGCTGTATTGAACCAGGCGGAGCTTTTTATGCATTCCCTAATATCACAAATACAGGTATGAGTTCTCAAAAGCTACAAGAAAAGATTTTGGAGGAAGCGGGGGTAGCCGTCATAGCTGGCACAAGCTTTGGCATTCAGGGAGAGGGTTTTCTGCGGTTTTCGTACGCTAATTCGATTGAAAATATTCAGAAGGCGTTAAAGAAGATTGCTGGCTGCGTTGCCTAATTATTAACCAATCACAGCCCTTTTTTTAGTCATGTGTCGATTTTTTAATCATGGCCACAACAAAACATTATTAACGTCTTCTTTTAACTAACTGATTTCAAACGTATTTTTTCATCTTCGCCGTTGGCATATCTTGTGCAAATTGATCCCCTAAACAAAATAAACAAATTATTTTTTGGCCCGCGAATATGAAAAAAATTGAAGCAATTATTAAACCTTTCAAATTAGACGAAGTGAAAGAAAAACTGCACGAAGTCGGTATAAAGGGTATCACCGTTATAGAGGCGAAAGGATTTGGGCGACAGAAAGGTCATACAGAATTATACAGAGGTGCTGAGTATGTTGTCGATTTTCTTCCAAAAGTAAAAATCGAAGTTGTTATGGAAGACGAATTACTAGAAGCGGCAGTGGAGGCGATACAACAGACAGCCCACACGGGACGTATAGGGGATGGAAAAATATTTATTTCAACCATAGATGAGGCCATACGAATACGAACTGGAGAGACGGGACACGATGCTTTGTAAGATTGCCTATAACCTAAAAAAATAGAAATTAAATACAACTAATTAAAAAAATAATTATTGGAAGGAAAATCATGTCAGATACAAGTTCAATTATGGAGATGATCAAAGAAAATGATATTCGCTTTGTTGACCTCCGATTTACAGACCCTCGTGGTAAGTGGCAGCATCTAACACAAGCGATAGTTACGGTAGATGAGGAATCGCTGAAAGAAGGTTTCATGTTTGATGGTTCGTCAATCGCAGGCTGGAAAGCAATCAACGAATCAGACATGTGCCTAATGCCAGACTTAACGACGGCGACGATAGACCCGTTTTTTGCACAAGCCACCTTGGTATTAGTTTGCGACGTCTTGGAACCAACCACCGGAAAACCGTACAACCGTGACCCAAGATCCACAGCGAAGGCTGCCATTGAATATATGTCGAATCAAGGTATTGGTGATACTGCTTTCTTTGGCCCAGAAGCAGAATTTTTTGTTTTCGACGACGTAAAGTTCGATGTACAGATGAACCGCGGTTACTATGAGGTTGATAATTCTGAAGGACCTTATAACACAGCTCGTGATTATGAAGAAGGTAATCCAGGGCATCGGCCAGGTGTAAAGGGTGGTTATTTCCCGGTTCCCCCTGTCGACTCAGAGCAAGATTTACGAAGTGAGATGTTAGCGGTAATGGAAGAGATGGGTGTTGAGGTTGAAAAACACCACCATGAGGTTGCGCCATCACAGCACGAATTAGGGATGAAATTTGGTACACTAATTAATACGGCAGACTCACTTCAGATATACAAATATGTAGTGCACCAAGTAGCATCATCCTATGGCAAAACAGCAACCTTTATGCCAAAACCGGTCGCTGGCGATAATGGTTCAGGAATGCATGTTCATCAATCGATATGGAAAGATAACGAGCCAATGTTTGCTGGCTCTGAGTATGCCGATCTATCGGAAACCTGCCTCTTTTATATTGGCGGAATAATAAAGCATGCTCGGGCGATAAACGCATTTTCAAACTCAATAACAAACAGCTACAAACGGCTAGTTCCTGGTTTCGAAGCACCAGTGCTTCTTGCATATTCGGCTAGAAACAGGTCTGCTTCTTGCCGAATTCCTTTTGTAAACAATCCTAAGGGAAAAAGAGTTGAAGTCCGTTTTCCGGATGCCGCCAGTAATCCCTATCTTGCCTTTTCCGCGATGCTCATGGCAGGCTTAGATGGTATCAAAAATAAAATTCACCCTGGCGAAGCTATGGATCAAGATTTATACGAACTATCTCCAAATGAATTAAAGGATATACCAACTGTATGTGGCTCGTTACGCGAGGCATTAAACGCACTGGATTTAGACAGGGAGTTTCTAACGCAAGGCGACGTTTTTGATGATGATCAAATAGATGCATATATTGATTTAAAAATGGAGGAAGTTCTGGCATTTGAACAAGCGCCACATCCAATAGAATTCAAGATGTACTACTCCGTTTAAGCCAAACAGCGGATTAGATATGTTTTCAAAGGGGCTGCAATAAAAGCAGCCCCTTTCTTTAAAAGAAATACAACAAGATAAATTTCAAGAAATACCAAGAGATTGCTGATAAAAATTGGTAACTTTCAAGCCGGTGCCGGTTAAGATAACTACAGTTGTTTCTTCCGGTTTTACAGTCCCATTATTAACTAGCTCGTAAAATGCTGCGGCCGCTGTGGCACATGTCGGTTCCGCATAAAGGCCTTTGGCAGCTAAATCGAGTGTCGCCTGTGCAATTTCATTCTCCCGCACTGCTATGGTACCGCCAGACGATCGTCTCAGAGCATTCAAAACTGAATTAAGTCTTATCGGCCGTTTTATGGCGGTTCCCTCTGCTATCGTTGAACTAAAACTATCTTCAATATGGCTATTCACCCCTGCCCGAAATGCCGTATTTATTGGCGAACAATTTTTTGGTTGGGCAGCAAAAAGACGGGGCAGTTTATTAATTAATTTCAAAGCCTTTAATTCCTGGAAAGCAATATCACACCCCAGTACATTACTTCCCGCTCCTGTGGGAATAATTACATTGTCTGGCGCCGTAAAATTTAGGTCCTCCCACAATTCGTATCCAAGAGTTTTTGTTCCCTGTAAAAAAAAGGGATGCCAATTGTGGCTAGCATAAAAACAAGTTTCCGCCATTTTTAAAGCAGCACTTTCCGTGTCTTCTCTCGTTCCTGGAATTAAATGTATTTTGGCGCCGTATGATTTGATTTGCGCTACTTTAGCCGCTGATGTGGACTCCGGTGCAACGATATTTACTTTTATCCCTGCCGCAGCACCATACGCAGCAATAGCAGCACCACCATTTCCAGAACTATCCTCAACAACCTCACTGATATTCTGATGCTTTAGTAAAGACATCATTACTGACGCTCCCCTATCTTTAAAAGAGCCAGTGGGCGCAAACCACTCCAACTTAAATAAAGCATTATATCCACCAAACTCCATATTAATTAGAGGAGTACATCCTTCGCCTAAGCTCACCTTAGTGGAGATATTTTCTGGAAACGCGTTTCTATAACGCCAGATCGAACGTTCTTTTTTGTCTATTTGGCACTCCGTAATGCCCCGCAAACCCGATATTGAAAGAGGGTTTCTTTCATCGGAACACCACCGAGGCACATCGATTGAGTATTCCCTCTCCCCCTTATCGTCAATTAACATAGGTTCGACCATTATACCCCACTAAAAAAATACGTTATCAAAATTCAGTTTTTATCTAATACCTAATCGATAATAAACAGTTGGTAAATAAACCAAAACACCATATGTTGTATTCATTTAATATCCAAGGCACATTTGATAGATGTATAAACTATAAAACTGAATTCATAAACTGGAACTCTAAAATGGCAGATCTTTTCCAAAATGCCCCAGCCGTTACCACAACAAATTATTCCGCCAAAGATATAGAGGTATTAGAGGGACTAGAGCCTGTTCGCCGCCGTCCCGGTATGTATATAGGCGGCACCGATGAGATATCGATGCATCATTTAGTAGCTGAAGTACTTGACAATTCGATGGATGAGGCTGTTGCAGGACACGCGTCGCGGATAGAAATTTCTTTATCTAACGATATGACAATAACAATTTCGGATAATGGAAGAGGTATTCCTATTGATCCCCATCCAAAGTTTAAAAATAAATCAGCGCTAGAAGTTATCCTAACTACCCTTCATGCCGGCGGAAAGTTTTCTGAAAATGTCTATAGCACCTCGGGCGGATTGCATGGTGTTGGAATATCTGTCGTTAATGCTTTATCGGATTTTTTATGTGTAGAAGTAGCAAGAGAAAAAAAGCTATATTCGCAAACATTTTCCCGTGGAATGCCCGAAACAAATCTACTTGACAAAGGAGATATCAATAATAGACGGGGGACTTCTATCAAGTTCCATCCGGATCCTGAGATTTTTGGAAAGAAGGCTCGTTTCAGACCAAATCTACTTTTCCGAATGGCTCGATCAAAGGCCTACCTTTATAAAGGTGTAGAGATACGATGGTCCTGCGACCCAGAACTACTAATTAATGATCAAAAAACACCAGAATCAGAAATACTGCAGTATCCAAATGGCCTAGTTGACTTTTTGTCAAAAGAACTGGGCGATAGGTTAATAATAGGAGAGCAAATCTTTTCTGGCGAAGTCAAAGCGAATGAGTATGAAAGAATTGAATGGGCGATAGCCTGGCCCGAAGACAATGATGACGGCTTTTCAAATACATATTGTAATACAATCCCCACGATCAGCGGAGGTTCGCATGAATCCGGCCTAAGAACAGCTTTAATGAAAAGTATCCGTGCTTATGCCGAGTTATCTGGAATCACAAAACGCATCAGTCAGATGACTGCTGATGATATTATGACTGGCGCATGTGTTTCACTATCAATATTCATGCGAGACCCTCAGTTTCAGGGACAAACAAAGGAACGTTTAGTAAGCCCTGAAGCATCAAAATTAGTTGAACAATCGATAAAGGACAGATTCGATCACTGGCTTTCTGGTTCGCCGGAAACGACAAAACTTCTAATAAATAGCTTTTTAGAGAGAAGCGAGTACAGACTTCGACGAAAACAAGAAAAAGAAGTCAGTAGAAAGTCTGCCACTAGGAAGTTACGGTTACCAGGAAAATTAACTGATTGCAGCAAAAGTGGTTCAGAGAATACTGAAATATTTATTGTCGAAGGTGATTCTGCTGGTGGATCAGCGAAACAAGCTCGCAATAGGATGACCCAAGCTATTCTTCCGCTAAGAGGGAAAATTTTAAACGTGGCGAGCGCCTCAGCAGAGAAACTCAGAGGTAATCAAGAATTAACAGACCTAATTCAGGCTCTCGGTTGTGGTTCTGGCGATAGATACGATGATGAAGCCCTTAGATACGAAAAAGTTATAATTATGACAGATGCTGACGTCGATGGAGCTCATATAGCGTCTCTTCTGATGACTTTTTTTTACAAAGAAACTCCGCAACTCATTGAAAATGGACATTTATATCTCGCAATGCCTCCTCTTTTCAGACTAACACAAGGCGGCACGACGTTTTATGCTCGGGACGAAGATCACAAGACCGAATTAATTGAAAATCACTTTAACAGTCGGGGAAAAATAGAAATAAGCCGCTTCAAAGGGCTAGGGGAAATGCCGGCATCCCAGCTAAAGGAAACTACAATGAACCCAGAAAATCGGAATCTTTTAAAGATAACGATGCCCCATCAGAATCCCAAAAGCTTTGAATATGCTAATAATTCTGAAGAAAAACAGCACTTGAAATCCACTGTTGAGACATTAATGGGAAAGAAACCAGAATTGAGATTCGCTTATATTCAGCAAAATGCAAAATTTGTATCTGAATTAGACGTATAACTTCTATAAACTAATTAAACCCCTTTTTCTTCAGCCTCTGCTTCAGCCTCTAACATGGCATAATCCTTTTCAACACCCTTTGCGGCTTCCGTCATGGCAGTTTCTCTAGCTTTAACCATTAAAACAAGAGCTTCATTGAAGGGCACGCATATACCCAGTGCCTTTGCTTCCCGGACTAGTGCTCCATTTAAAGAATCTATTTCGGTTGGCCGTCCCGCCTCCATGTGTTGTTGCATGGAGGGTTTGTTATAACGCATCCTTGTCAACTTTTTGACGTAACCCACCATATCATCATTATCTAAATTAATTCCTTTTGCCTCAACGACAGACATCACTTCCTCGAGTATTTGAGATTGCATCTCATCTGCAGACACGTTTCTTGCAACTTCTCCCGCTCTTAACCCGGATATTGCGCATACGGGATTTATCCCGCAATTGAGTACAAATTTACTCCAAATAGCACCCATAATATCCATAGAAATCTCTGGGGTAAAACCACTATGCAACAATGTTTCCGTTAAAGCTTCCACTCGACCGCTCGGTTTCCCATCCAGCTCACCAATAAGCGTTTTTCCATAATTGGTATGAACGGCGTGGCCTGGCGCCTCAAGAGCTGCACTATGATAACTTATTCCACCGACAACTCGACTAGATCCCAAAATCCGTCCCAATTCCTCTATATTACCGATCCCATTTTGTAAGGATACGGCCCAACCGTCCGGCTTTAAAATAGTTGCTGCGGACTTGGCGCCATCAACTGTTCCATTTGTATGGGTATGGAATAATACTACATCGCTACTGTTAGCCAAATCATCTGGATTTGAAGTGGCTTTGACGATGAAGGTGTTATCGCCTGC
>TARA_B100001057_G_scaffold71543_1_pt1 | contig 10942 bp, 10 predicted proteins | sample TARA_B100001057 | Tara Oceans TARA_B100001057 (sample SAMEA2621839) | marine metagenome | biome: marine biome (ENVO:00000447); feature: surface water layer (ENVO:00002042); material: "saline water (ENVO:00002010), including plankton (ENVO:xxxxxxxx)" | depth 5 m | reverse complement strand
AAAGCAGGTGCAAAAGCAATATTACTTGAATGTGTTGTTGAAAGTGTGTCTAAAGAAATTACTTCATCTCTAACAATACCAACTATCGGGATAGGTTCTTCAAAATACTGTGATGGTCAGGTTTTGGTTTTTGATGACTTGGTTAATATTAATGATAGTCAGAAATTGCCTAAATTCGTCAAAAAATATATGAACTTTGATCAACAAGCAAAAAAAGCTATAGGAAAATTCTCTAAGGAAGTAAAGTTAAGAAAGTTTCCAAATAAAAAATATACTTATCAATAAATTAATTTAAATTTTTTTAGTGACTCATCATATTGATGAATTTTTCCAGTACTAATTTCAAAAAATAAGCCGTGTATTTTTAATTTATTGTCTAATATTAATTTATCTATTTTATTATAATTTTTTAAATTTTTAATGGAATTAACAATACTCTCTTTTTCAAGTGATTTTATAGTTTTTTCTATAGATTGTCTTTTATCGACATTATCATATGCTGGTTTAACAGATTGTATCCAGTTATTTAGTGAAGAATTATCCTCATTGTTATTTTCACTTGAGAACTTCTTAAAGGCATAATCTATACCTCCACAACGAGAATGGCCTAAGATAATTATTCTGGATATTTTTAATGTAAAAATTGCGTAATCAATAGAAGAGGTTATTTCATGATTATAATTATTACCAACATTCATATCTGGTATTAAGTTTGCAATATTTCTATGAATAAAAAAATCGCCAGGATTAGCGGCGAAAATTTGGTTTGCATCAATTCTTGAGTCACAACAAGAAACAATCATCGCTTTGGGTTTTTGTCCTTTATTATCAAGATCTTTATATAAACTTTGTTCCTTTTGAAAAATATTTTCTTTCCAATCTTTATATTTATCAATCAAAAAATCTGGTAAAAGCATAATTTATATAATTAATAATATTAATAGATTAATTTTAAAAAAATAAAATGAAAGAAGACATTGATAGAAGATTTTGTGTTGCACCTATGATGGGATACACAACCCCATACGCCAGAAAACTCTATAGAATTTTGACAAAAAAATCTTTTCTTTTTACTGAAATGATAGCAGCAAAATCAATGATATACTCAAAAAATAAAGATTTAATTATAGAAAATAATGAACATAACCCAGTTGCTCTTCAAGTTGGTGGATCAGATTTAGGGGATTTAAAAAAATGTTCAAAGATTGCTCATCAATATAATTATGATGAAATAAATCTTAATGTAGGTTGTCCTAGTAAAGCTGTTCAAAAAGGTAGTTTTGGTGCATGCCTAATGCAAGACAAAACCTTAGTCAAAGAATGTTTAGAAATTATGCAAAATAATAAAATAGAAGTGTCTATGAAATGCAGGATTGGATTAGGTAAAGAATTAAACTATGATTTTTTTGAAGAATTTGTTGATGAGGTTTTAAAAAGTGGAATAAAAATTATTTATGTTCATGCAAGAAATGCAATATTATCTGGTATTAGCCCTGCCCAAAATCGCTCTGTTCCTAAATTAGACTATAGTTTTGTTAAAAAAATTAAATTAAAATATCCTAAGATTTTATTTGTATTAAACGGAGGTATTAATAGCTTAGAAAATGCTAAATTTCTATTAGATCAATTTGATGGTGTAATGGTTGGTCGTTTAATTCAAAGTAATCCTTTCTTATTAAAAAAAATTGACAGCTATATTTGTAATGAAAATAATTTAAATAATATTAATGAAAAATTAATATTTGAATATTTTAATTATATTAACCCTAAAGTTAAAAATGAGTCCATTTTTCGTCTTTTAAGTCCAATGCTTCAAATATTTTTTGGAATCCCTAATAGTAAAATATTCAAATCTGAAATTCATAATTATATGAAAAATAATGAATTAAAAAAAATAGAGGCGTTACTTATTAGTTTTATTAGAAAAAATAAGCTGCTTTTAAATTAAAATGGAACTTGATAGGATAAACTAATTATTTCTGCTCCTGGGTTTTTATCTCCTAAATTTGCGTTAGAAATATGCCCTATTGATAAGCCAATTCTATTTTGATTTTTTAGCTTATAACTAAACTCTAAAGTTGTTCTGAATTGAAGATCATTACCAAGATCTTTTCCTGAGCCATTATCATAGTATCCAAAACCAATACTTGGTGTGAATATAATATTATTTTGTTCTCCTTTAAATAACTGCCCCAAATTATCTTCTAAATATATACCTGTTATAAAATAAGATGCTGAGTCACCTGTATACTCAAAACCAAAGAAAGGTTTTAGAAAAAAAAAATTATCCTCTTTAGGACCAATATTAAAAATTGTGTTATCAAATCTTCTTTCGTATCTAAAATCTGTGGTGGATTTATCATCACTTCCATCAAGTTTAATATCATATAAGCCAATACTATAAATATTAAGGTTTTTGGCGTTAATAGTTGAACATAGAAAAAGTAATATAAATACAAAGAAAGTTTTCATAACTTTATTGTATTTGAATATCTATTAGTATCAAATAAAAAATTCTTTTTCTTGTTGAGAAATTTCTAAAATTGCTTTTTTAAGTTTGTCTAAAGCCTTAGTTTCAATCTGCCTAACTCTTTCTTTGCTGATTTTGAGTTTCTGACCGAGTTCATCTAAAGTAATACTTTTTTCTCTAAATTTTCTGAGATTTATAATCGTTTTTTCTCTGTCATTTAAAGTATTTATAGCTTCATTTATAAAATTTTTTTTAACTTTTTGATCATTATAATCCTCAAATGATTCCTCTGGGTTTTGCCTTTCATCTTGCAAAAGATCCATTAAATCATTTTCACTTTCATTATCTACCTTTTGATTTAGATGCAAATCACCACCAGTTAATCTTGACTCCATATTTTGGACTTCTAATGATTTAACGTTTAACATAGTTGAAACTTTGTTTATTTCATCTTGACCCATAAATTCTCTAGACACACTATTAATCTGCTGTTTAATTTTTTTGAGATTAAAAAAAAGTGCTTTTTGAGATGCGGTAGATCCGGTTCTAACAACGGACCAGTTTTTGAGAATAAAGTCTTGTATTGAAGCTCTTATCCACCATGAAGCATAAGTAGATAATCTAAAATCTTTTGTAGTGTCAAACTTATCTAATGCATGCATTATGCCTAAAACTCCCTCATGTGTTAGATCATCTAAAGAAAGCCCATAACTTGAATATTTTTTTGCATAAGATACAGCAAGTCTTAAATATGAATTTAAAATTTTTTGAAGAGATTTGGGATTTCTATTATCTTTCCAATCGTTTATTAGCCAAAATTCTTCATCTTTCTCAAGAATAGAGCCTTTTTTAGAGAGTTCAACAAGTCTACTAGAGTTATAATTTTTAAACATACTAATATTATACGAAATAAAAACTAACTTGGATCAATTAAATTCAAACAAATCCAATATTTCTCCATTTTCTGAGAAAATTCCTGCATAAACATTTTTATTGGATAAGGGCTGCTTGAATAATGTACAGACTATTTTATTTTTTGATTGTTCTAGTTCATTTTTGTGCACTGATTCATATCCTCTAACTATTCTATTAAATGTCTTATATTGATTGCTAATCTCTGAAAAATTTTGGTATCCCCACCAAAAACAATCATTTTGAGCAGATAATGGTCTGGTTATATCGACACCTCTATTAACAAATAGTATTTTTTTTGTTGAAGAATAAGTAGCATGTTTTAAATTTAAAAAAAAATCTTTATGTCCAGGATTTTCAAGAAGGGACTTATTTAATCTAGAAGTCCATCTGGATATAGAAACTGTTCCTGATGTAGCAATATTTATAACTTCTTCCTTACTATGACCGTAAGACTCTAAAGTTTTATTTACACCATGTTCAAACATCCAAGTAATAATCTCCATTGGATTAGGTGCAATTTGAAGTTGTAGCAGCTTACTAAACATTTCTTCCTGTGCTCCTCTTAAAAAAACTATATCGCTTGGTTTAAGTTTAAAATTAGACATTAATTCAAACCTTAGTCTAATTATATTTGATAAGAGTTCTTTGCTTGAGTCACCCAAACCAATAACATTGCCCAGTATGACTAATCTATCATCTTCTTTGAAATTGTTTAGTATAAATTTTTTAATTGAATAAAAAGCTTTCAAATTAGAATGTATTGATCCTATCGCCCATATTCTGGAACATTCTCTTAATTCAATAAAATTACCTGAAATGCTCAAGTACTTACTTTGAGCTTAATATATTTTCAATTTTCTCGGTAGATTGAAAATAATCAGTTTTTTCTACTGCAGCTAATTCCCTTGCTAAGCGCTCTATAGCAACTTGGAACATTTGTCTTTCACTATAAGACTGATCAGACTGACTATTTTTTCTGAACAAATCTCTTACAACTTCTGCAATTTTTAAGGGTTCTCCAGAAAAAATTTTAGCATCATATTCTTGTGCTCTCCTACTCCACATAATTCTTCTTATTTTAGGTTTTAATTTTAGAGTGTTATACACTTCATCAATAATTTTTTTTGAAGAAATTTTTCTTAAACCTACTTCTTCTTGTTTATCTAGTGGCACTCTTATTGTTAATTTAGATTGTTCCATTTTTACCACGTAAAACTTTGTTTTTATATTTGATATCTCCATACTTTCAATTTTTACTATTTCACCAACTCCGTGTTTAGGATAAACTACTACTTCACCAATTTTAAACTCTGATTTTTTTTTGTTTGTCATTTATTTCCTGGTTTTTCACTAAAATGTTTTTCAAATTTACTTTTTACACCTTGCCAATCCTTTGCATCATCCGGCGGTGTTTTTTTTTCTGAAATATTAGGCCATATTTCAGAGAACTTTCTATTAATTTCAGCCCATTTTTCTGTGCCATCTTCTGTATCAGACAATATAGCTTCTGCTGGACATTCGGGTTCGCATACACCACAATCAATACACTCATCTGGATGAATAACTAGCATATTTTCTCCCTCATAAAAACAGTCCACAGGACAGACCTCAACGCAATCCATATGCTTACATTTTATACAATTTTCATCAACTACATATGTCATAATATTTTAAGATATTTTACTTAGAGCTCTTTTCCTCGCATTTCCAGAGTTAATATCAGAAATATATAATAAACCCGAAAGCCTTCTTATTATACTTGACTCATAATCATGGAGTTCACCATCTGCTAAAACAATTTCCCATAATGTTTCTAGCAATAATATTTTTTTTTCTTCAGAGAAATTTTTATTTATTTTGGAAGAATAGTAATACAAAGATTTAGAGTTATTACTATTTTTAATAGCTGTACCCAATACAGAATCAACATCATCGGAATTTTCTTTAAAAATATTTATAAGAGTTTCTCTAATTTTCTTAACTTCTTCAGCGCCGATTTCTCCATCAGAGTTAGCTGCTTCAATCATTAAACCACATAGAAGTTCTAAATTGTTTTCTTCAGAAATATTATCTGGCTCTTTGTTATCAAAGATGTTTTTTAATAATTTTATCAAAATGATTATCCTTATTTAATCCTTTAAAGAAGTTTTTCTAAAACTGCAAAAGGAGAATTTGGGTCAATATTTTTTTGATTTTTAGCTACATTTTTGTGTTTGATTATAGTTTTATTTTTTTTGTTTTTTCTTTTTTCAGATTTGTTTTTTTGTTTAAAAAAATACATTTTTCTATCATTAACCAAATATATTACTTCATAGCCACAAAAAAGCATAATATCCTTTAATTGATCACTATTACAACCAATAGGATTCATTAAATCAGGTGACTCAAGAAAAGGACCATATTTAATTTTTTTTCTAGCTAGGTAAAAAATTTTCTCAAACACATCTACTCTAAAAGCAAATTTATTAATACAGATGTATCCAATTGAAGTCCAATAGCTGTTTGGCATAGTTATCTTTGAAATAAATGATACGCGTCCATCAGAGGGTAGTGGTATAAGTCCTTCAATGGTATTTTTATTAAATACTTTCCACAAAATTGAACTTAACTCTATTGACTTTTTTTTCATAAAATGAGGAATAAAAAAAAATTTTGCCCCTATTCTTATTCCCAATCTTGACAAATGTTGTTTGCTTTTGTCATCAATTTTTTTTAAAAGTTCTTTAAAGTTTTCAATTTCTAAGGTTCCAAGGTTTTCAAAACAATTGTAAGCTATAGCTCTAAGATTAGAGTTTAAATCATCATCAATTTTTTCTTTGATTGGTTTTAAATGAATATTAATTTGGTTATCGATCCAATTCTGCAATTTAGCTGAAACAAGTAATTTTTTTTCTGTAGTTAAAAACTCTGAATTTAAAGAGTCAGCAATTGGATTATAAATTTTCAGTCCTTTGTTTAATTTACCTATCTTTTCTTCTCCCCAATAAATATATGTTTGATCGTCAAATTTAAGTTTTTTAACATCACCAAAATTTATTGACTCATCTGGAGCATTAAGAAAATTATCAATTTTTTCTTCTATCATATTTCGAATTGATTTTTTAACATGACTTAGAGAAAAAAGAGAGTGAGAAATAATATTTTTATTAAATACTAATTCAAACCCTCTAACGAAACCGTAAATTTTACCCTCTAAAACCACCTCGTTATTATGGTTTATTTCTACTTTTTCTAATATTTTGTGTTCAGAATTATTGATAAAATATTTAGAAGAAGTATCAATAAACTTATTTGTCAGACCTTCATGTAAATGATCAGATAAATTATTTTCAATTTGTAATGTTTTTTCTTGCCAGTATTTAGGATTATTTAACCATGAATGATGGTTAGAAATGTATGTCCAAGTTCTTATTTGGGATATTTTTAGAGATAATTCTGGGATACCGCCAACAAAATTATCTAATCTTGATATTTTTTTATTAATCCAATCTTCAGGAATATTATAATTATTTTTAATCAAAGTTATAAAAATATTTTTCAAAAAAATTAAATAATTGTCGTTAAATATTTTTTCAAAATCAGGTATTCTACATATATCCCACAATAATCTTATATTTTTTGTAATTGTAAGATAATTTTTAATCTCAGTATCATTAATTAAATTTCTGAAATTAATTTCATCAATTGCATTTTTTTTATGAATAAAAAAACTTTTTATTGGAAACTTTTTTAATGAACTTAATAAAGAATCAATTGAAGTAAAGCTTAAATCTGAATTTCTCCAAAAAATCTTTTGTATTTGATCGTAGTTATGGTTTTCAATTGACTGTATAGTTAATGGATCTAAGGTTCCTGCATCTTTAGTGTATCCAAAAGTTCCATTATTTTTATATCGACCTGCTCTACCAGCTATCTGTCCAATTTCACTTGATGTTAAATTTCTGTTGTATCTTCCGTCAAATTTTTCAAGAGATGTAAAACAGACATGGTTAATACTAAGGTTTAAGCCCATTCCTATTGCATCTGTAGCAACTAAATAATCAACTTTATTATCTTCATAAATTTCTACTTGAGAATTTCGAGTCCTTGGACTTAATGAACCTAAAACTACGGCTGCACCACCTTTATGAGTACGTATATTTTCAGCAATTTCATAAACTTTATTGATATTAAAAGCTATGATTGCTGACCTAGGTTTTAATTTAGAAAAATTTTGCTTAGACATAAACGAAAGGGTAGAAAAACGTTCTTGATATTGAATCTGTATATTTGGAAATAATTTTTTTAATATTGATTGAATTGTTAAAGACCCTAAGAATATAGTTTCATAACCTCCTCTTAAATTTAAGATTCTATCAGTAAAAATATGTCCCCTTTCATAATCAGCAGCAAGTTGAACTTCATCGATTATAACGCAATCAACATTTTTATCCGTTGGCATTGACTCAACTGTGCAAAAAAAATATTTAGCTTCTCTAGGAACTATTTTTTCCTCTCCAGTAATTAAACCAACATTGTTAAGTCCAATTTTTTTTACAGCTTTATCATAGTTTTCCCTAGCTAATAATCTTAGGGGAAAACCAAATATTCCTGAAGAATATGAAAATAATTTATCAAATGCTAAATATGTTTTACCAGTATTTGTAGGTCCTAGTATTGCAAGTATATTCTCATTGGTGTGGTACATTTAGCTTAGGCAGCATTTGAAATAATTTCATTCAATACAAAATTTAAAATTCCTCCTGCTTTATAATATTCAAGTTCTTTTTTTGTGTCTATTCTGCATTTTAATTTTATGTGATTACTTCCTTTTTCTAATATTTTACAATCTAATATTTTATTTGGAAATAAATCTTCTATTCCGCTAATAAATATTTTTTCACTTCCTATAATATTTAATTTATTTCTATTTTCTCCTTCCATAAACTCCAAAGGTAGCACGCCCATCCCGATTAAATTAGATCTATGTATTCTCTCAAAACTTTCGGCTATTACCGCCTTGACACCAAGCAATTTTGTACCCTTGGCAGCCCAATCTCTTGAGGATCCTGTTCCGTACTCCTTACCAGCTATTATTACCGTATCGATGCTATTATTAATGTACTCTTGTGAGGCATCATAGATAGGCATAGATTTATTAGAAATAAAAGATTTTGTAATACCCCCCTCTGTCCCAGGTAATATTTCATTTTTAATCCTAATGTTTGCGAATGTACCTCTCATCATAATTTCATGGTTGCCTCTTCTTGATCCATATGAATTGAAGTTTTTTTTATTTACTTGACGATTATTTAAATATGATCCTGCTGGACTATCTTGCTTAATACTGCCTGCCGGAGAAATATGATCTGTTGTTACACTATCTCCTAACATTGCAAGTATTCTTGCATTCTCTATATTTTTTAATTCTATTTTTTTATTTTCCTGAAAGAAAGGAGGATGTTTTATATATGTACTTGAGTCACTCCAGTTATAAGTCATATTTTTTTCGCTTTGAATAGATTTCCAATTTTCATCTCCTTCATAGATTTCTTTATATCTTTTTTTAAACATATCTGGGGTAAGACTTAGACTTAATAAGTTGTTAATTTCTTCGTTAGTAGGCCATATATCTTTTAAATAAATCTCTTTTCCAGTTTTAGTTTTAGTTATTGGGTTTGATTTTAAATTAATATTTATATTGCCAGCCAATGCATAAGCAACTACTAGTGGAGGTGATGCAAGAAAGTTAGCTTTAACTTCCTGATGAACCCTTCCTTCAAAATTTCTATTTCCAGATAACACAGAGCAAACAGTTAAGTCTTTAGAAATGATTTCATTGGATACCCATTCATCAAGTGGGCCAGAATTACCTATGCAAGTTGTACAACCATATCCAACAGTGTTAAATCCTATGGCATCCAAAGGACCTGTTAAACCTGCTTTATCCAAATAATCACTGACGACCTTACTTCCAGGTGCCAGACTAGTTTTAACCCAAGGCTTAACTTCTAACCCTAGTTCTACTGCCTTTTTAGCAACTAACCCAGCTGCAATCATAACACTTGGATTTGAGGTATTAGTACAACTAGTTATAGCTGCAATAACTATGTCACCAGTGTTTAATTTATTATTAATATTTGAGATTTTATTATCAATTTTTTTAAATTGTTCTGGGATATCCCTAAGTAAAATTTTATCTTGAGGTCTCTTAGGTCCTGCTAATGATGGTTCAATTGATGATAGATCTAGATCAATTGTCTTTGCGAAGTAAGGGTTATAATCATAGTCAGCCCACATTGATTGTAATTTTGTATACTCAGTTATAATTTTTAATTGCTTTTCCTCTTTCCCAGTTAGTCTTAAGTAATTTATTGTTTCTTGATCTGTTGGAAAAAAACCACAGGTAGCTCCATATTCAGGAGCCATATTAGATATTGTAGCTCTATCTGCGAGCGATAAATTTGAAAGACCCTCTCCATAAAATTCAACAAATTTTCCCACAACACCATTCTCTCTCAATATTTTAGTAATAGTTAAAACTAAATCAGTAGCTGTAATACCTTCATTTAATGATCCTTTTAATTTGAAGCCAACAACATCTGGGATATTCATGGATATTGGTTGTCCTAACATTGCAGCTTCAGCTTCTATTCCTCCAACTCCCCATCCTAATACTGATAAAGCATTGACCATTGTAGTATGACTATCTGTTCCCACAACTGAATCAGGAAAAAGATACTGTTGTTTGTTTATTTCCTTTACCCAAACAGTTTTAGCAATATTTTCTAAGTTAACTTGATGGCAAATACCTGCACCAGGAGGAACTAAATAAAAATTATCAAAAGATTTTTGACCCCACTTTAAAAACTCATATCTTTCTTTGTTTCTTTCAAATTCTTTTTTTACATTTAGTTGAAGAGAATTTGGGTTTTTATAACTGTCTACCATTACAGAATGATCTATAACTAAATCAACCCTAGAGAGAGGGTTAATTATTTTTGGCTCAAATCCTCTGTTTTTTAGAGCGTTTCTCATTGCAGCCAAATCTGCTACGGCAGGGACGCCTGTAAAATCTTGCATAAGTACTCTTGTGGGATAAAATGCAATTTCTAAATCATCGGTTTTATTTTTTTCTTTTAATGAGTTAAAAATTTTTGAAATCATATCTTTGTCAATATTTTCACCATCCTCATTTCGTATTAAGTTTTCAAGAATAATTTTTATTGATATTGGAACATTTGATAAGCTAACTTTGAACTTATCAGCAACAATTTTAAGGTTAAAATACTTATAAATTAAACTATCAATTTTCAGATTTTGTTCAGAATTAAAAGAATTTATGTTTTTCATAGTCAGATTATATTTAAATATAATTATTCAAATAGTATGAAGATTATTTTTTGTATAGGAAAATATGAATTTATTATTAGATTTCTGGGAAAATTTAATCAATTAATTAAAATAAAGTTTAATAGATCATAAATTAAAAAAAAATTAAAAGTTGCGGCTTTAAAATACTTGTGAGCAGAACTTTAAAACAAAGGTATATTGTTGACTTTAAGCGTAAGTTTTGGG
>TARA_B100001057_G_scaffold408007_1_pt1 | contig 10942 bp, 11 predicted proteins | sample TARA_B100001057 | Tara Oceans TARA_B100001057 (sample SAMEA2621839) | marine metagenome | biome: marine biome (ENVO:00000447); feature: surface water layer (ENVO:00002042); material: "saline water (ENVO:00002010), including plankton (ENVO:xxxxxxxx)" | depth 5 m | reverse complement strand
ATTGATAATAGGTCTTCGATGCACAAGGCAGGTTTTGATTACGATCATAGTCAGCACCGCATGTTATATCGGGCTCTTGTTCGAGGCGATAAAACCTTTTAGACTGGTCATTTCCCAATTTTGGTAACCGCTGATCAATATATAACCAGAACCTGTATTCCTTTTTCCGTAAAAGTTAACTTAGCCGTATATAGCCTTTTCCCCCGGAGCGGGGGTCCCATTGAAACTTCCTTTTTTTAAGACCGCATCTCTGCCTCCATGCTTTTCCACCAGTGCTGCTTGATCCCTCTTTGCATGTTGATCTACTAATTCAGGGTCACAGATATGTCGCAATTCTTTTTCAAATTCTTTGACTAAAGCAACGTGTGATGGATCATTTATGAGATCTTTTTGTTCCAGAGGATCTGATTTCAGATCAAATAATTGTGCAGGATAATTCACGTAATATACGTATTTAAAATTTCGCTTACGTATCATAAAACATCCTGTTGCAGCACCCACAGCATGGTATTCACTAAATACAACTCTTTCATTATCGTCATTCTGATCAGCAATATTCCATAAAGATTTTCCGGGGCGTGCTTGATCATCTTTGCTGGGTACTATCCCGGCGGTATCCAGAATAGTTGGATAAAAATCTAGCAGTGAGACGGGGGTTTTAACTTTTTTTGACTTTGGAATATCGGGACCCGCAGTTATTAATGGTACACCAACGGATTCTTCATACATGTTCGATTTTCCCCAAAGACCACGTGCACCAAGGTTATCACCATGGTCGCTTGTGTAAATAACGCGAGTTTTTGAAGATTCCCCAGAACTGTCCAGTGCACGCAAAATCCTACCCACATTGTGATCGAGGAATGTACATAGGCCAAAATAGGATGATATGGCGATACGGCGGGTTTCGTCGGTAAAAAATTGATCATACAGTTGGCATTTAGCTTGGGCATCAATCCATGGATGGCGCTCAATTCCATTTTCAGGATGATCCCTTGGCAGGGGCATAGTGCTGGGTGGATAAAGGTCAAAGAATTCTGGTGGCGAGATTAATGGGAAATGTGGACAAACCAATGACACGAAAAGTACCCATGAATCCTTTTGTTTCGTTGCATGTTCCTTGAGCCATTTTTCTGCTTCTTTAGTTATCTGCTTGTCATATTCTATGTAAGAAGAGTTCCCAGGACCAATTCTTTCGGCTAGTGAACTGGTTCTTGGCCGGGGTGGAAGTTTATCGCGCACTGCACCCATGATATCGCCAATCCCGTCGACTACATGCATAGGCGCGATTTGTGTGTCAAAACCAGTGGGGTCCGCTTCGTCCCTGTAATGAAGTTTTCCTATTGAGAGTACGGGGGTGTTGTTTTCTTGAAGTCTATGCGTCCAGCCTTTTATTTTCCCATCGTAGGGGTGGGCATTGCACCAGTAACCGGTTTGGTGTGTGTAATGGCCTGTTGCAAAAGCTGCCCTGGCAGGAACGCATATAGGTGAAGGAGTGTAGGCGTTGGTAAAATAGGTTCCATTTTTTGCTAAGGTATCGAGATTAGGGGTTTTGACTATGGGATGGCCGGCGCAACCCATCGCTCCAGTTTGATGTTCATCAGACATAATAATCAAGAGGTTGGGATTGTCTGAAGTCATCTTTATCGGCCCTTTATTTTATGAATAATTATACATTTAACAAAAAGAGTATTTTCCATCGAATATGAGGTACTCAAATTATTACAATGGTTATCTTGTTGATCTGACAGGCGATGCTTATGCTATTGTTTTTAGGATAGTTTATGGAATTGAACAACAAAGAAACCTGCCTCTGAAGGCACTCTTATTTTTTTGTGGGGCAACAAGAAATATGTTTTTTATTGGAGTATATCAATGGCTGGTGTTTTAGACGGTATCCGTGTTCTCGATTTTGGAAGATACATTGCAGGTCCCTTTTGTGGAATGCTTCTGGGTGATATGGGAGCGGAGGTTATCAGAATAGACAAGCTTTCTGGAAGTGAAGATAGGTATCTGGTGCCGGTCGCTGAAAGTGGCGAAGGACCGCTTTTTTTGGCTCTGAACCGGAATAAAATGTCCCTTACACTGAATCCTATGAAACCTGAGGGCCGGGAAGTTGTTCGCAAGCTTGTTGAAACAGCCGACGTTGTAATAGCCAACCTACCACAGCCAACTTTAGAAGCAATGGGTATTGATTATGACAGTTTGAAAGCGATTAAACCGGATATTATTCTCACGACTGTTACTGCATATGGAAATGGCGGACCTTACAGCGAGCGTGTTGGTTTTGACGGTGTGGCGCAGGCATTGGCAGGGGCCACTTATATGGGCGGCCATCCGGGAGACCCGATGAAATCTTTTGTGCCGTTTGCAGATTTTGGGACGGCAACAATGGCAGCCTTTGGAACCATGTCGGCTCTGCTCGATAGAGAAAAGACGGGAAAGGGTCAGTTGGTAGAGGGAGCGCTTACCCGAACGGTAATGGCCTTTAATATCGCGTTGATAGCGGAAGAAGCATTAAAAGGCATCGATCGTCCAGCCTACGGCAATCGAGGCTATAGTGCCGGGCCAAGTGATGTATTTAAAACCATTGATGGCGCGGTTATGGTTCAGGTTGTTGGTCAACCTCTTTTTGAGAGATGGGCAAATCTTATGGGAGAAGATAGTTGGCTGAATGACCCGCGTTTTGCAACAGATATGGACCGTGGTGAAAATGGGGAACTTTTGAGCGCTCGTATGCAGATGTGGTGTAAAGATATGACGACAAAAGAAGTTCTTGATGAATTAGATGAAGCCCGAATTCCTTGCGGTCCTGTTCTCAGCGCAAAACAGGTTTTAGAGGATCCACATATTAAGGCGATGGACTTTTTGCAGGATATGGACTTCCCAGGGCTTGATAAGCCAATTCCGGTTACCACTACTCCGGTGAAGCTGTCGAGAACACCAGGTTCTATTAGAAAGCCAACAGCCACTCTAGGGGAGCACACGTATTCTATTCTAAAGGACTTGAATTATACCGATGAGCAAATTGAGAGTATGAAAAAAGCCAGGGCTGTTTGAGTCCTAGTTTAGAATTTCTGGTCCATGGACATTGCTGGTTGATCGCAGAGGGACTCTCCAATTTCTATTGCTGGGATACCTGCCACCGAGGTATTATCGGGCACATCTTTCACAACGACGCTTCCTGCTCCTATTCTGCAACAGTTGCCAACGGTGATATTTCCTAATACGGCAGCTCCCGCGCCGATCATTGTTCCAGTTCCAATTTTGGGATGTCTATCTCCTCTATCTTTACCGGTCCCTCCTAGAGTGACTCCATGCAGTAACGATACGCTGTCTCCCAATATGGCTGTTTCTCCAATAACTACGCCCGTGGCATGATCCAGCATAATACCCTTTCCAATTTTTGCCGCAGGATGGATATCGACCTGAAACGTCTCGGACACTCTACTTTGTATATACTGGGCGAGTGTCTTTCGGCCTTGATGCCACATCCAATGTGCAATTCGATAGGCTTGGACAGCTTGATAGCCTTTGTAGAAAATAAACGGTTCGAGATAACTGTTACATGCTGGGTCTCTTTCGTAGGTAGCTGACAAATCGGCGCGTGCGGACTCTATTATATCTAGGTCTTGGCTGATTGGCTCATATAATATCTGATAAAGAGATAGTGGATTTATTTCGGAAGATCCAAGCTTTGCAGATAGCAGAAAAGCCAGTGCCGTTTGAAACGAGTTTTGTTCTAACACAGCTGTTTGCAACCAGCTTGCAAGTGCGGTCTCCTCAACAAGCCAATGTTCTGCATCCTGACGCATGGCTTGCCAGATTGGATCTACAGTATTCTTTGCCTCTATCTTCGTGGATGTCATTTGTTCAACCATTTACAATTCAAATTGTTCAAATTTTTTCTTAAAACTAAACAGTCAAAGTGCTTAATACTTGGAAAAAGTAGGCGGTTCCTAAAGATCCCAATAAGCCCCATGAAATATAAACCAAGAAAATTGGTTTTTTTACGAGTGCGAAAACAGCCATTGCAGCAGGTATGCTAGTTACCCCACCTGCAATCATAAAGCCCATAGCTGCACCAGGCGCCATCCCCAAGTCAACTAAGCCACCCACAGTAGGGATAGCTGCAAATCCATTTAAATATGCTGGTATTCCAAGCAACACAGAACTTGGTATAGCCCACCACGCTGCTCCGCCTAGATAATGGCCTATTTCTTCGGCAGGGATGAAAGCAACCATTAAGCTCTCCAAAATGAATGCCAAGGTTAGCCAGCGCAAAAGGAACCAACCAGCAGACCAAGCTTCGTTGATAAAAAACTCGCGTCGCTCCGCCTCTTTCCAAAATTGCCAAGATATGGATTTCTTTTCCAATGATTTATTAGCCCTGCAGGGGCCTGAACCGCAACCCACGGATTTTATTAATAATGGATCTTGTAATAATCTATGGGAATTAAATCCATGTAGAATAAGACCGGCTAAGGCTCCAATAAAAATTGCAGACACTAGTTTTGTAAGCGTAAATGCTACGCCAAAAACAGGCAGCATCAGGAAAAATATTTGTGGGTCCATTAAAGGAGATGCTAGCCAGAAGGCCATTACAGGGGCTAACGGCACTCCGGCAAGAAGTAAACCTGCTATTATTGACACTACGCCGCAGGAACAAAAAGGGGAAATAGCTCCAAATATTGCTGCCGCTAGGATTGCTTTGACTGGGTTTCCTGAGAAAACCCCGGCAATTTGTTGATCTAATCCAGTTGCTTTTGCAAAAGCCGCTGCGCTAACAGACAAGAGTAAAAAACCAGATATCCCAACCAGCGCATTGAGGGTGAAATTTAATGTAGCCTTCGCTTGATCAAAATTTAAAATAACCAAGACAAATATCAGAGCGGTTATAGTCAAAACGACACGGTCAAATTTCCGTATTTGTTTTGAGATGACTGCAGAGTCAGAGAGTAACGTCACACTAATCCTCGCTTTTTTCAAAATTAGGCAGTTTTGTGCTTTCAGGCTTTCCGTCATCTTGAATAGTAACAGAAGTGATCAATTATGTTAATTTTTCTAGATCGAAGCTTTTATTACCAAATAATGTCCTATTTTGCAGAAAGGTTATCTACTTCGGAGATTTGCTCGGGCGTCATTTTCCACCTAATAGCATCAACGTTGGCGTCAATTTGTTCAGGTTTGGTTGCTCCAGCGATGATACTGGCTGTCGCAGGGCGGGCCGCCATCCAACTAAATGCTAGTTCTAATAGGCTGTGTCCGTGTTGTTTCGCGAAAGCATTCAATTTGTCTACAATAGAAAAATTTTCGTCTGTTAAATATACCCGGTTAGCGAACGTAGGCATATCCGTAAGCCTCGCTCCTTCTGGCATTTTATTAGATTGATACTTTCCAGTTAATAATCCGCTTGCCAAAGGAAAATACGGCAGCAAACCGCAACCGTATCGTTGCATTGCAGGGATCAATTCATGTTCAATTTCTCTATTTAGAATATTATATTCATCTTGGCAGGATACAAATCGGGTTATGCTTGATGATTTTGAGATCCATTGAGATTCTACCACTTGCCATGATTTCAGGTTAGAGCAGCCAATATAGCGAACCTTCCCTTGTGTCACTAAATCTTCTAGCGCCCGGAGTGTTTCTTCCATTGGAGTTAATGGATCTTCCTGGTGGAGTTGGTAGAGATCAATCCAGTCTGTCTTTAGTCGTGTTAGGCTGTCTTCAACCGCAGACATAATATATCGTCTGGACGCCCCAATCTTGGTACCATCGTCACTCATAGCCATTCCAAATTTTGAAGCTAGGACGATATCTTTGCGTCTTTGGCCTAATATTTCTCCCAATTGCTCTTCTGAGCCACCTCGTGCGCCGTACATATCAGCTGTATCGAATAGGGTTATACCTTTTTCGATCGCTCGATCAACAACCGCTCGAGTTCCCTCTAGATCTAAGCGCATACCGAAATTATTACATCCTAGACCAACGGTTGAAACACGAAGTCCAGAAGTCCCTAAATTTCGGTATTCCATCATTTTTCTCCAGCTAAAAGCTAAAAATATCCCAATTATGGATCAAAGCCAATACCTGTATAGCCCGATTAAGAACATGATAAATTGATTAGCTTAACAATAATGTTCTTGGCAAAAGTAAGTAAGGCAACTATATGAAGGCTATGGAACGTGAGAACCTAGATAGAAACTTCGGCTTCCTACTTCATGATGTTTCTCGTCTTATGAGAACGGTCTTTGACCGTCGGGGGCGTGAAATTGGACTAACGCGATCGCAATGGTGGGTGCTGACAATGTTATACGCCAAAGAGGGCGTTACCCAATCAGAATTGGCGGACTTCATGGATTTGGAGAAACCAACATTGGGGCGTCTTCTTGACCGTATGCAAGAAAAAGAATGGATTGAACGTAGGCCCGATCTTCACGATAGGCGTGTGAATAGATTATTTTTGACAGAGAAGGTTCAAGAAATAATGCGTGCATTAAGGAAGACAGCAGCAGATGTGAGGAAAGATGCTTTAGGGAATATGGCGCCGACAGAACGGGAAGATTTTATAGATACATTAATCAAAATCAAAAATAATCTTTCGAATTTAAATGAATAAGAAATTGAGTGGTTCGAATATAGAACTTTTTTAACTGGTCGAAAAATTATTAATAACCAGACAGAGCACCGACAAGTACAATCAATAGGACAAATAAGGCGCAGGTAATGGCAGAAGATCAAGACATGGACACTACTCCCGAAAAGGAAACACTTCCGGTTAGGCCCGAGCGGAGATGGGGGAGAACTATCCTAAGAACATTTTTACTCATCGTTATTCCTGCCGCTGCTTTAATAGCTGGTGGTTACTGGTACGAGGCGACTGGGCGCTATATCGAAACAGAGAATGCCTATGTCAAAACTAATGTGATCGCAGTCAGTGCCGACATTGAGGGTCGCGTTACAAAGGTTTTCGTAGATGAAAACCAGAGAGTTGCAAAGGGGGATCTTTTGTTTCGGATGGATCCTAATTCCTACAATATGGCTGTTCGTATGGCCGAGTCCCAGCGTGAGGCTGCGCGTCAAAACATATCCGCCATGCGGGCAGAATATTATCAGATTGTCGCTGAAATTGAAGAGAAAAAAGCCAACGTTGCCTACTATAAAAAAGAAGTGAAAAGACAGCGAAAATTAATAAAAAAATCAATCACGACCCGCTCTAAATTGGATGAGGCGGAGTTTAATTTGACAGCAGCAAAACAAGAAGTGGCAACACGCCGGCAGAAAATTAGGACCGTATTAGCAAAATTAGGCGGCGACCCGGCCCGACGTTTTGAAGAGCACCCCGACTTTATGATGGCTGAAACAGAGCTTTCAATGGCAGAAATGAATTTGGGTTATACCGAAGTCAGAGCTCCAATTGATGGGATTGTAACTCGATTGAAATTAGAGCCGGGTGAATGGGTGGAGTCTGGCGAGCCAGCATTTGGATTAATTTCGGTTGATCGTGTTTGGATAGAAGCTAATTTGAAGGAAACACAGCTGACCCATGTTGAGGTAAATCAAAATGTCACGGTAGAACTTGACGCTTATCCAGATCAAGTTTGGCAAGCTAAAGTGGGGAGTATAAGCCCCGCGACTGGAGCTGAGTTTTCAGTATTGCCGCCGCAAAATGCTTCCGGTAATTGGGTGAAGGTTGTTCAGCGTCTGCCTGTACGTATAGAAATACAACAAAAAGAGGGGCAGCCTAAACTCAGAGCAGGAATGACAGCAACAGTGTCTATAGATACGCTTCACAAAAGAGATTTGTGGGATACTATTAAGTCAAGTTTTCTTTACATGAAAGATAGTCTGTAAATTTTATAATCATTTAATTGGTTGCTGTCGATTTGTTTAGAATTAAGAAGATAAAAGCCAGCTTCAAATTATGGCAAGATTTTTAAGGGGGTGTCTTTATAGCTTACCCTTTTATCTTTAGAGTAAACTATGGTTAAAACATCTGCTTGCACAATACTTGTTAATATGGATATACAGTATATAGGAAGGTTGAGGTGGACAGGCGCCTCGCCAACTCGGTCAGGTCCGGAAGGAAGCAGCCGTAACGAGTTTTTTCTGGGTCACTTTTCAACCTTCCGCTTACAGTATATGCTTCATACATGAACACAAACTCCAACGATTTAAGTGCCCGAGAATACCGTGTTTTAGCTCGGAAGTATCGCCCTCAGACATTCAATGATTTGATAGGTCAAGAAACTTTGGTCAAAACATTGGCTAACGCGCTTCAATACGGGCGGCTGGCGCATGCGTTTGTTTTAACTGGGGTGCGTGGAATTGGTAAAACAACAACTGCTCGAATAATTGCCAAAGGCTTAAATTGTGTGGGCGCCGATGGCAACGGTGGGCCCACTATCAACCCATGTGGTACATGCAGCAATTGTCTCTCAATAACTGAAGATCGTCATGTAGACATATTGGAAATGGATGCTGCTAGTCGAACTGGCGTCGACGATATACGAGAAATTATAGACGGGGTGCGTTATAAACCGGTTGGTGCTCGTTATAAGATTTATATTATCGATGAAGTGCATATGCTTTCCAAGAATGCTTTTAATGCGCTTCTTAAGACACTTGAAGAACCTCCAGAAAATGTAAAATTTATTTTTGCTACTACTGAAATTCGCAAAGTACCGATAACGGTGCTGTCTCGATGCCAACGTTTTGACCTTCGTCGAATAAGTATAGGGGACCTCATCAGCCTATTTTCTACTATCTGTGAGAAAGAGAATATTCAAGCAGACAGCGAAGCGCTTCGTTTAATCGCGCGAGCCGCCGATGGATCAGCGCGGGATGGGCTTTCCCTTTTAGATCAAGCTATGGCTTTGACTGAAGATCAGATAATCCCAGAGTTAGTACAAAAAATGTTGGGCCTTGGTGGTAAAAAAGAATTGTTTGATCTTTTTGAGGAGGTTATGCAAGGTAATGTACCCGAAGCTTTATCACGTGTTGTTAATTTGAACGCATTAGGAGCTGATCCGCTTCAAATAGCGCAAGATCTGTTGGAAATCACACATTTGGTTACCAAGTTTAAGGTTGCATCCAAAGTTGTTGGTGAAATGGTAACGGACTTGGAAATTGAAAGAGGAAATTACTTAGCTTCTAAGATTCCAATGGTCCAGTTGGGAAGATGCTGGCAGATGCTATTAAAGGGTATAAGTGAAATTCAGCAGGCAACCTCTCAATTAGCAGCGCTAGAAATGGTTTTAATTCGGCTGGCGTACCTAGTGGAACCAAACAAACCGAGCGAAACTGTGGAAAAATCAAATTTGGATATAAAAAAAAAAGTCAACATAAACCAAATCAATGATCAAGAAACATCCAAACAAGAAATAGCTGTTTTAGAAAACCCATCGAGTGAGTTAAATCATCCTCAGACCCCCGGAAGTTTAACTTTTGCGGATATAGTTGATTTATTTGAGAAAAAAAGAGAGGGATTAATACACTCCAAATTGGTCACACAAGCGAGGCTATTTAGTGTGGCCCCTGGTCGTTTAGAGATGACGAAAACCAAGGAGATAGATGATAAATTTGCAGCTCAGGTATCCAAATTATTAGGGGAATGGACCGGCCAAGATTGGATGGTGTCGGTCGTAGATCGTGAAGGAGACAAAACCATACAGGAAAAAATGTTGGAAAAAGAAAGGTCCATGAAAACTGTTGCTGCGCAAGATCCTCTAGTTGCAAGAATTATTGAAACGTTTCCTGGAGCGACTATAAATACTGTTCGTCCACTTTTAGACAAGGATCTCAATCGGGAATCTGATGCGTAAAAATAACGATGAGTCACATAATAAGGAATAAAATATGAAAAACCTGGGACAAATGATGAAGCAAGTTCAGGAAATGCAAGAAAAAATGCAATCGATGCAAGCGCAAATGGAGGACCTTACTGTTGAGGGGTCCAGCGGTGCAGGAATGATAATGGTTAGCCTCAACGGAAAGGGGGTTGTTCGTGAAGTCAAAATAGATCCCAGTATAGTAGATTCTAACGACGTTGGATTACTAGAGGACTTAATCGCCGCCGCTGTAAATGATGCGCGTTCGAAGGTTGATGATAAAGTTGCTGAGAAAATGCAAGAAGTGAGTGGTGGAATTACTTTGCCACCTGGGTTTAATTTACCATTTTAGGGTGGGGCCGTGGCTAAAACGCTTGGAACTAACGAACTAGACCGCCTAGCCCATTTGCTAGGTAAGCTACCGGGACTGGGGCCTAGATCTTCGGGTCGAGTGGCACTACATCTTCTTAAACAAAAAGAGTCACTAATGTTGCCTTTGGCATCGGCCTTAGCTGATGCAGCTCATAATGTTAGCCGTTGTGAAATATGCGGTAATCTCGACTCAAATAATCCATGTCGAATTTGTACGGATCAGGAAAGAGATAAGAGTATTTGTTGCGTTGTTAAAGAAGTCGGTGACTTGTGGGCTTTAGAGAGATCTGGAGTATATAACGGACAATATCATGTTATGGGGGGGCTTCTCTCTGCTCTAGACGGAATAGGTCCCCAGGAACTAAGATGCGAAAGCTTGGTTAAAAGAGCGTCAGATAAGTCTATGACGGAGATTATTTTGGCCATGGATGCTACTGTGGATGGTCAAACAACAGCTTATTATCTTGTGGAGTTACTATCTGAAAGTGATATTTCCGTTACTTGGTTGGCACGCGGGGTGCCTGTTGGAGGAGAGTTAGGTTACTTGGATGACGGCACTATCGCTCAGGCCCTTAAGGCTAGAAGAAGTATTTAATTAAAGGGCATTATTTTGGGTTATTTAATCAAAAATTGTCTTTTCGCTCTCTCATCGCAGCAAAAACATCTTCTGGTTTAGCGTCAGATAATCCTAGTTCTCCTGCCAAAATAGGGTTGTCGGCGCGCAGAAAAGGGTTTGTATC
>TARA_B100001057_G_scaffold2756_1_pt1 | contig 10946 bp, 9 predicted proteins | sample TARA_B100001057 | Tara Oceans TARA_B100001057 (sample SAMEA2621839) | marine metagenome | biome: marine biome (ENVO:00000447); feature: surface water layer (ENVO:00002042); material: "saline water (ENVO:00002010), including plankton (ENVO:xxxxxxxx)" | depth 5 m | reverse complement strand
TGGTAATTCAATCCTGGTTGAGTTGTTTTTACAAATTTTCCAAATCTCAAAACAACACCTTGTTCGTCGGGCAATACTCTGTAAAGACCACTTGCTAACCAGACAAAACCTAAAACAATTAAAACTAAAATAGCTTGTTTGCTGCCAGATGAACTTCCACCAGGTAAAAATTTTTTTAATTTTTCTTGAAATTCTCTAATAATTTTATCAACATCAGGAGGCGTTGGTCCTCTTCCAGATCCGTTACCACTTCCTCCTCCAGGGGGGGTTCCCCATGGACTTCCACCACCTTGTTGAAATTTGTCAGACATACATTATCTATATAGTGTCTAATTCACTAAAAACAAGTTAAGATCAATTTATGACGGATAAAAAACCCGAACTAAGTGCCGCAATGAAAAATAAGGTTTTTAAAAAAAATCCAATTATCGGAACAAAATTTACTATCGCTATTTCTAGTGCTAAAGGGGGTGTTGGAAAATCTACATTTGCTACCAACCTAGCATTGGCTCTTAAAAATGTAGGATGCAAGGTAGGTTTATTGGATGCAGATATTTATGGTCCCTCGGTTCCAAAAATGTTCAATATTAACGAAAAACCTAAAAGTGATGGACAGAAATTAGAGCCAATAACTAAATATGATATACAATGTATGTCTATAGGTTTCTTAGCTGATCAACAAACACCAATGATTTGGCGAGGGCCAATGGTAACGAGTGCCATAAAAACTTTCACTCAAAAAGTAAATTGGAAAGATTTAGATTTTATAATTGTTGATATGCCTCCAGGCACTGGAGATACACAGTTAACTTTTTCACAAGAAATAAAAATGGATGGTGCAATTATTGTTTCCACACCTCAGGAAGTTGCTCTTCTTGATGTAAAAAGAGGAATAAAAATGTTTGATAAACTTGGAGTAAAAATTTTAGGTTTAGTCGATAATATGAGCTTTTTTAAAGGTGATGATGGTAAAAAATATAAAATTTTTGGTGAAGGCGGAGTTAAAAGAACCGCTGAAGAGTTTAAAAAAGAATTTTTAGGTGAAATTCCAATTAATTCAGAAGTAGGTAAGTGTGGAGATGAAGGAAAGCCAATAGTAGAAGCTAATCAAGATCATGAAATTTCAAAAATATATCTTAACTTTGCAAATAAAATAAAATCAGTTTATCTATTAGAAGATTAAACTAACTAAATTTTTATTATTTTATGAATAACTATTTTTTTGTTAAAAATTTATAAATTCAACTTTATTTCCAGTAATACAAGAAAATATTAACCTTAAAGAATTAACATTATTTAGATTTACATCTTTATCAAGCCTACAATTTTTTTTTTCTTTTATTAAGTTAAATATTAGTTTTTTTTCTTTTTTTGTTTTAGACATTTGCCAATTATGATCACTTTGAAAAACAACAAAAGAATTTGGATCATTTTTTTCAATAAATTCTATAGTATTTTTTATTTTTTTTAGATTACACAAATAGGCAGATTTATAACCTTCAAAGTTTTCTTCACCAGGATAATTTTTAAAAGAACAATCTTTATCTGTAATATATGGCCAGTGTGGAGACATGTGATGAACAAAATAAAAAGTTGGTTTTTCAAGGTTTTTATTTTTACCAAGATTTTTAGTTAATCTACCCATACCATCATTTAAATTATAAAAAAAATATTTATTAAAATCAAAATTAAAAATACGACCTGTACTCCATATAATTTGGATTAATGGAGATTGTCTAAAAAAATTGATGTACAAATAAGTATCGATTAGTTCATGTTGATTTTGGTTCAAACAGTATCTTAAATTAAATTTAGGACAATAAGCAAAAAAATTTCCTATCCATTTAAACTCGTATCCTAAATTTTCTAAATTGTAAATTAAATCAGACTTAAAATTTTTTCTTAATAATGTTGGAAAAAGTACCTTTGCTTTTTTTTTTAATTTTTTATCTTTTGTAAATATTTTATCAAGATAGAATACTGCTGATAGACCATCAGTAGTATTAGTATATAAATTTTCTGTATTATTGAAATATATGTAATTATGTTTTTTGTATTCTGATATAAAACTATTTAACTCAATATTATAATATTTTTCAAAATCTTTTAATGGTTGCATTGCATCAAGTATAAAAAAATAAATATTATCTTTTTTATTATTTGCTTTATCGGGAAAAACAATAAGGTTTTCTTTATTTTGATCTGAATTGATAACATCTTTTTTAAAGAAGGAAATTTGAAGCAATAAAAAGAAAAAAGATAATAAAAAAAATAAACTTATAAACCTTTTAAAAAAAACACTCTTTTTTATAACAAATATTGATATTATCGTGGTTAAGAGTACTAGAAATAATAGACTGATCTCAGAAGAAAATTCTGTTCCAATTTTATTTGACTGAAAAATTTTTTGAAAAAATAGATTCAATGAATTGTGCTTAAAAAAAACCCAATATGCTGTTGTTGAAATCAATAATGACTCAAAGTAGGTTAATTTTTTAATGAAAAAATTAAGTATGTAAGCAATAAACAATAACGAAATAGTTATCAATATTATTAGTACATAAAAACTCTTTCCTACAATTATATCAAATTCATTTAAGTTATTTTTGATAAATTCTAAAAATGGGATTATTAATATTATTATTGATAAGATTAAATTTTTTGATTTTTCAGTATTAAACATGATAATTATAAATATATATTTATCTATACTTATGCAAAATTTAAGTTAGTAATATGATATAAATTTTTGAATTTATTTTAAACTTTTAAAAAATGAAACTAAAAACTTTATATTTAACAATAATTATATTAACAATTAGCACAAACCGAGCATTTGCCTATCTAGACCCAGGTACAGGGAGTATAATTTTACAGGCTATTCTTGGTTTCATTGCTGCTACTTTAGCTACTTTGTCTTTTTATTGGAATAAAGTAAAAATCTTTTTATCCAAGATACTAAAAAAGAATAAAAAAAGTGAGCAAGATTAAATTTGAATCAGGCTCTTTTAGAGATCCAGCTGGAAAGGTTTTTCATCAAAACAACAGAATTTTTAGATTACTTGAAGATGAAGGTATTGACCGTTTAGAATTTTTAAAAAAAAACAATCTTCTAGAAAATTTAATTAAAAAAAAATTTCTTATTGAAAGTAAAGAGATAGGCATTAATGAAGTACAATTAGAAGAATTAAGCCAAAAAAAAATTATAGAACACAAAAAGATAAACTATATTTCCTACCCTTATGAGTGGTCCTTCGAACAATTGAAAGACGCAGCTTTACACCATTTAGATATGCACATTTATCTTTTAAAAAATCATGCAACTTTAATAGATGGAAGTGCATTTAATATTCAATTTGAATCTTATAAACCAATTTTCATAGATCTTTTATCGATTAAAAAATATGAGGATGGGGAATTCTGGAAAGCTCACAGACAATTTAATGAAAATTTTTTAAATCCACTTATATTAAAATCTAAAAAAGATATTAATTATAATAATTGGTTCAAAGGAAATTTAGAAGGAATTACCACTAAAGATTTAAATTCAATATTAAACTTCAAAGATAAATTATCATATAATATTTTTACTCAAGTAGTTATGATGAATTATTTTGATAACAAAGCATTAAAAAATAAAAAAATTGATATCAAAAAAATTAATCAAAAAAAATTTCCAAAAAAGTCTTTTTTGTCTATGTTAATTAACTTAAAAAATTTAATTCTAAGTTTAGATATCAAAAAAAGTAAAACAACTTGGGATGATTATTCAATAAATAACACATATAAATCCGAGGAGGAAAATCAAAAAAAAGAAATTGTAAGAAAATTTTCTGAAAAATACAAATTTGATAATCTAGCTGACTTAGGTTGTAACGACGGAGTTTATTCAGAAATATGTTTAAGTTCTGGCACAAATTTTATAGTTGGATTTGATTATGATTTAACTGCAGTAAACAATGCTTTTAAATTAGCTAAAAGAAATAAGCTAAATTTTTTACCTTTGTATTTTGATGCATCAAACACAAGTTCAAACTTAGGCTGGTTTCAAAAAGAAAGAAAGGGATATTTAGAAAGAATTAATTTTGATGGAATGTTAGCTCTTGCATTTGAACATCATTTAGCAATTGCTAAGAACATACCTTTAGATCAAGTAATTCAATGGCTAGTTAATACTGCACCAATTGGCTTAATAGAGTTTGTTCCTAAAGAAGATGAAACCATAAAAAAAATGTTGTCATTAAAAGGTGATATATTTCAAGATTATAATGAAGAGAATTTCAGGAATATTCTTGCAAATAAATCTAAAATTCTTTCAGAAGATAAAATAAGTGAAAGTGGTAGAAAGATTTTTCAGTATTCTAGAAATTAAAAGTATAATTACTTTTTAAAGATGTTTGTCTCAGAGTTTGAGGCATAATATATAGAAAAAGTTATCCAAAAAAAATTTGCGTTAAAATCAGCAAAAAAAGATCCGCTTGGCAATACAGGAACAAAAAATGTCATTAAATAACTAAAACAACTTATTTGGAGTATATTTTTTTTAATCAACATATTTCTATAGTTTTTAAAAATTAGATAAAAAAGTATTGATAATAGGATTAATGTGCCAAGAAAACCATGCTCAGATAAAAATTCAATATAAATTTGATGAGGATGGGTATTACAAAGATATTTTTGAAGATACTTTTTGTCTGCTGGTGCAGTCAGATTTTCCTTCCAATCACAACTTTTGAATCTATAATTTTTGTTTCCTACACCAAAAAATGGATACTCTTTAAACATTTTAAATCCAGAGTCATAAAGTTGAAAATAAATATAATTCTTTCTTTTTTCAGGATTATTTAATCTTTCTATCGTTTGATTTATAAATCTATCTTTGAGGCTATTTTTTTGCTGACTAGATATAAACAGATTGCTAAATATTATAACAACACCTATTATTGATATAGCTAAAGTAATCTTATATTTTAATCTCAATTGATCATTTAAAAAAAATAATATAATTAATCCAATAAATAACTTAAAAGTATTGGACCTTTCGCCAGTAATAATCATACAAATAATTGAAATTGCTAAAAAAGAAAAGATAAATAATTTTTCAATCTTATTTTTTTTTTGTAAATTTGTTAATAGGAAACCAATTAAAATAAAAAAGAAACCATTCAAAAAAGTCCCAATTACTTCTTCATTTTTAAAAAAACTTACAATTCTTCTGCTATTATTTGATGTAAAACCTATAAAGTTATACCCAAAATAATACTCATAAATTACATCAGACAAGATAATTAAAAATATTATTAACCAAAATTTAAATATCTTATTAAAATTACTAAATCTTAAAAAAAAATAATTAATTGCTATAAAAAGTAATATATATCTGATAAATCCAAAATTTCTTTTAAAACTTGATTCAAAATCGATAGAAATAAGAGAATTAAAAATCAAATAAATATACAATCCACATAGTAATATGACTGTTTTTTCTTTAAACAAAAAAGAATGGTCTTTATTAATTAAAATGAAGATTGAACTTATAATTAAAAACAAAACTGTAGTTAATGAAATTGCTGGACCAATAATTATTGACACAGGAATAATTGAAAAAAATATTAAAAAATAAAAATCAAAAAACTTATTATTTATCATAATTGTTAAGATCTAAAGTTTAATTAAAGAGTCTCTTAATCATATATATCAAAATTTTAAATCCATCTTTAAATTCATTTACTTTCTTAATTCCTGCTATTCTTTTTCTTTCATAATTTGGGACATCTGTAAAAATATAATTCTTCTTTTTCGCATTTATAGGGATTTCAACACATAGACAAAAATCTTTACATTTTAAATTTAAAGATTTAAAAGAATTTGTTTTTCCTAACACATAAGTGAATAAAATGTCGCTTATTTTTAAAGAGAAGAAAATTTTACCTAAAGATGTAAATATAAAATTACCAACTTTAGTTAAAAAAGTATCATCATCACTTCCTGCCTCTTCCAAATATCTCGAGGCAAAAATAAAATCTAAATCTCCACATTTGTCTCTCATTTGATTGAGATATTTTGGATCAAAAGATCCGTCAGCATTAAAGATACATAAAAATTTTGTCTCGACTTTATTTATTCCACAAATGAGAGCATCTCCATAGCCTTTTGTGCCTTGAAAGATTATCTCACAGTTATAATTTTTTATAGAGTCTATAGTGGCCTTATCAGATTGTTCTAGAACTATAAAAATTTTACAATCTAAATTCTTTAATTCTTCCAATACTTGGGGCAAAGAGTCAGATTCATTTTTTGCTGGTATTACTAAAGTCAAATCTTTCATTAAATTATCTTTAGACTAGTTAAATAAAAAAGCCAGAATTTTCTAGTGTTATGAATGATCTTATATATTTAGAATATTTTTGACTTCTTAATTGATAACTTCTTGAATTAAAAAAATATCTAAATTTACTTTCATATTGTGGTGAAAATTTAAATTCTAAAACTGTATCTGATAGATAAACTGGTTTTATAAATTTTTCTAAAGCAGAAGTATTTATATCAGTATCAATTGTTGCTCTAAATTTTTTATCATCTGAAATCCAATAACTTCTTTTATAATTGGTTTTGAGAATAAATTTGTAATTAAAATTATTTGTATTTGAAGGTTTCATAGAAAAAAAAAAATCTTTTAATCTATTTACTAATTCTTTTTTGTCGTTTGATAATTTAATTTCTTTAATATTTTTCCAAACAAAGAAATTTTTTTTGTTCTTTTCCTCAAAAAAAATTTTTGTTTCGTCATCATTGTACCATCTAAATCTTATTTTTTTTCTTTCACTAACTCCATTTATGTTGTCTCTAGCAAAATCATAATTATTTGTATCCAGGTATACTGAATTTATTTTTCTATCAGGATAATGTTTTGTAAAACCATTTATTAACAAAAATTTTTTTAGAAAATCATCCTTGAACTTTCCAAGTACAAATTTTTTTTCTATTCTACTTTCACTCATAGTTAATAAAATAACTTATTAATTTCATTGTTATCAATTTTTTCAGTTAATTCTACATTGTCTTTTATAATATTATTTTTAAAACCTATTAAAACTTTAAGATTATTTTTTTGTTTAGGATCATCTATAAAAAGAGTAGACTCTTCATATTCTTTTTTCTTACTAAAAACTGCAAGATCGTATTTGTTATTATTTAATTCATATTTTGATAATCTTAAATTTGAACCATCTTTAACAGCAATACCTAATTTAGTGTTCTGAAAATTTATATTAGAAATTTCTCCTTCAGAATTTTCACCAAAACTTAATCCTTTATCTTTTATTTTATTACCAGTCAAAAAAGAACCTTTCACCTTGGCGCCTGATGTATCCAAACAATCATTAGATATATTTTCACATAATATATTTTCAAAACTTAAAATTCCAAAATCAATGTCGATTGCATCTGCCATTATATTCTTAACAGTTAAGTTTTTTATTAAGCTTTGAGATGAAATTATATTAATTGCATCTTCGCTGTTTGAATTTTTTATTTTAGTATTTTTAATTTCTAATTTTGAATTAATAACATTAATGCCACCGTACAGAATTTTTCTTTTATCTTTTGGAAAAGAAAGATTTTGAATAATTACATTATCAAAATCAAATTTATTATTTAGTAAAATTAACGATCCTTTTCCATTAATCCCATCAATGAATATTGGTTTTTGCTCTGATCCTTGGAATAAAATGGAGCCTTCTGAAGTAATTAAATAATCATTTTCAAAATTAATTTTTACTCCCTTTTCAACAATAAGTTTTTTATTTTTAGAAAAGTAATAATCTTTATTTATAACTATATCTTTTTTTAAATAATAAATATTATCTATTAATTCTATTTCATCTAAATCTGATAATTTTTTTACTTTTGACTCAGTATTATCATTTAAAACAAAAATATTTTTATATAGTTTTATATTTTTGTATCCTATTAGATATTTACAATTTTTATCAAAATTAATATTTATATCGTTATAAATATAACTTTCTTTTGTTTTTTTATTTTCGCAGATTATATTTAATTTTTTAAAGAACGGTTTATTTAAATTATCAAAAAAAATTTTGTTATCTTTTAATGAAAACTGAAGTTTTTCTACTTCATTGATCTTACTTAGTCGACTTTTTATATATATTGATCTTTTGCTTAAGAAATCTTGATCAAAAACATAAAGGCCTAAACCTTTGTATAGTCCCCGAGTTTTTTTTGAATTATCACTGTAAATTTGAGAATTAAAAAAATTTATCTTTTTACGATATTTTTTGTTAAAATTTATCAAAAATTCATCTGAGGATAACTTTTCTAGTTTTTTTAAATATAAGTTAACAAAATCATAGTTTAATTCTCCATCATTTGTTTTAAGGAATCTTAAAAACCATTCTCTATCATAACAATATGCGCCACATTTATTATTATTTGGATTTAAGAAATCCAAAAGTAAAAAATCTGTATTGTGCTCAGGATTTATTTGAGCATCAAAACCAATTGGCTCAAACTTTGAAGTAACTGTATTATAGTGTAATTTTACACTTTTAGAAATTGCACCATGTGTTCCATTAGATATATCTATTATCGCAAAATAAGTAGCCCATTTTTCTAAATCAAAAACTTCATCCAATTTAACGTTTTTTTTTTTAAAATTATTTAATTTTGATAAGGCTTTCTCTGTTAATTCTGGATAATTATCTAACCAATATTTTTTTGAGTAAAGATCAAAAAGAACGTTGGGATATATTATTCCTCCAGTATCTGAAATAACTTCATCAATGCCAAATATTGGTCCGTTTCTTCTTTTGTTTCTCTCTATTAACTCTTTTGAAAAACCTTCCTCTACTGCATAAACTCCTTGATCGGTATCATTCAATTTTAGATTTATAAAAAAATATTTTAAAGAAATTAAATTATTAAATTCTAATAATTTATGAAACATATGTTCATAAACGTAATTTCTTGTTATTGGTTTTTGCAGTGCAAATTCCTCAAGACCCCAAATTCTTTTGGGTCCTCTTAAATCAACTTTGTATGATGTGCTATTTTTATCTTGATAATGTATAATCCTATCACCCTTAACCCTAAGTTTGATTGGATATTTTTCTTTGTTGTGAATTATTTCACCAGAAGAAAAGTTATAAAGATCAATTTCTGATTTTGGGATTTTACCAAGTCTCTGTTGTCGTTGTAACTCAAGATTGTAAAGATTTTCTTGATCTATTTTGACAATTACATTTTCTAATTTATTTTTAACAAAAAAATATTTGAAATTATTTACTTTTATTTTGAAATAATCATCTATTTTGAAAATGCTAAAACCAATATATCTATCCAAAATAACACGATCTACGTTTTTAATAAACGTTAAAGGTGGAAATCTTTTACTCATACCACTTGAAAAATAATAAGTAGTTATGATTGTTAAAAATAAAAAAGTAATTATTCCTAACAAAAAAATTAATTTAAAAAATAAATGTCTTAGCTTTTTTATAATTTTATAGGTAATTTCTTTTTTTTTAATAATCACTTTAAGTATCTATAAGTGTACTATTCGTAAGCACCTGTTTTTGAATAAATAGATAGATCTAAATTTTCATCACATAATTTTTTGACATCTCTTAAAAAACTCTCTATTTGGTTTTCATCTAAATCATACCAAAAAATATAAGTGCTTTTATTTTGTTCTATATTTGCAGATTTTAATTTTAAATATTTTAAGTGAGGATTTAATAGCTTGATAACATCCTCAATATTTCTCTTCTTGTTATCTTGAATATTAACACTTAAAATATTCGAGTCTGAATTAAATTTGAAATTATTTTTATTTTTACTTTGAAAATAATTACGTGAAAATAAAAATGAAATTATGATAACTGTTGAGATTGTCGATAAAAGAAATTGATTTGCACCATTCGCTAAGCCAATTGAGATAATAAAAAATAAGTAAACCAACTCCTCTGGTTCCTTTATAGCAGCTCTAAATCTTACAATAGATAGTGCTCCAACCAAACCTAAAGACAATGCAAGGGAAAACTTTATGACAGTAATAACTAGTGTTGTAATTAATGCTAAGGGTATAAATGTATCTGAAAAATAGTCTTTATCATTTAAAGCTCTACCAACTTTAATGTAAGTAAGCTTGACACAATAAGCTAATATTAAAGACAATATCAATCCAATTAAAAAATTTCCAAAATCAATTTCTATATTCTGATTTAAAAAAAAATTTTCTAACTGTCCTGTGGTCAATATAGATTGGTTGTCTTGTTCCATAAATGAGCTTAATAGTTCTTAAAAGGACTATATATATTTCAATTAAATTTGCAATTAAACTAACTTATCTTTTAAATCAAAAGACTCCATCAATTCATTCCACTCTCTTTTTGAAAGACCAGATTGATCTATTGAAACTTTTTCCCCTTTAATTAATTTTTGGATTATTAATTTTCCTTTGGCTGAAACTTCAGTTCCGCCAACTCTGTAATCCATAAAAGCCTCATAAGTAATTGGAACCCATTTTTTTAGACTATCTAACATTATTTCGGCATAAACTCTTATTTCATATTGAGCATGATGATCCGCTCTGAGTCTTAAAAAATTCATGAGATTTAACAAATCTGTTTTCCAATACCACTGGGTGTAAGTGTTTAAAGTTAAATTCATTCTTGCAAGTTCTCTGGCTAAACCTTTTTTTTTTTCATCAATTATTGTTCCATCATATCTTTCATTAAGCATGGTTTCATAATTTTCATAAGTTCTTTCAGCATCATCTTTTAAAAGTTTTAAAACTTCTTTGGCTTGATCACCGTCAAGAACATTGCCTCTTCCTTGCCTATTGTTTGTCGATTGAGCAGCTAAATTCTCATTATTTGGTAAATAAAATTCTTTATCTAAAATTGAATACCTTGCAGAATATT
>TARA_B100001057_G_scaffold63615_1_pt1 | contig 10949 bp, 7 predicted proteins | sample TARA_B100001057 | Tara Oceans TARA_B100001057 (sample SAMEA2621839) | marine metagenome | biome: marine biome (ENVO:00000447); feature: surface water layer (ENVO:00002042); material: "saline water (ENVO:00002010), including plankton (ENVO:xxxxxxxx)" | depth 5 m | reverse complement strand
TAACCATCAAGGATTTGAGCGGAAAGGATTTTATCTCATTCGAGAAAGATATTCCCACTCGGAAGGCTACCGACGAAATTTTGAATAATGCAGGAGTCGAAATTTCCACCGTTATGGAATTCGATAACGTGGAAACCGTGAAAAGAGCCTTGGAAATCAATGCCGGGATTGCCATCCTTCCAGCTAATACGGTCATCAACGAATCCGAGCGTAATCAACTGACCACCTGCAAATTGGATCTCGGCAGTTATGTCCGACCTCTTGCCATCATCCACAAGAAAAAACGTATGCTTACTCCTGCTCTTCGTTCTTTCGTTGAACTGATGAAGAATGCAAATCCATTGGACTGAAGAATTTCTAATTCTTCTTCAAGCCCTCGGCTGAAACAAGCCGGGCATTGAAACTCCCAACGATTACCTTGCTACTTATTTTAACGGGTAGCTTCAAGGAATCGTCAGAATACCAAATTCGGAGAACCCCATCCGGACTTTTCTTGAAAACACCACTTAAGTCTTTCATTTCGGGAACCGTTCCAATTGCCTTGTAATTACCGGCAGGCACCCGAACCTTTTCGACTTTACCAGTCCGCACCTTGATCATTTTCACTTTCCTGCCGTCACAGGTGGGCAAAATGGTTTCCGTTGAGGGTTTGAGTTCTTGCAAGCGGAAAAAATAGGCAATCGACAGGGGATCGAGAACTTGGGAAGGAATCGACAGGGTCGACACCATTTTTTTCGATTCAAAATAGCTGGCCTTTCCGGCATCATAATCAAATAGAACTTTGATTTCCCTCTTTGTTTTGCCTTCTTTTTGTGATTTTTTGTACCACATCGACTTACTGAAGGACCGGTCGACCACACTCGTGATATTCGTTCTCACCTTGTAAAATGCATCTGCAAATTCGTTGGTTCGCACGGAAAAGCTCAAGCGGTGAAAACTATTCTCACTGGCATCCTCATCCATCGGAAGAACTTTCATGGTTGCCGACCCTACGGGGAAAAAGCCCCATTTAAGGTCGTACCTTAGGGTTTCACCGGGCTGAAAAGGCAATGAATTCGTAAGCTCGACCGCAAATAGAAAAGCCGGAAAAAAGAACAAAATGCATACCGCTGCACGAATCATGAAGCCTGGTCCGGCACCTTTAGCGGACTCAATTTCCAAATATCGGATGCATACTCACCAATCGTTCGATCGGAGGAAAACTTACCCGAACCGGCAACGTTGCGAATCGCCATGGATGCCCAACGTCCCTTATCCAAATAGGCCGAATTGACCTCTTCCTGAGATTGCACGTAGGCGCGATAATCCGCCAAGACGAAAAAAGGATCACCCCAATCCAATAGACTTTTCGGGAGATCCTCGAGAACATTCCCCTCTTTGGGTGAAAAGAAGTCGGAAGACAACCAATCCAAAACCGCTTTGAGTTCTTCATCTCCCTCGTAATAGCTTCTGGGATCATACCCCTCGGTCCTCAACTTTTCGATCCCCTCGACGGTTTGACCGAAAATAAAAATATTATCATCTCCAACTTCCTCGAGAATTTCCACGTTGGCGCCGTCCAAGGTTCCAATCGTCAAGGCGCCATTCAATGCGAACTTCATGTTTCCGGTACCCGATGCCTCTTTTCCCGCCGTCGATATTTGCTCGGACAGATCGGTCGCGGGAATGATTCTTTCCGCAGAGGAAACACCGTAATTCGGCCAATAGGCTACTTTTAACTTACCCTTGATTCTAGGATCATTATTGATGCGTTCGCCGACCAAGTTGATGGCATGGATGATAACTTTGGCCAAATGGTATCCGGGTGCTGCTTTCGCTCCGAAAATGAACACCCTTGGTGAAATATCCAAGTCGGAATCATGCAAAAGACGGCGGTAAAGGGTGAGCAAATGAAGGAGATTAAGGTGCTGCCGCTTGTATTCGTGCAGACGCTTGATTTGGGAATCGAACAGCGCATCGGGATCAATCTTCAAATCAATTTCATTCTCGATCATCTCAGTCAGAACGACCTTGTTCCTTCGCTTGATGTCCATGAATTTTTCTTGGAAGGAAGAATCGTCGGCGACTTTCTCCAGGCCCCGAAGTAAACTCAAATCGGTAATCCATTTCTCCCCAACGACCGAAGTAACCAATTCGGAAAGCTCTGGGTTACAACCTAGCAACCAACGCCTGGGAGTAATTCCGTTGGTCTTGTTATTGAACTTTTCAGGATACAAATCCGCAAAATCCTTGAGCAATCGATTTTTGAGCAATTTCGTATGCAAAGCCGCAACTCCATTAACCGAATGGCTACCCGCAACGGAGAGAAAAGCCATTCGAACCTGACCGTCGGCAACAATGGACATTGCGTGGATCTTTTCCGAGTCATCGGGCCAACGGGTTGCCAATTCCTCCGCCACGAACCTTCTGTTGATTTCATGAACAATCTGCAAATGCCGAGGCAAAACCTTTTCGAACAAAGCTTCTCCCCAGGTTTCCAAGGCTTCGGGCAGCAAAGTGTGGTTGGTGTAGGCAAAAGTTTTTCCTACCAAATCCCATGCTTTCTCCCAAGGCATGTGCTCGACGTCCAAAAAGATTCGCATCAGTTCCAAAATAGCCACCGCGGGGTGCGTGTCGTTGAGTTGGACAACCACTTTTTCGGGAAACAAACTCCAATCGTCTTCGCTGCGTCGAAACCGGGAAATCATATCTTGAAGGGAGCATGCCACAAAGAAATATTGCTGAACCAAACGGAGTTCTTTTCCGCTCTCCGTTTCGTCGTTGGGATAAAGTACTTTCGAAATACTCTCCCCCATCACTTTTTCCCGAACGGCTTCCACGTAACCACCCTGATTGAACACCTGAAGATCGAGCTGCTCGGAGGCTTTTGCTTCCCACAATCGAAGGAAGTTCACGGTACGGGCACCGTACCCGACGATAGCCAAGTCATAGGGAATTCCTTCGACTTGCTTGGTTTCAACCCACTGTGGTCGGTAATCCCCCAAATCGTCGCACGAATGCTCGACCCGACCGTAAAGGAATACTTTTTGGGCATATTGGGGCCGAACGATTTCCCACGGATTTCCGTACTTCAGCCAATCGTCCGGACGCTCCACTTGTCTTCCGTTTTCAAACTCTTGCCGGAACAAGCCGAACTGGTAATGGATGCCATACCCGATTGCAGGAAGGTCCATTGTCGCCATGGAATCGAGAAAACAAGCGGCCAGGCGCCCCAAACCACCGTTGCCCAGGCCCATATCTCGCTCTTCCTCGCATAATTCCTCCAAATCGAAACCGAGCTCACCCAAAGCGGCTCCAACCGCCTGATGAAGTCCCGTGTTGCGCAAGTTGACGTTGAGCAAACGCCCCATCAGGTACTCTAGGCTCAGGTAGTATACCCTTCTGGTTTCCTCTCGATTGTGGGCAGCCTGAGTCTCGATGAAGCGGTCGATGATTTTTTCACGAACCACCAAACAGGTCGCCATCCAAACTTCCCTCGGGGTGGCGTTGTCAAAATGACGGGCCAGGGTGAGCCGAAGCTGGCTTGCAATCGCTTTCTTGAGTTCCGCGACTAATTCTTCGGGAGCCTCTTGAGATTGCGTTAAACTAATGGTTTTAGAAGTCGTCTGGGAAATCATCTATAAATAGGAAAGGTTGCCCTGTCAGTAAGGCAACCATCGTGCCAACTTTATCAAACCACGAAAAATTGGCGAGATTTTCCTATAAATAATTTACTCGACCCTGAACTTGTGGACAGTCATGTGGACGTAGGTTTCACCGGGTCTCAAGACGCAACTTTTCCATCCGTCTTCCCCTTGATGATTGGGGCTGTCAGGAAAAACCTGAGTTTCCAAACACATGCCGGACCTGAATGGGTAGACCTTTCCGCCTTGTCCCTTGAACGTTCCATCCAAGTAATTACCGGCATAAAACTGAATACCCGGTTGATCGGTGTAAATTTCCATGACGCGACCTGAACCAGGGTCTCGCAAGGTGGCGGCATGGGCCAAAGGCTTGCCTTTCTTTTGATTCACGACCCAAGTGTGATCATAACCCTTGCCGTACTTGATCTGTGGATGATCCGCTTCAATGCGTTTGCCAATGACCGTGGCCTTTCGGAAATCAAATGGGGTACCAACCACTTTATCCACGGAGGTCGGAATGTTCGTCTCGTCCGTTGCAACGTATTGGTTCGCATAAAGGGTGAGCTCATGATCCAAAATCGTTGAATCACCTTCGCCGGCCAGGTTGAAATAGGTATGATTGGTAAGATTCAAAACGGTTGGTTTGTCCGTAGTCGCCTCGTACTCCACCTTCAATTCATTATCGTTGGTAAGCGTGTAAGTGACCTTGCTCGTAAGGTTCCCCGGATAACCCTCTTCGCCATCCGGACTTCTCCGGGTGAACGTGACGGCTGTTTTCGTCTCGGATACGCGGGTGGACCAAACGTGTTTGTCAAACCCCCGCTCTCCCCCATGGAGATGATTGGGCCCATTATTGGTAGCCAACTTAAATTCCTTGCCATCCAAGGTGAAAGAACCTTTGGCGATTCGATTCGCATATCGCCCTGCGGTGCATCCGAAGTAAGGGCTTTTCTCGCGATAATCGTCCAGGTTACCGAATCCAAGGGAGACATTGTCGTATACTCCGTTGCGATCGGGAACCATAATGTCCTTCACGGTTGCTCCATAATCCAACAGGGAAACCTGCATGCCATGGGCATTGGTCAAAACGTATTCGCTCACCTTCGAACCATCAGGCATTTCGCCAAAAGCTTTTTTTGCAACGGTCATGGGTTTGGCTTTCTTTTTTTCAGCCTGTGCGAAACCAAGTGCGGTCTTCCCGGTTTGATAGGCTTTTTTACTTTTGGATGAGAGGAAGGAGGCGCCTTTCACAACGCCACCCTTCGTTTTGCTTCCGACCTCTGAAAGAGTACATCCGCTTTGCAGAAGAATAGAGGACAAGAAAAGGGCTGAGATAAAACAACGTGAAGATTTCATTCCATTGGTTTTCTAAAAATCGGAAGCGCTTTGAAAGCAAATTCTTACGAAATACGAAATTTTATTAAAGTTTCCGGCGAAACTTAGTCTCAAAATCTCTTTTCGGGATTTCAAAATAAGTCGGGCGACCGCGTGGGCAGGTGAAGGGATTGCGACAAACGAGCAATCGATTGACCATCCGAACAATTTCATCATCGGAAAAACGCTCTCCCTGACCTTGGCTTTTCGTGGCCTGGCGGATCAAGGCCTCCTTGGCAAAAGTTTCGGTATTGATATCGCCTCCGTTTTCACGAGCCACCTCAAGAAAATCGAGTAAAAAACCGGCTGCTTCACTTGGATCAATCCAAGTGGGACATCCTTCGATACGGTAGAAATTCCGACCAAATTCTTCCACAGCAAAACCAACTTTCTCCAGGCCACTTCGGCCTTTCTCCAGGAACCCGGCGTCCACCCCATCAAGCTCCATAGACTCGGGAAGGAGGAGAGCCTGAGTAGACGCCGGACCCTCTCCTTCCAAGGAATCCTCAAGTTGCTCAAAACGGATTCGTTCGTAGGTGGCCCTGCAATGCAAAGCGACCACGCCCTGAGGCGTTGAGAAAATCGCCATATTTCCATGAGGACGGTCTAAAAACTTCCATTCGGCACCTAGCTCGCCACGCAAACCCACCGAAGACACGGGCTCATCTTCCCGCACTCCTTCTTCCTCCTCAATTCCCTCTGCCTTCGATTCCGAATTTTGATACGCCAACCCTCCGGACAGAGGGAGCTCGGGTTCACGCGGGAGTCCTACTCCCCCGCTCAAGGACAATCCCGGCTTGGCTTGGTTAAGCTCGAGAGCGTGCGGGTCGATTTTAGGCACGAGCATCCCCGAAGAATCGTCTCTTTCCATCTCCTGTTCATCGGCAACTTCATCAATTTTCCCGGTAAGCTGCCGGTTCCTCTCAAGAATGCCGTCCATGAGAAAATGACGGACTTTGCGCTCGTCCCGAAAACGAATTTCGCGCTTTGCGGGATGAACGTTCACGTCGACTTGGGCAGGGTCCAGAGACAGAAAGAGAATCGCCGGGGGAAATCGACCCTTCGGAGCATAAGTATGATAAGCTTCAAGCACGGCATAAGAAAGGGTCTTGCTTTCGACGGGCCGGCGGTTCACGAAAAATATCATCTCTTTGCGCGTCGGGCGACTTTGACCGGGCTTTCCAATGAGCCCCTCCAAGGCGAGATCTTCTTGAGAAAACTCAATGGGCGCCAAACAGTCCGCCAAGCCCTTTCCCAAAGTCTCACGAACCCGTTCGGCAAACCCCTCGCAGGCAGGAGAACGAAAAAGAGTGCGTCCGCCCTCGATCAAAGAAAAGGCAATGTAAGGATGGGCCAAGGCATAAAGCTTGGAAATATGAATAATGTGGGCCGCTTCGGTGGCTTCGGTTTTGAGAAACTTCCTTCTACCCGGCACGGAGTTGAAAAGATGCGACACCTCGATCCTCGTTCCGAAAGGCATTCCGCATTCCTTTACGTGGATCATTTTTCCTCCATTGATGAAAATTTCGTTTCCCTCCGGATTCGATTGGGATCGGGTTCGAAGCGTAAATCGACTCACGCTCGAAATGGAGGGAAGAGCTTCTCCCCGGAAGCCGAAGGTTTGGACCTCATGCAAGTCGCTTGCTTTTCTTATTTTGCTGGTGGCATGTCGTTCGAGGGAAAGCAGAGCTTGATCGGCATTCATGCCGCATCCGTTGTCTTCAACCCGCAGATAAGATTTCCCTCCGTTTCTGAATTCTACCTCAATCTTCGAAGCTCCCGCATCTATGCTGTTTTCGATTAATTCCTTCACCACGGCAACGGGACGCTCCACTACCTCGCCAGCGGCAATTTGATTGGCTACCCGGTCGGAAAGAATTCGTATTTGCGGCATCCTTTTTGCGTAATGGCAGGAAGGCTTAGGGACAATGGGAAAATAAGTTTTATCTCATTAAGCTTGGGAATCACCGAAATCTCTGAAAAATGAGAATTTTCTAATGTCCAACCTTCTAAGTTCAGAAAAAAGCCTCTACCTAAGGCAACACGCCGACCAACCCGTCGATTGGTTGCCTTGGGGGAAAAGTGCATTTGAAAAGGCCCAACGCGAAGACAAACCGATCATTGTTTCGATCGGCTATTCATCTTGTCACTGGTGTCATGCGATGTCGGAAGAATCGTTCCAGGATGAATTCGTTGCGTCGATTATGAATCGGCATTTCGTATGCATAAAAGTCGATCGCGAGGAAAGACCCGACGTCGACCTGACTTATTTAGAAGCCATTCGGATGTTCGACCAATCGGCCGGTTGGCCTCTCCATGCCTTTTGCCTAAGCGACGGGCGTCCCTTTTGGGGAGGCACCTATTTCCCGAAACAAGATTCTGGACACGGGATTGTCCCCTGGCCACAACTGTTGATGCGCATATCCGATCACTACGGGCGCGCCAAAGAAGAATTAATCGAGAACGCCGAAAACGTCCTCGGCAATCTTGAGCATTCCAATGACGCTGATTTTTCACCTGCGGACCAATGGAAAAATTCGCTTCTCCTGAATGCGGTCCAATCGATTTGCAAAATTCACGACGATTCGCAGGGAGGTTTCTCTCAGGCACCCAAGTTTCCTTCTCCGATGAAGATCGATTTTCTTATGTCCATGGGAGAATCGGCAAAAGTTCGGGCCGATTCACAGTTTGGCGAAAGAATTGATTTCTGTACCCAAAAAACTTTGGATGCCATGGCTTCGGGAGGGCTTTTTGATCATACGGGAGGAGGCTTCTTTCGTTATTCGACCGACGAAGAATGGAAAGTGCCGCACTTCGAGAAAATGCTTTGCGACAATGCACTTTTGCTTTCCACCTACTCTAGAGCCTATCGCAAGTATCGTTTACCCCTCTATCGAAAAACCGTCGAAAAAACGGTCCAATGGCTCCTTCGTGAAATGGGAAGCCCCACAACAGGTTTTTCTTCATCGCTTTCCTCCGATTCAAACGGTAAGGAAGGAGGATATTACCTTTGGGAAAAGGAGGAACTCGAAGCAATTATCGGAAACGAAGAGACATACCTACTGATCGCCGGGCAGAAGCCGAACTCATCAACCTCCCCGATGGAATATTTGCCTCGATGGCAAGGGAATCCTGAAGACCCCGAGCAAGAGGCAAGAATGGAAAAGCTCCTTCATGCCAGAGATTCGAGAAAATGGAAGATCGCCCGAGACTCCAAGAGAATCACCGCATGGAACGCTCTTTTGCTCAAGGCCCTCGTTGATGCCTCCCTTGCATTGACTAACAAGGAGTACCTTGGCATGGCTTGCAAATTGGCCGAATGGATGAAAGTTCACTTGCAGGACGATGAAGGTAAACTCGTCTCTTTACGCTACGATGATCATTCTTCGAGCTCTCCGGCGTTTCTTGACGACTATGCCTTTTGGTCCGAAGCGTTGCTCGCCCTTTCCTCGGTAAGCGAGTGGATCGAACCGGGCAGCTCCGTCACCTACCTTAAAGACGCCGAAAAACTTGCATTGAAGGCAAACGAGGAATTTCGAGACTTGGAATCCTCCGGCTATTTCTTTGCGCCGAAAAACTTGGATTGCCCGGCTCCCGGGAAAAAGAAATTTTGTTACGACAACGCAATTCCTGCCGGAAATTCATCGATGCTGCGAGTCTTCTCTACCCTCTTTCTACTCACCGGAAAAAAAGAATGGAACCAGAGATACCTCGAGATTAGAAACGGTTATTCAAATTTGGCAACCAAGGCTCCTCATGGTATCGGGCACGCCCTGACCGCCATAGCGGAGAATGAAATCGGACTCTGCTCGATAAAAAGTGGTAATGAGGATTTGAATGATCTTTGTTTGAACCTTTCGGAAAAACCATACCGACCCGTTTTTCTGAGCAAGGACGATCAAAGCTCGGAAAATTTGGTTTTAACCGTACGCACAACTGCCTTCCCCGCATTCGAAGACAGCGGAAAACTCCTCGAATCCCTTTACGAACAGTAAAAGAAAACTATTATTGGGGTTTCTTTTCCTTTTCCAATAATCGGCTCAAAGTACGACCATCTTCCTTTACAACCCTCTCGGCAACTTCCATAACATCGTAGGATTCATCATGAAGAGTGGCATGAGCAACCTGAATGGCGGCTCGAATAAGCTTGGAATCAGTCTTGATCCTCTGACCGGTCTTTGACATCACACGCTCGATACCGTCCAGCAAGCTTAAGTCGTCTTGGGTAAGAGTAATCGTGCGAACTACTCTTTTTGGCAAAGCAGATTCTTTATCTTCCATATTTAAACACGTACACTTAAATTAAAAAAAGTAAAACACAAATGCGCTAGTTGATCCGAAAAAAAGAGATAGACTCAAGCGAAGGAAAGGAACGATGCTTTTAGGAGGAGAGCATTAGACCTAGCATATTTTCCAAGGAACAAACATCTGCGGAAAACTTACGAATACCTTCGGCTAGCTTGGTGGTAGCCATCTCGTCCTCATTCATTTGAAAGCGGAAAGTGCTTTCGTCGATCTCGATTTTGGAAAGATTCGATTCAAGAGCATTGGATTCGGAAAGCTTAAGTTCGAGAGGCGATTGATCTTCTTTCATTTCCTGCAGAAGCTTGGGGCTTATAGTGAGCAAATCGCATCCGACCAACTCCTTGATTTCTCCCGTATTCCGAAAGCTAGCACCCATGACTTCGGTCTTGTAGCCGAATTTTTTGTAGTAATTGTAGATTTCGGTGACCGACTTGACACCGGGGTCATCCGCTCCGTCGAATTCCTCCCCCGTCTTCTGCTTGTACCAATCGAGAATTCTTCCGACGAAAGGAGAAATCAACTGGGAACCTGCTTCCGCGCATGCAATCGCCTGCACTTTCGAAAACAAAAGTGTCATATTGCAATGGATGCCCTCTTTCTCGAGTTCCCTCGATACTTCGACTCCTTCCCAAGTGGTAGCGAGCTTGATCAGAACACGATCACGTGAAAAACCAAGTTGTTCATAGCGTTCGATCAAAGAACGAGCCTTGGCCAAGCTTCCTTTGCAGTCAAAAGATAGCCTGGCGTCGACTTCGGTCGAAACACGCCCTGGCACAATCTCCAAAATAGAAACTCCAAAACGAACGAGCAGACGATCCATGACTTCATCGACTTGGGTGACTCCCTCCTGCCTGGCCTTGCTCACCACGTCCTCGACCAAATCGGAATATTCACTCTGTTTGGCCGCCTTGAGAATCAGACTCGGGTTGGTCGTTGCATCCCGCGGTTCGTATTGTCGGATCGAATCGAAATCGCCGGTATCCGCTACGATTACGGTGTGTTCCTTGATTTGATCGAGAACCGACTTGGTTTGAGCTTCTTCCATTTGCCTATGAATTTAGAAAGTGTAAAAAGTCAGCCGGCGTTTCGGTTCATGCAGTTGAGGTCCTCGAAAGAACGGACCAAGCGGTCGACTAAAGCATTCTCTCCACAGCGAAGCCATGCCCTGGGGTCATAGAATTTCTTATTTGGCTTTTCCTCCCCCTCGGGGTTGCCCAGTTGGCCCTGCAAATAATCTTTATTTTTGCCGTAGAATTGGTGAACTCCATCCCAAAACGCCCATTGCATATCAGTATCGAGGTTCATCTTAACCACGCCATACCCAATGGCCTCCCTGATCTGCTCACGAGAAGAACCGGATCCGCCGTGAAAAACAAAGTGAATCGGCTTACCCTCAAGGCCATGCTTTTCCTTAAGGAAGTCCTGAGAGTTCAAAAGAATCTTCGGAGTAAGTTCCACGTTTCCTGGTTTGTACACCCCATGAACGTTTCCAAAAGCCGCTGCCACGGTAAAACGATTGCTGACTTGAGAAAGAACCTCATAAGCCTGATTGACTTCCTCCGGTTGGGTGTAGAGGCGGGAACTGTCGATATCGGTGTTGTCCACTCCATCCTCTTCCCCTCCGGTTACCCCCAGCTCAATCTCGAT
>TARA_B100001057_G_scaffold481053_1_pt1 | contig 10950 bp, 14 predicted proteins | sample TARA_B100001057 | Tara Oceans TARA_B100001057 (sample SAMEA2621839) | marine metagenome | biome: marine biome (ENVO:00000447); feature: surface water layer (ENVO:00002042); material: "saline water (ENVO:00002010), including plankton (ENVO:xxxxxxxx)" | depth 5 m | reverse complement strand
AATCAATACTTTCAGAGCAATTACAGTTTGACACAATGTGACACATTAGTGTAAAATTAGTGTATACAGAGATGAATTTACACATATCTGACACATTATAAACACAACTGATAGTCATAAGTATCAACAAGAACAAATCAATCTATATGGTGGTGATGTAAAACTCTTCAGAAGAGGAACATCTGGCAATTGGCAAATCAAAATATGGATTCGTGAGAACAACAAATACTACAGAAAGTCATTAAGAACTAGAGATGAAAATCTTGCACGAGTTCTTGCAGAAGATGAATATCTAGAAATCAAATCAAAGAGAAGAAGTGGAGAGAAGATATTTGATATCACTCTGCACAAAGTAATAGATGAGTGGTTAGAAACTCAAAAGGCATTAGTTGGTGTTGATAAATCAGAAGGAAGATATCAAGTAATCGTTTCTCAATGTAATTGGTTGAAAAAGTTTATTTCAGATAAGAACTTCAAGATTAAAGATATCTCATCTAGTCTTTTCATGAACTATTACACATTCAGAAGAAAACAAACAAACGATAGAGTTCAAAATGTCACTCTCATCAATGAGAAGGCAACAATCAATGCAATCTTCAAGTATGCAATCAAGAATGGATATTTGAGTGCGATATTTCAATGCGATTTTCCTGTCATTCAAAAGAATGTAAGAAGAAGAGAGGCATTAACAATCAATGAATACAGAACTATTACTAACTTCATGAGAACTAAAGAGTTTCTTGATGAAGAAGACAATCTTAAAGTCAGACACTTCATTAGAGATTTCACTCTATTACTCTCTAATACTGGATTGAGATTTGGAGAGGCACGAAGATTGAAATGGAAACATGTAAAGATTGTTAGAGGGAAAGATGAGAAAAAGGCATTAGTTGAAATCACATTAAGTGCAGATATGACAAAGAACAAGAAAGATAGAGTTGTTCAAGGAAGAAGAGGAGATGTTCTACAGAGAATTAAGTCTTACTCTAACTATACGAGTTCAAATGATTTTGTCTTTGTTGATAATGTGAGTGGAAATGCACTTGGTCGTGATTATTACTATCGTGCCTGGAAGTTCATGTTGAATGCGACTGGTCTTAAAGATGGAGATAAAGATATCTCTTACTACAACTTACGACACACTTATGCGACATGGAGATTGTATGCAGGAATGAATAGTCGTGCATTGTGTGAGAATTTAGGAACTGGTCTTCAATATCTTGAACAACACTATGGTCAGATGAAGACTAGATTCATGAGAGATGAACTGACTAAAGACATTAGTGAAGATGTTAAGTATCTATTAGAAGAGGAGTAATTATGAATGTTGCAATCTATGTGCGAGTATCAACTCAACAACAAACTACAGAGAATCAATTACTTGAACTGTATGAAGTATGTGAAAGAAACGATTGGACTGTTGTAGAAGAATACAATGAAACTGTATCTGGCACGAAAGGACAGTCTGATAGAGAAGAGTTAAACAGAATGATGATAGATGCATCAAGAAGAAAGTTTGAGAAAGTGGTCGTTTGGAGTGTAGATAGAATTGGAAGAGATATGAAACATCTTGTTTCTGTTTTATCTCAAATGAAAGACTTAAATGTAGATTTATATTCTTATAAACAAGGAATAGATACATCTACAACAATGGGAAGTTCTTTCTTCTACATGGTCGGTATCTTTGCAGAGTTAGAAAACAACATGAGAAGAGAAAGACAGATTGTAGGAATCAGAAGAGCATTAGAGAATGGTGCGAAGTTTGGTCGTAAGTCTAAATTGAATGATGTGACTATAAGTGCAATTAGTTCAATGAGAGATGAAGGACAATCAATTAGAAAGATTGCAAAAGAACTTAATCTTGGTGTTGGAACTGTGCATAAGGCATGTTCAGAAATGGTTGTGCAAAATAACGAAGTTGCGACTGCATAAAATCAATACTTTCAGACTATTAAATCTTTGTTCATTTAAGTAAGATTTGTTGAACATTAATCAGATTTTACTTCATAATCAGCAAAAGAAGGATTTTTTATTAGACAGACGTAAAGTGGCCCTCTTGTGCCATGCGTAAAACGATAAATATCTTCAACTTTTTTACTATATACGCATGACTCTAAGGTTTGTAAATCACCCAAAAAGTGGCTTGCCACTTCTTTTGATACTCTAGGAAGATACACATCTTCGGATTTTTTTAGCCAAAAGATAAAATGTGATATTTTTCGATCTTCAAGCCAATTCATAAAAGCTGCAGAATTAACCCCACTCTCAGATCTAATCTTAGCTAATTCAATATGTGTTAAACCCTGAATATCTGTGTTTGTTTTAGTAGTATGAAATGGGATATAGCCAGCCTCGGATAATCCAACATGTGAAATTTCTTCAGTGTTATTTATCAATTCAATCAGCTCACTATAAAGGTGCTCATAACTAAAATCTGGGTTAAAGCTTCTAAATTGTCGATTCTTGACAACCATCTGTTCAAAATTATTGTTACTTTCTCTATTGAATATTAAGTCACTTATTAAAATGTTTGTCACAAAAATCCCAAGAGATATTGTAAAGGAGAGAAATAATCTACGAGTTTTTTCAATGGAACCATGGGATGCAAGAAAGTAAAAGCATCCAAAGAAAAATGGAATCATAAATGGAGCATAAAACCTAAAGCCAGCCATCCAATCTCCACCATTGATAGTTGCAGCAGCTGGGATTAAAGAGAGTGAAAGGAAAAAAACAAAAAAAATGTCAATCCTTCTTTTGCTAACTAAACTACTCAGAACAAAGAGTAATAATGGTAGGAACAAAGAAACTATAAGATAAAAACCTATATAAAAAACTCCTTGTTTAATGAGAAGAATGCGAGAAATTGATTCAACTTTAAAATAGTATGATGCAGGCAATACACTACCAAGATAAAAAAAGATAATAAAGTAATAAATGATTACTATTAATAGACTTTTAGCGACATATCTGAGGCTTGCTTCTTTACCTTCTTTTGCAAAAATCATAATAGCAAGACTTAGAATTACAAAAATATAATCTGGTCTTACTACTGCGCATATAGCTACAAACAACCATGATGGTGGTTTATTTAATTCACCACTTAAATATAAAAGCCCATGAATAAAAATATAAGATATCAGTCCGACCAATATTCCAGTTTCCAGCCCACCGAACATCCAAAATACAGCATATGGTGCAGAGATCAAACTAAGCAACCAAATTTGTAGGAAATTATTCTTATTATTTGAGTTATTGAAAAAATAAAAAAAGGAAAATAGGAGGATGCTTAGATTTAAAAATATCTCCATTTTTGCAACATTATCAAAACCAGCAAGAAGTTGTAGTGTGTAAATAATAATTACATGAACAAAAGATGTGGTGGATGCTTCATTATTAAGAGCTAAACTATCCCATGAAAAAAAGCCATTTATTGAGTAATTTTTCGCAGCTAACCTAGTGATAAAAGCATCATCAGTTTGCCATCCTAAATATATATATGACTCATAGAGCAGGATGCATACTGCAAAGATGAGTATGATAGGGGTAAGCAAAAAACTTACGCTTGAGGATTTATTCAACTTTACCCCACCTTTCTCATAATTTAATCCTTATAAACAATTGTTCAGGTATTAGTCTTATGATTAACATAATAAGATTCCATGGAAATGGCCTCACCACAGAATTTTTTTTCTTAGATTTAAAAATTTTACTTGCAACTTCTGAGGGTTGTGCTGTTAATAAATTTGGTAAATCTAGATTCTTGGTCATTGAAGTAGAAACAAATCCAGGAGAAACGGTTAATACGTTCACACCAGATCTATTAATTCTGTTTCTAAGTCCAGATAAAAAAGCAGTAAAACCAGATTTTGCCGACCCATAAATATAATTTGATGCTCTGCCTCTATCTCCTGCAACTGAAGATATTCCAATGATTGAACCAGAGCCTCTCAACTCAAAACGATTTGCTATTTCGCCAAGTAGTATAGATGGCCCTTCATAATTTGTTCTCATTACTAATGATGAATTTAAAAAACTCTTCTCATCATCTGTTTGATTTCCCAAAATACCTACGGCACATAAGGCAATATCAGGAAGACAATCTAATGAATTAATAAAATCTGAAAAAGCCGCATATTTTAAAATATCAAGTTCATAGGTAGATACATTGATTTCGTATTTAATTTTTAAGTCACTAACCACTGCATCTAATTCTAAAGAATTCCTTGCCGCCAATTGAAGACTGTAACCTTCTGATGCAAATTTATGAGCAACTGCAACAGCAATGTCGGATTTAGCACCAATAATTAATATTGTTTTATTTTTACTCATAATTCTATCCTAATAGATTGTTCAGATTTTATTGCTACATTTCTATGCTTCGAAAATTCTTCTTTATCAAAATCGTTATTAAAATGAGAAGAATTCATAATTGCATCCTTTGCAAGATAAAAACTTCCTCCTAAGCTTTTGACTATGTCCGTTAATTCTTTTCCCACTTCAATATTCTTTTGAGAAGCTTTAAAATCTAATGCAAGAGTAAGTCCTTCTTTTGGAAAAGAAAGATATCCATTACCTGAACCAAAGTCTTTTAATACTGCAAGGAAAGTCCCAGAAGATTTACTTTGAATCGTTGATAGTATTTTTGTATAACCTTGCTCTGAAAGTTCTCTAGGTAATACACACTGGAACTGAAAAAAACCATTTTTTCCATACATTCGATTCCACTCTCCAATACTATCTAGAGGATAAAAATAAGTATCCCAATCTACGTAAGACGATTGTTTATTTTTATTAAGATTAAAATAAAGTTTATTGAATGCTGAAACAGTGAAATTATTCAATAAGAAACTAGGAGCATCGAAAGGAAAAGTAATTATTTTATTTTTTCTTTTTGGATAGTTCGCAGGTTTTGCCTCAACTTCACTTTTTTGCGCATGTTCTCCCAACATAAGAATTGAACGACCAAATGATTTACCTTTTGCAAGACAATCTATCCACGCCACTGAATAGGTTGCTTTTTTATGCTCATAAAAAGATTGCAGCGTCTCATTGAGATTATTGTTCACAACCGTTTGTTGTTTTATCCAACCAGATTCCACTTTTTTAAGCTGGATGGAACACCTGATAATTACTCCAGTCAATCCCATCCCTCCAATAGTCCAATGAAAAAGTTCAGAATTTTCATCAGAAGAACACCTCACAACTTCATTATTGTTATTGAATATCTCTATCCAATTTACAAAGTTACCGAATGAACCATCTTTATGGTGGTTTTTACCATGCACATCGCATGCAATTGCACCACCTAAAGTAACAAACTTAGTTCCTGGGGTGACATATGGGAACCATCCTCTTGGTAAAAAAATATCAATTATATCTGCAATTAATACTCCTGATTCTGCAACTAACTCACCACTTTCCTGATTCCATTGAAGAAGTCTGTTCATGCGTGTCATCGTAACAGTCAAATTCTTATTAATTGCAGAGTCCCCGTAGGACCTACCATTTCCTCTTGGAATATATGACTCACTATGTCGAAGAATCTCAAGAAGTTCTGATTCTGATTGAGGATTCAATTCTTTAGTTTTAATCTTTGGGAATCTTCCCCATCCACTTAATTCTTTCATATTTAATGTTGAAATACGTATTTTTTATCCAGTTTATATTTAAAAAAATATCCAATAGACAAACCCATTATAGCACCGAGTTCTCGTGCAAAAGTTGTTGCATAGACAAAATAGAAAACACTCTCAGTGCCCCAAAAGATAGCTGTGGTAAAGACTCCATTAAGTGTATACAGAGTAAATTTTTTTGAATTATTTTTTATTGAATGATCAAAATCTTTAAAAATATAATACTTATCCAAAATGTATTTGGTAATCAAACCTGTTAGCGTTCCCAAAAGAAGAGCAACAAAGTAATAATCTATAAAAACTAATTCAAGAAAAACTCTTTGAGTTAAGAGGTTTACAAGGATTGCAACTATGCAAAATAAAACGTATCTGATAAACAAAGTCATGCAATTGTAGAAAGTAAGAAGATAACAATGAATCCAACCAGAGAGATATAACTCGTTTTTGATTTTAAGGCATATTTAACTGGATCCTCATCAATTTGACCCCTCTCGACTTTAAATAATGTTTCAAGAACCCAATAAAGCAAAATAATTGGAATAAACCAAAGAATTTTTGACTGATTATAAACAGTGAGTGCCTGTTGAGATTCAATATATAGACAAATTACTAAAATAGAGATAAGTCCTGAGAAATAACTTAAATTAGCAATGAATGATTTATCCGAAACCTGATAACCCCTTCCTGATATCGCTTCAGCATTTAATTTATTTAATTCTATCCATCTCTTAACCGATGCCAAAAATAGAAAGAAGAACACTGAAAAAGTTAGCAACCAATTGGATATAGTAATTTCTACTAATGCTCCTCCAGTTATTACCCGCAATAGATAGAGAGATGACAGAGTCAAAATGTCAAGAATAACTAATTTTTTAAGATATTTTGAGTAGGTAAATGTTGCAACTGCATACAACAATAATAATAGTTGAAATGCTTGTGGGAGTGAAATTGCAATCAATATTGCAGCAGCAATGAGGAAAATAAAAATAAAAAATCCTTGATTAATAGATAAGGAGCCTGAGGCAAATGCCCTGTTTTTCTTCGAATGATGCACCCTATCATTTTCAATATCAAAAAGGTCGTTGAGAATATAAAAAGCAGAGGCAATAAAGGAAAATGCAAAGAACCCACTCACAAGAACTTCAAGTAAATCAACAAATGGTTTTAAAGATAGAATTGCAGGAATAAAAATTAATAGATTTTTTACCCACTGATGAACTCTGATAGTTTTAATGACTTCAAAGAATAAGTTGCTCTTTTTACTGGCAATAATTTCAATTGAGTCATTAATTTTTGTTACTGCTTTCAACAAGCTTTTTGAAGGATTAACGAGATAACACTTTTTAGCATTTTCCCAGATAACCAAATCTGCAAAAGAATCTCCGATATATGTGAACCCCCCCCCAGTTAAATCTTTGATTTTTTTTAGTTTAATTTCAGATTTAAGATTTTCATTATCAGTCCCATACCAAGCATCAAAACACTTTAAATGACATGCAATTCGTTCAATGATATCTTGATGGGTTGCTGAAATTAAAATTACCTTTTCTTCGGGATAATTTTCTTTCCACTGGCAGATTGCATCAAGAACTTGTTGGTTATAAGGTAAATTTTCAACTGAAATGTCTGATTTATTAGATAAAAATTCCTTAAGACCCACTTTACCTTTTGTTATTAACACTCCTAAGCATAAAATCGGTGCAAATATATTTTTCGAAAAATACCTTACAAATGACTCTAACAAGAAGTCAGATTTAATCAATGTTTTATCTAGGTCTACAAAAAGCATGTTAATAATCCTCTAATACATAAATTTTAATCAAACTCTATTTCTCCATCGGCAATTGCCTTCTCACATTCATCCCATGGGATTTGACAATCCCACTTATCTGAATCTAACTTCCAACCAAGTGTTGAATACATTCCTTTAGAATCTCCTTCAGGTGGTAGTTGAGTATCAAATGTAATAATCTTGTTGTCTTTTGTCACATACCCCCACATATCAACCATGTCCCCAAATTGAGTTTCTGCAATTGTATAAACAATTCGTTTAGGGTCTAACTCTTCTTCTAGTTCTATTGACCAAGTTCCATAAGAACCTTTTTCGTCACTATACAATCCAAGAAGAGGAGTCATCGGTCTTTCAGAATCTTCCCACTCTTCTTCAAATTCTTTTACATCAGAGTCAGTTTGAAAAAGCTTCTCATTACTGAAGACACATTGCAAGTCTGTCTTTGCCTCAAGTTCTCCATCTTTGTTTATCTTTGTCCATTCATCCTTTTCTTCATCAGGATAATCTTGTAAATGTTCTTCTGTTGTTTCATAGACATCTAACCAACAGGTGTCTAAATTTTGATGCATTCCACAACGATATTCTGCTTGTCCCTCACTCCAATAGTCAGTTTCGTTTTTGAATCCTGCCTCTTTCATTCTATCCAATGAAATTTCTTCAAATTCCCAATGGTCTTCATATTCCCATGCACGATTGTAGGTCATTGCATAACCTGCTTTTGTCAGTTCGTGATAATGAATTTCTCCACCTCTTCCCCATAAATCTATTACATAATATCTCTTACTCATTTCATTCTCTCCACGACACCTCTCAAGTGAGATAGTGTCTTTTCTATTGTAGCAATTGACTCTAATATTTGGTCTTTAGAAGGTTCATCTGCATATACTTCATTGTAAAAATCATCTAGTTTTAGTTCTGCAACTCTCCTGTCAGAGGCCCCTGAAGATTTACGATGTTTCTTCCCATCCTTGAAGACTTGCATCATCCAATTCTTACTTCTGTCAGGTCTTAATATGAGTTTTTTGCACTTACCCATATCAATAGTTAAATCACCTTTAGCAGTCGTTTTTGACACAGCAGTGGTCTTACCATTAAATACGAAAGAACCATTGTTAGAACTCATTTCTAACTGTGCTACGACCTTTCTAATGTCAGGAAGGTAATGTTGAACATGATTCAGTAAGTCTTCCTGTTTGAACTTGATTTTTTCTTTCTTGAGGATAGTGACACAGTGGTTCAAAACAGATTTTTCAACTCTCTTGTCATCAGCTATTTTGAACTCAACTAAAGTGCATCTTGATTGGATTGGTTCTAGTAATCTCTCAACATAGTTTGCAGTGAAAATAAAACGACAGTTGTTTGAAACCTTTTCTATTACCCCACGAAGTGCCTTTTGCATCTGATGACTCATATTGTCTGACTCATCAAGAAGAATGACCTTCTGTTGAGAGGTAAGTGAAACAGTAGTAGAGAAGTTCATAACTTCTTTTCTTACATTCTCAATACGATTATCTAGAGATGCATTAAGTTCCAACACTTCAATGTTCATGTCATTACACAATGCACGAGCAAGAGTTGTTTTCCCTGTTCCAGCACCACCATAAAAAATCATGTTAGGAACAGTCTTCTTTTTCTTAATACCAGTAATAAGTTTCTTAACCTGACTGGTAAGAATCATTTCACTTACTTTGGTGGGTCTATATTTGTCTACAAACATACAAAATAGGATAGCAGAAAATGACACAGGGAGCCACAGAGAACTGCACTACAGTTGAAATACAAAAATGCATATATACCTGTATGGAAAACATAATGACAAAAAGTGAAAAGCGTCTAGGAGTAGTTCGTGCAATTCAAAAGAACAAAGTTCATAAGTTCGTAAAAGAACTTATTGAGTTGGAAAGAAGTAATCCTGATTCATATAACAATCAATGGTGCAAGAAACTAGATGACGAGATATGTGATTGGCATAAACCAATTACATTCAATGGGTTCTATGTAGGATATGCACAGACGAATAGAAGAAGAGCAATTATGAATAATCGTATGTTCTTCAATAATCTAAAGAGAAGAGTCAACAGATATGCCAAGACTCTTAATCTTCGTAGGTGGATTGTTATTGAAAATAAGAATGGGAAGTTGCATTCACATATGATTCTTGAAACCCCCAGGGGCATAGAAACATCAACATTTATGAAGATGTGTCTATTAAGTTGGAATCAATGTAAGTGGTCACAAGAAGCGTTTCTGAAAGACACCAGTCTATTAGTTGATTGGTTAAGAGATGACTCTAACTACACCATTCATTCAGGAATGTTCTCTCGTTCTTTTGGTGGTTATACAGTCAAAGAACATACTAGGCATACAGATAATATTGATACAACAAACTGTCTACTGCATCTAGCATAGGTCAAGAATCATCTAGTAGGTATCAGTTTGGGGTTTGAATGCGATTGAGTTCGTATTCTTTAATTATGTCTATAACAAACTGAACAATGATTAAGACAGACCACATAAAGAGATATGTAATTGAGTTAGAGAACATTGAAGAAAGACTCAATCAAGATTCATTTACTAAAGAAAGCACCATGTTTAATTACTGGGTTCAAAGAAGAGATGAGATTAAAGACATGGTTGATAAATATTTAAAAATGACACAGGGAGCTTCTGACAATGGCAAAGAAAACAGTCAAACAACAGTTAGTTGATATAGAAAAGGAGTTAGAGAAACTTCTTAAACAAATTAAATTACTTAATAAACAAATCTAATGGAAAAAAAGAATTTAATGAGGAAATTATACGAACAAGTAAGGGCATATGATGACCTACTTGATATACCTGATACTGTTAAATATTCAGGTAATACATCTATTCAAAATTTATTAAAAGATGTTGAAGAATTTAATCGTCTACCCAATGACAAAAGTTCATTAAAAGAATGTAAACGATTATTTAATAATGCCATGAGAACTCTTGGAGAAATATTAGATGCACATGAGGCATTAAATTACGATTACAAATTACAGTTAAAGAAAAAACAATATGTCATTGATGGATTGAAGAAATTTATTGATGACAGAGAAGCTTTGGATGCAGAAATCCCTTCTGATGACGATGAAGAAGAGAGTTCTGATGAAAAAGAATTAAAGAAAGGATTGTCTAGACGAGAACTATCAATAATGAAGTCACTAAACAAGTAGTCACTATTATTTATATCTTTAGGAGTTAATAAAACGATGAAAAAATATACCGATAATCCATTAAATGTCAGATTGCACCAGTATCAAGAGAATAAATTAAATGAGATGTTGAATAATGAAAATTATTGCATCAAAAAAGGAATTTATTCCAAGTCAGATGCCGTCAGGTCTTCATTAAATAATATTATTAAAGACTACGAAATGACTACACTCGGAACTAGATAAAACAGTGTGTGTGAAGGGGGAGAGTTTCATCCTAATCACATATTTAGCAGAGAGTAAATCTATCTCAAAACCATTTTCTGATGTTCTAAAAAACTGACAC
>TARA_B100001057_G_scaffold431165_1_pt1 | contig 10950 bp, 7 predicted proteins | sample TARA_B100001057 | Tara Oceans TARA_B100001057 (sample SAMEA2621839) | marine metagenome | biome: marine biome (ENVO:00000447); feature: surface water layer (ENVO:00002042); material: "saline water (ENVO:00002010), including plankton (ENVO:xxxxxxxx)" | depth 5 m | reverse complement strand
GCTTATACCATATAATATTCCAAAGTTAATTGCCTTGGCCTTTCTTCTATAATCATTATTTATCTGAGAATCTTTTAAGTTAAAAATATCTTTTGCTGTAGAAGCATGGATGTCTTCTTCATTTTTAAAGGCATTAATAAAATTTTTATCACCAGATATTTCCGCAGCAAGTCTTAATTCAATTTGGGAATAATCAAAGCACACCAAACTAAAATCTTTTTTACTAATAAAAGCTGTTCTAATTTTCTTACCATTATCAGTTCTAATAGGAATATTTTGTAAATTTGGATCTGTTGAACTTAATCTTCCTGTTAATGTACTTGCTAAACCAAAAGATGTGTGAACTCTACTTTTATTATCAGTTAATCTATACAAAGCATCTGTATAGGTAGATTTTAATTTTGTTAGTTCTCTCCAGTCTAAAACAAGTTTTGCTATATCAAACCCATCTATTGCAAGATTATTTAAAGTTGATGAGTCTGTAGAATAAGATCCTGATTTGGTTTTTTTACCACCTTTTATTTGTAATTTTTCAAATAAAATTTCACCTAATTGTTTGGGTGATCCGATATTAAATTTCTCTTTAGATAATTTATAAATATTTTTTTCTAATTTTTTACTTTCTTTTTCAAATTCATCACCCAAAAAAGTTAGAAATTTTTTGTTTACTTCAATGCCATTTTCTTCAATATTTGATAAAACTTGAACTAGTGGAAGATCAATATTTTGATAAACAAAATTAGATTTTTCTCTAACAAGTCTAGGATATAAGTATAGAAATAATTTTAATGTTAAAGAAGAGTCTTCAGCAGCATAGTTAACTGCATTTTCTATGGCCACTTTGTCAAAGGTAATTTCATTTTTACCAGTACCAACTAAATCTTTGTATTTAATTGTTGTATGATCTAAATGATTAAACGATAGATCATCTAAATTATGTTTATGGAGCCCATTATCAATTGAATATGAAATAAGCATTGTGTCAGCAATGGAATTAAATTTAACACCATATTTATTAAGAATTCTAATGTCATATTTAATATTTTGACCAACTTTTAATATTGATTCATTTGAACAAATTGAATTAATTTTTTGTAGTACATATTTTTCATCAAGCTGATATTCAATTTTATTACCTGTATTTAAATTTTGGTGATTAATAGGAATATAGTAAGATGTATTTTCATCATAACATAAAGATAAACCAACTAATCGTGCATTCTCAATATTAAGAGAATTTGTTTCAACGTCAATTGCACATAGTCCCTTTTTTTCTATTTCTTTTAAAACTGCTTCAAATTCTTTTTTTTTATTAACAAGTACATAATTGACATTAGTTTTATTAGTATCAGATATTTTTTGAGTTTCACTACTTATATATGAATTTGATTTAAGTCTTTCAAAAGTTGATTTAAAACCTTGGTTTTTGAGAAATTCAAATATATTATTTTTATGATTTCTTAATTCATTGTAAGTTTTAATATCATTTATATTTATAGAAATATTTACATCATCTTTTAACTTAACAAGTTCTAAGCTTAATAAAATATCTTTTTTAGCATCAAGTAAAATATTTCTTCTTTTTTCTTGTTTAATTTTATCTAGATTATTTAATAAACCATCAATATTTTTAAATTCTTTAATTAGTTGTGCTGCTGTTTTTGGACCAATACCTGGTGCACCTGGAATATTATCAACCTTATCACCTGTAAGTGCTTGAATAAATATTACTTTATCTGGTTTTACTCCAAATTTTTCCTCAACATCCCCAACTTCTATTTTTTTGTTTTTCATTGGATCAAGCATTGTAACTTTATCATTAACTAACTGCATTAAATCTTTATCTGATGAAACTATTATCGTCTCTAAATCATCTCCTTTTGCTAATTTTGAATATGTTGCAATTAAATCGTCAGCTTCATAACCTTCTATTTCAAGTTGAGGTATATTAAAACTTTTAACACACTCTCTTATAAGAGGAAATTGTGGAATTAAATCATCAGGAGCTTCTCCTCTGTTTGCTTTGTATTCTGGGAAGATCTTATTTCTAAAATTTACTCTAGCTGCATCAAATATGACAATCATTTTGTCATTAGTATAATCTTCAATTAACTTAACCAACATATTAGTAAATCCAAAAACAGCATTAATAGGTGTGCCATCTGGGCGATTCATGGGTGGCAAACCATAATAAGCCCTAAAAATATATGCTGAACCATCAACTAATATTAATCTACTCTTTTTATTCATTGTAAATTTAAATATATAAGATTTATTAATAATGTCAGACTATAATTATTCAATTGAGGCAAAAAATGTAAATAAGATATTTTACAAAAAATCAAAAGAGGTCAAAGCTCTTATTGATTTTAACATACAGATTAAAAGGGGGAGTATTCATGGATTATTGGGACCAAATGGTGCAGGAAAATCTACATTCATTAATATTTTAGCTGGTTTAGTAAAGAAGAATTCTGGTACTGTTAATATATGTGGAATTAATATTGATACAGATGCTAAATTAAGTAAGTTTAAAATTGGCATTGTCCCACAAGAATTAAATATAGATCCTTTTTTTTCACCAGTAGAATTGTTGGAATTACAAGCTGGATTATATGGTATTTCAAAAAGAAATAGGAAAACTGAAGAAATATTACATAACTTAAAATTGACAGAACAAAGAAATGCTTACGCTAGAACATTATCTGGTGGAATGAGAAGAAGGTTACTTATTGCAAAGGCACTTGTACATAGTCCTGAAATGCTAATACTTGATGAACCCACAGCAGGTGTTGATATAGATATTAGATCATCTGTTTGGAATTATATAAGATTAATCAATAGTAAGGGTACAACTATATGTTTGACAACTCATTATTTAGAAGAAGCAGAAAATTTATGTGACTCAATATCAATTATTAATTTTGGAAAAAAATTAATAGAAGATACTAAAGTTAATCTATTAAATATAATAACAAGTAAAACTGTTTCATTTATAATCACAAATGACTATAATATTCCAAAAGAATTAGAAAAATTTAATCCTATAAAAAAAGGATCTAAACTCACACTTAAATATGATAAAAAAAAGACTAATTTAAAATCTATTATTGATATCTTAAATAATAATCAAATTGACTTTAAAGAAATAAATACATTTGAGAGTGATTTAGAAGATGTTTTTTTAAAACTTATAAAAACTAATGACACAACAAATTAAACAAGTTTGTACAGTTTTATTTATATTATTACCAATTTTTTTAATTACTGGACCAGCCGTACCTGATATCATAATTACTCTTACAGGAATTATTTTTTTAATATTTGTATTTTTAAAAAAATTTAATTTAGATTTAAAAAATAATCATTTTTTACAAATTACAGTTTTTTTTTGGGTAAGCTTACTAATTATAAGTATTTTTGCTATTGATAAATTGAAGTCCTTTCAAGACTCTATAATTTTTCTTAGATTTCTAATAATACCTTTATCTTGCTATTTTTTATTTTTTAAAGAAATGAAAAATTTAAATTACTTATTAATAATTATTTTTATTTTAGTAATTTTTGTGTGTTTAGATACATTATATCAGTTTTTTAATTATTCGCCTGAGAATGGTTTTGGTACCGATATTCTTGGGTTTAAATCAAGCTGGTATGGAAGATTAACTGGACCATTTGGAGAAGAATTAATACCTGGTTCTTATGTATCCAAATTTGGTTTAGCAGGGTATGTACTTCTTCTAATTAACGATAATCTTAGAAAAAAATATATGATTCATATTTTTTATTTGTCCTTAATACTTATAGTTTGTTTTATTTCTGGAGAGAGAATGGCATTTGCAACCTATAGTTTGGCATTAATGATGTTAGTTTTATTTTTAAAAAATAATAGACTCGTTATTTTTTTATCAATTATTGTTGGAACAATTATTATTTTTTCATTTTTCAAATTGCATCCATTTTATAATGATTACAAAGTTTTAGAATCAAATCAATATCACCAGGGTTTAAAAATTGAAAAAAGCTATAAATGTGAAGATGATAATGATAAAATTTGTACTAAAATAATACAAATTCAGCCAACATTTCTTCAAATACTAAAAAATTTTTCAACTTCTGCATATGGTGAAATTTATTTACTTTCTATTGAAATGTTCAAGGACAATCCAATTACAGGTATTGGTATAAATAACTTCAAATATTTATGTGAAAAAAAACAATATTATAGAGAATTAATGGTTAACTATAATTGTGCATCACATCCCCACAACACTTATATTCAGTGGTTAACAGAAGGGGGTTTAATTATTTTTTTTATATTTTTAATGTATTTAATAATTCTTTGTAATTTAATTTATCGGAACAATGGTGATAGGGAATATAAAGTAATTTCATTAGTTTTATTATTAATTTTGTTTTGGCCAATTATGTCAACGGGAAGCTTAGTAAAAAACTGGTATGGAATTTCAGTTTTTTTTATAATAGCAATAAGTATGTGTATAAGTAGAATTAAAAAAAGTATTTAAATTTTGTATTTTTAAATATTAATTTCAGATATTTTGAGAGTATTATACCCAATAAAAAAAATAATATTACAGAAAAAATACTTTCATTACCTTTGCCAAATAATGATCCAATATAAATAAATAAGAAAAGCATTGTAGATGGTATCAACTTAAGGTTAATACCAATTATTGAACCGATTATAAAAAATAGAGTAACAAATACAACTTTTCCTAAACCCATTCCAAAATACGAACCTACATAGGACATATAAATACTTGAATAAAGTATCGACAAATTTGTTTGAAAGGAATTATCAAAAAATCTTGCTTTTAACAAATAATAAAATGATTTTAATCCATCAATCCAGGTAATCTTTTTTCCCTGCTTTTTAGTTCTATAATAATATGAAACCCCATATTCATATATTAAAAAATTATTCCTAGCAATTTGTGAAGCTAGATCTATTTCTATACCAAAATCATTTACAGATAACTTTATGCTATTAATTACATCACGATGTAAAATTTTTAAACCACAATGAACGTCACTCAAAGATTGTAAAAAAAAAATATTAAAAATTAATGAATTAATCTTACCAACTAAATTATTTAAAAAAAAATTATTTCTTTTTAATTTTCCACTTAAATAACGACTACCGAATATACATTTAATCTCCTTATTATTATTAATTATTTGGTACATTTGACTGGAGTCTTTAGAATCTAACTCCAAATCAGCGTCTTGAAGCAAAATGTATTCCCCAAAAGATTCTTCAATTCCTCTTTGAATAGCTTTTCCTTTTCCAGTATTAATACTTATTTCTATTACCTTAAGTAAAAATTTGTAGTCTCGTTTTTTTTTAAAATTTTTGATTGTTTCTAATGAGTGATCTGTTGAACCATCATCCACAATGATTATTTCTACATTACTAAAATTAAAATAATACTTTAACTCTTTAAATAATCTTAGAATAAATTGGTTTTCATTATAAACAGGTATTACAATGGAAAGATTTGCACTACTCTCTAGGGGCATGTTTGTTCAGTATTCTTTGTAATGTTCTCCTATGCATTCTTAATCTTCTAGCTGTTTCTGATACATTACGATTACATTGTATAAAAACTCTTTGAATATGTTCCCATCTAATTCTATCAGCTGTCATAGGATTTTCTGGTGGAGGTGGTAATATTTCTTTTGAATTTGTAAGTGCATCATAGATTTGATCAACTTCTGCAGGTTTTGGTAAATAATCAATAGCACCAGATTTTATGGCCGCTACAGCAGTGGCTATATTACCATAACCAGTTAATAATAAAGATTTAGTGTTAGGGCTGATTTTTTGTATTTGTTTCACTAATTCAAGCCCAGAACCATCTTCTAAACGCATATCCACAACCGCAAAATCAAAAGTATAGTTAGTGACCATGTTAATTGACTCTTTAAAATTGGGTGATGACTCAACATCAAACCCTTTTTTTTCCATTGATCTTGATAATCTCTCTCTAAATGGGAGATCATCATCAACAATTAGTAATTTTTTGTTCATATTTTTAAGATAGAGTTATCAAAATTTATTTCAACAACTGCATGATTTTCTTTAGAATTGTAGAAGGATATTTGACCTCCCATATTTTCAATAAGATTTTTAGATATAAATATTCCTAATCCCATTCCAACATTATTTTTAGAAATATATGGCTCACCCAATTTATCAATTATATCTTTTGAAAAACCTTTACCATCATCTGTAATTTTAATTGAGACATTACTATCTAAATAATTAAGTTCTACCAATACAATTTTTTTTGAATGCAAAACTGCATTTTGAATAATATTTCCTAATGCATACATTATTTCATCTTTAAATGTTATTTCAAATTGATTTTCAGCATTTATTTCAAGAGTTTTTAATTCCTTTTTATTATTAAATTTATCAAAATTAATTTTAATTAAATCACTTATTTTTACTTTATCTAAAAACTTGTCTTTTAATTTGTGAGGATTTTGGGATAATTTTTTAAGAATTTGTTTACATCTTTCTGCCTGTGATTTCAGTAATTTGATATCTTTAGATATATTTTTATCTTGGTTTAATTTTTGGTCTTTAAGTAAGTCATTTAAAATTAAAAAAATTGTATTTAGTGGAGTGCCTAACTCATGAGCTGCAGCTGCACTTAACGATCCTATTTCAGTAATTTTTTTTTGATTAAGTATTTGAAGTTTAGAAACTGATAATGCATTTGATAAATTTCGAGACGAACTTGCAAATAAATATGCATAGATAGCAATAAATATAACAGTTATAATTAATGATATAACTACACCAAAATTATAAATTTTGGGAATTATAAATTCTTTTCCAAAATTTAGAGGAACAAAATAAAAATTTAATATTATTATAATTAAAATTGATATTGATGACAATATTACAGTTAATAAAGATGGTAAGTATGACGCTGAAGTGATTACTGGGGCTAATATTAATATAGAAAATGGATTTATTATTCCTCCTGTTAAGAAAAGTAAAATTCCTAATTGTACAGTATCAAATAATAGAAATGAAAAAGCTTTTAAGTTACTAATAGTTTTGTTATTTCTCTCTTCTAGATATGAATAAAAATTAACTGCTATTGAAAATAAAACGATTATTAACGCTTCAAAAAAAGGAATATCGATTTTGATAATAAAAGTAACAAATAAAATAGTTAAAAGTTGGCCTAATATTGCAATCCATCTGATCTTTATTAAATTGCCAAGTAAAATTGTGTTCATTTAGATTTAAGTGTCTAAATTTGCTACTTTTAGTGAATTTTCTGAGATAAATTTCTTACGTGCTTCAGTTTCCCCACCCATAAGATCTTCAAAAGCTTTGTTTGCTGCATCTATTTCGTTAATTTTTACCAACAAAAGTATTCTCTCATTTTTATCTAAAGTTGTTTCCCATAACTGATCAGGATTCATCTCTCCCAAACCTTTATATCTATTAATTTGTATTCCAGATTTACCAATTTCTAAAATTTTATTAATAAGATCCAATGGTCCATAAATTTCATATTTTTCACTTTTATTTTCGATTACTCCAGATCCATTTTCTTTAAGTCTATAAAAATTTTCCATCAGCTCATTTCTTATTTCATTTAGAGCTTTAGCTTCAGGGGTTACAATAAAGTTTTCATCAATTGTAAATTTTTCAGTAAAGCCTCTTATTGTTCTTTCAAGATTAAACGAATTATTTAAGTAATTTACCTTCCATGTTTTTTCAGCAATATTAGATATTAAATTCAATCTTTGTTGTAGATATTTTGCTATCTCTAAACCAATGGACTCATTTTGTAAATTTCTTTGATCAAAAGCCCTTACAATGGCAGCATGTTCAATAATATCGCTATTATCAACTCTTCTCATCAGAGGAATTACCAAATTTTTAGTTTTTTTTGAAAGATATATAATTTCTTTAAGTTGGTTTCCAGCAATTTGGTCATTTTGGGTATTACGAAAAATTGTATTTTTAAGACCTTCCTCAATCAAGTACTCTTCCAAACTATTTTCATCTTTTTTATATACTGTAGAGTTACCTTTTTTTATTCTATATAATGGAGGTTGAGCTATATATAATCTACCTGATTCAATAATTGGTTTCATGTGACGATAAAAGAAGGTTAATAATAGTGTTCTAATATGACTACCGTCTACATCAGCATCAGTCATAATTATTATTTTGTGATACCGCATTTTTTCTAAATCAAACTTACCCTCTATTTTGTTTTGATTTATATCATCCGTAGGATTACCCACACCTCCTCCAATAGCTGTAATTAGTGTTCCAATCTCGTTACTTGTTAATACTTGTTTATCATTAGCCCTTTCAACATTAAGGATCTTTCCTCTCAAAGGTAAAATAGCTTGATTTTTTCGATCTCTCCCTTGTTTTGCAGATCCTCCCGCTGAGTCTCCTTCAACTATAAATAACTCAGAAAATTCTGGATTTTTTTCCTGACAATCAGCAAGTTTACCAGGCAAGGAAGTATTTTCTAAACCAGTTTTTCGTCTAGTTAATTCCCTAGCTTTTCTTGCTGCTTCTCTGGCATTAGATGCCTCAACAATTTTATCTATGATTTTTTTTATTTCACTAGGATTTTCTTCGATCCATTGTTCAATTTTGCTTAAACTTACAGACTCTATTACTGGCCTAACTTCAGATGACACAAGTTTGTCTTTTGTTTGACTTGAAAATTTTGGATCTGGTAGTTTAACAGAAATTATACAAGTTAAGCCTTCTCTTGAGTCTTCTCCCGTTATGCTTTGTGAAGTTTTAGAGTTTTTGTTTATAAAATTAACAATAGATCTTGTTAACGCTCCTCTAAATCCTGCAAGATGTGTTCCACCATCTCTTTGAATAATATTGTTTGTAAAACATATAGTATTTTCATGATAACTATCTGTCCATTGGAAAGAACATTCAATAGATATATTATTCTTATCTCCCTTAAATGATATAGGTTTACTATTAATAATATTTTTACCTTTATTCAAAAAATTAACATATTCTTCAATTCCTCCTTCATACTTAAAATTTATTTTTATTTCATTTGATTGTCTTTTATCAATCAAATTAATACTTACTCCAGTATTCAAAAAAGCGAGTTCTCTTAGCCTTTTTTCTATAACTTTAAAATTAAACTCAATGTCCTTAAAAATTTCTTTTGTTGGCAAAAATGTTAATTTTGTACCTGTTACAAATTGATTATTATTTGTAATCGAGTCACCGACAATATTTAATTCTTTAGTGACAATTCCATTACTGAACTCTAAATTGTATATTTTACCATCTCTGTTTATTTCTAAAATAAGATGTTCTGAAAGTGCATTAACAACTGAAACACCAACACCATGTAAACCACCAGAGACTTTGTAACTATTTTGATCAAATTTACCTCCAGCATGAAGTTCAGTCATAATTAATTGAGCGGCTGGAATTTTTTCAGATTTGTGAATATCAACTGGTATTCCCCTACCATTATCTGTAACTGTTATCGTTCCATCAGAATTTAGAATTACATCAATATTATTGCAATATCCTGCTAAAGCTTCATCAATTGAATTATCAAGAACTTCATAAATCATTTGGTGTAAACCTGAACCATCATCAGTGTCGCCAATGTACATTCCAGGCCTTTTTCTGACGGCCTCTAAACCTTTTAGGACTTTTATTGAGTCAGAGGAATAATCGTTATTCATATATTCGTTATATTACAAAAATGTACATTTGTTGATATAAAAGAAAATAAACTTTTTTCCGTACCAGTAAGAAAAAATTGAATATCAAAATTATTAATCATATCTAGTAATAATTTACGATTATAAGAATCTAAATGAGAGCATACTTCATCAAATAAAATTACTGGTTTTATTTTTTTTGTATTTATAAGATAATTGCATTGTGCGAGTATAATCATAAGTACTATAGTTTTTTGCTGGCCAGTTGATAATTCAGATGCATCAAAGGTGTTGTTTATTTCAATAGCTATATCTGATTTATGAGGCCCTATAGCAGTACCTCCATTTTTTTTATCTAACTGTCTAGAGTCAAATAAAGATACTAAATATTTTTCTAAATTAAGATCTGAATTATAAAATTTATCATTAATTCTTAAATTAATTTTAAATTTGTAATCATTTAATTTATTAAGAAAGTTAATTTGGTTATTTAAAATCATTAGTTGATAATTTCTTAATTCGTATATTTTTAACCCAAGTAAAGATATTTCATTCTCTATAATTTTAATCCAGTTAATATCGATAGAATTTTTTTGTAAAATTTTACTTCTCTCAATTAAATTTTTTTTATATTTATTAATTAGTGTATTATACTCTTTGTTATAAGAAAAAATTAGCCTATCAATAAAATTTCTTCTTGATGCAGGGCTTGATTGAAACAATCTTTCCATTTCAGGAAGAAAAATCAAAAACGATAATTTAGAATTTAAGAAACTCAAACTATCTTTTGAAATTTCATTATTTAACTTGATATATTTTTTGTATTTTTCATCTTGAAAGTTAGTGTATGCTTCTAAATCATAATCAATTTTGTTAAACTCGAACAAACTCTTTATTATAAATTTGCTTTCATTTTTATAAATTAGATTTTTTATTTGTGAGTTTCTTATCCCTCTACCTTTTGAAAAGAGAGATATTGACTCGAGTATATTTGTTTTACCACTTCCATTATTTCCAAACAAAATATTAGTTTTTTCTCTAAAATCTAGTTTAAAATTTTTAAAATTTCTAAAATTGTTTAAATGTATTGTTTTTATTTTAACCAAATTAATTACACTCGCATCGGCATAAGAACATATATAAGGTTGGGGTTTGACTCTTCTTTTGCTGTTATTGGTGATGATCCATCTTTTAGATTTAAGGTTACAATTTCATCATCTAAATTGT
>TARA_B100001057_G_scaffold296864_1_pt1 | contig 10950 bp, 9 predicted proteins | sample TARA_B100001057 | Tara Oceans TARA_B100001057 (sample SAMEA2621839) | marine metagenome | biome: marine biome (ENVO:00000447); feature: surface water layer (ENVO:00002042); material: "saline water (ENVO:00002010), including plankton (ENVO:xxxxxxxx)" | depth 5 m | reverse complement strand
AGGGCAATGGCACCGCTACCGGTACCAAGATCCGAAACTCGCAGCGACTCTGATGAGGACCCAAGGGCCAGCGCAGTTTCTACCAGCAACTCAGTCTCCGGCCGGGGAATCAAAACTAAAGAGGACACTTTTAGCGTCAGATCCCAAAAACTTTTCTCTCCAAGTAGATAAGCAATCGGCTCTGATTTAGAGCGCCGTCTGATGAGCTCGTCAAAACGTCGCCGTAAAGCGTGACTTAGGATCCGTTCCGGATAGGCAAACAAGTAGCTGCGTTCAACTGACAGGCTCTGAGCAAGTAAGAGCTCGGCATCGAGCCGGGGCGAATCGCTCTGCGAAAGTTCAGCTGCAGCGACGTCAAGCGCTTGCTTGATCGTAATGTTCACGCTATTTCAATCCTCTGCTGCCAAACTCGCTAGTAGGTCGGCCTGATATTCATTGATCAACGGCTGTACAACTGAACCCAACTCCCCCGCCATAAACTCGGTCAAGTTATAGAGGGTGAGCTTGATACGGTGATCTGTGACCCGACCTTGCGGAAAATTATAAGTTCGAATTTTTTCGGACCGGTCACCACTGCCCACCAACTTGCGGCGAGCGTCCGACTCTTCTTGCCGCTGTTCTTTCTGGGCCTGATCCAGCAACTTTGCCTGGAGTAGCGCCAGTGCCCTGGCTTTATTCTTGTGCTGGGATCTCTCGTCCTGACACTCAACGACGATTCCGGTGGGCAAGTGAGTTATACGAATCGCTGAATCAGTTTTATTCACATGCTGCCCGCCCGCGCCACTCGCCCGGAAAGTATCGACTCGCAAATCACCTCTGTTCAGATCAATCTCATCAACTTCTTTCAATTCAGGCATTATTGCGACAGTGCATGCCGACGTGTGAATCCTTCCTTGCGTTTCTGTATCTGGCACTCGCTGAACACGATGGGCACCTGATTCGAATTTGAGCTTCTCATACACATCTTTACCTTCGATGCGGACGATGATTTCCTTGAAGCCACCATGCTCCCCAGCTCGCTCATTAATGATTTCCAATTTCCATTTCTGAGACTCAGCAAAACGGGCATACATCTTGAACAAATCACCTGAAAATATTGCCGCTTCATCGCCACCAGTGCCAGCACGTATCTCAAGGAAAACATTGCACGAGTCCTTAGAGTCTTTCGGAAGCAACAGTTTTTGTAGTTCTAGGTCAAGCCGCGCCAACTCACCTTCGGCCTCTTTCAGCTCATCGTCTGCCATCGCACGAATTTCTGGGTCGTCATCGATGAGCATTTCTTGGGCCTGCTCTAGATTCCCGCTGACTTCATGAAAACGGTTAAAGCTTTTGACCACCTCTTCCAGCTCAGCATATTCTTTAGAAAATTCCCTGAATCGATTCTGATCAGAAATGACATCGGCGTCACTCATAAGCGCCTCGAGCTCGTCAAAACGGTCTTTGAGATTTTCTAGCTTGAGTCGAATTGATTTTTTCATGGGCAAATGTCTGTGTGTTTCAAATTCACGTATAGAAGACTACTAGTCTTCATCGAGCTCGAATAATTCTTGGACGAGCTTGATGAGTTCTTCTCTACCTTCAGCACTAGCTCGCTTCATCTGCACACTTGGTGAATGAATTAGTTTGCTCGTCAGGTTTCGCGCCATGTTTTCAACAATTGCATCTGCGTCCTCACCTTTGCGAATTGCTTTGCGCGCTTTGTCGAGCTCAAAAGTTCTAATGGTTTCTGCTTTCTTTCGAAAAGCCTTAAGCGTATTGACTGCATTTAAGGATTTCACCTGCTTCCGAAACTCCTCAACACCTCGCTCAATTATTGAATGCGCTTGTTCTGCAGCTTCTTCTCGGCTCTTTTGGCTATCCTCAATAACTTCACTGATATCGTCAATACTGTAAAGATAAGCATCCGCAACCTGGCCGACTTCCTGCTCGATATCACGTGGCACGGCCAAATCGACCAACAGCATAGGTTTGTGCCTACGCGCTTTCAACGCTCTTTCTACCGCCCCTTTGCCAAGCAACGGAAGCTGGCTGTTGGTCGACGACACAACGATATCTGCTTCAACTAATTTCTCAGGGATATCCGACAACAACGCACCACTCGCGTCGAAGCGGTTGGCAATTTCCAGCGCATTGTCCAACGTACGATTGGCAACAACCAAAGACCTGACGCCTCTCTCGGCCAAGTGCCGCGCTACCAGTTCAATCGTTCGTCCAGCCCCTATTAGCAGCACACTGAGGCTCGGCAGGTCGCTGAAAATACGGTCAGCCAGGACGACTGCAGCATACGCAACAGACACAGGGCTCTCGCCAATCGCCGTTTCCGTACGAACCTCTTTAGCAATCGTAAAAGCGCCCTGGAACGCCCGCCCCAGCGCTGCACCAACCATCTCAAGATCCTTTGAGAGCGCAAACGCTGACTTTATCTGACCGAAGATTTGCGGCTCACCGAGAATCATGGAATCAAGACCACAAGAGACCCGCATTAGGTGACGAACCACATTATCGCCTTCGTAAAAGTAACAGCTATGCCTCAGGTCTTCAGAGTCCAGATCGTGATACCGGGATAACCAATCGATGACATCACTAACCTGTGAGTCGGTCTCCGGAGTGGGGTCACCGATTGAATCGACATAAATCTCAGTCCGATTACAAGTCGAAACGATCACGGCCTCAGCGATTGCCTCAAGTTCCATCAGACAGCCTAAAGCATCGCTTATAATTGCTGGCGGAAAGGCAACCTTCTCGCGCAGATCAATCGTAGCTGTGGTGTGGTTGATCCCAACTAACAGGAGCGCCATAAGTCTTTCAAAACCGTCAATAGTTATTCAGGCACGCGGTGACGCCTACAAAAGCGAGGCTATGGTACTAAAATTCGGTCAAGCATGCTCATTTCATCCGCATTGTCAGAAAGAAAAGAAAGAAAAATCAGAAAGGTAGCTTTAAATAAGTAGTACAAACAGGGCGTGGGAGCGTATAACATGAGGTGCAAACGATGCGCGGCGCGATAAGCGGACAAGCCAGAGAAAAAAGCGGCCAAACCGACTCCGGAGGTACAGTACGATAACCATGTCAGTTCGAATCATTCTTTGCTTCTGCGCATCCGCCTGGCTAAGCGCGTGCAGCAGCATCGCAACCAAATCTGAAACTTCCTCTGTGCCAGCTGAGCAGGTCGCCAAGAACGGAACTAGCCCGGCCGTTGCGAAAGAACCTAGAGTGGAATATGGCAGCTTTACGGCAGAGCAGCTATACCAGACAATCATAAGCGAGCTGGGCGCCCAACGCGGGATCTTAGACTACGCGGGTGACAGCTATTTTGATCTTGCGCTCGAAACAAAAGATCTCGGCATCATACGCCGTGCGGTGCAGTTCGCTTCAGCAAATAGCGACCTCAACGCGCTGCTTCAACTCGGACTGCTCTGGAGTGATATAGATCCAACCGATCCTGCACCGGAACTAATGCTGAGTTTCCAATTTCTGGAAACCGGAAACTACGAGCAAGCACTTTCACACATGGCGCGAGTAATCGAACTTGGTGGTGACATCGATTTCTCGGCTTTGTCCACCAGAACTGGCCAACTCGATGCCTCCACACGCGCAAACCTCATCGCAAACCTGCGACAGCTGGCCCGAGAATTTTCTGACCAGCAGACTATACAGCTAACACTCGTTCAATTGCTGGCTCAAAATGGAGACTATCGCGAAGCTCTGACAGAGTTCGAGCAATTGCTTGAACTGACAGAGCTCAGTCCTCGCCTGGTCCTGTTGCAAGCGCAAATTCTGCAGAGTGCGGGTGAGACCGACGGAGCACTTGAGACCCTCAAAGAGGGAGTCAGACAGTTCAAAGATAGCAGAAATCTTCGTCTTAGCTTTGCGCAGCTACTTATCCAGAACGAGAGTTTTGAATTGGCGCAGGAACAATTCGCAAAAATAATGGAGAGAAATCCAGAAGACTGGGAAGCCCTATTTTCCATGGCGCTTTTGAATGTCGAGCTAGAGCAATTCGACCAAGCCAGTGACAAATTCTCGCAGCTTGTGCAAGCCGATCAGCGTACTGACGAGGCGAATTATTATCTAGGATATGTCAATGAGCAACGCAGCAATCTGCAGCTCGCTATACAAGCATATCGGGACGTCAGAATCGGCACCCAAAACTTCCTGGCCGCCCAGCAGCAGGCAACTCGCCTTGCCATTCAACTCGGCGAGCTGGACTCTGCCCACGCTCATTTGAGCCAATTGTCGAGAGGCCAGCCTCGCTTGGAGATCCTCTTTCGCACGATTGAATCTGGCGCTCTGATTCAGGCCGGACATCTTGAAAAGGCAGGCGATATCCTCGATCGCGCGCTTAACAAGTACCCAAATGAAACGGACTTACTGTTCGCTCGGGTGTTGTTGTTCGATAGCCTTGGAGACAAATCAGGATCAGAGCAGGATCTCAAGCAGATCATATTGATGAAACCAGAGGACTCCAGAGCACTAAACCACCTTGGATATTTGCTTGCAGATCAGACTGACCGCTATGAAGAAGCCCTTGAACTGATAGAGCGAGCCATCGCTATTTCACCCGATGATCCTGCCATCATCGACAGCCTGGGATGGGCGCAATTCAAACTTGGCAGATACGAAGAGGCCCTAACTAATCTACGCCGTGCGTACTTGGTTTTCCCCGATGCCGAAGTCGCTTCACACGTCGGAGAAGTTCTTTGGATTATGGGGCGCGAACAGGAAGCGTTAGAAGTTTGGCGAGGCGCGCTTAAAAACCAACCTGACAGCGATCTGATAAAAGAAGTGGTCAATCGACTTCAGGCCGATCTCTAACCGCCCAGGATACAAGTTTTTGATCTTAAGCTTAGTTTCTTCATCTCTTAGGCCGATCGGAGCACGCGCCGCCCTGCGCATCACTCAGCTGTGCCTCATTACAGCAGCACTTCCCGCGTGCAGCAATCTCGCTCCTCCGGCAAATGAAAGCAGTATTTGGACACAGCAAAGCCAGCAGCTTGCAAAGCTGACGAATTGGCAGCTTCGTGGCCGTGTTAACGTGCGCTATGACAATGAATCACAGACTCCACGCATTCAGTGGCAACACAAAAATCGAGCTTACCAAGTACGCTTATGGGGTACTTTTAACGCTGGGAATACGCTCATACGAGGGGAGCCTGGGAGCGTAACTCTTGACCAGGGTAATGAACATCTCACCGCAAGCTCGCCAGAAGAACTGGTGCTTCAACAACTGGGATATAACCTACCCATTTCGTTTCTCGAATTCTGGATAAAAGGCCTCCCGGCTCCTGATTCACAAGCAAAACTTGTCTTTAATGACTTGAATCAGCTGACGGAATTCAAGCAAGCAGGATGGGTGGTGGTCTTGTCTGACCTAAGAGATTATGACGGTCTCGCACTGCCACGCAGAGTGGACGTTAGGCGCAGCGAGGATGAAACGCGATTGCGCTTCTTCGGGCTTAGCTGGACCTTGCAAGAAGATCGGGAGCGTCCATTTGATTGACAAACCAGAACGCTGGTTCGCACCTGCGAAACTGAACCTTTTTCTGCATGTTATCGGGCGACGCAAAGATGGTTATCATCAACTACAAACCCTGTTTCAACTTTTAGACAAAGGCGATGCGCTGCAGTTCGAACCGCTTAGTGGCGGCGAACTCCAGCTGGAGGTTCGTAACAACACGACCGGTCAGAGGCTTCCCCTCGAAAACAATTTGGTCCTTCAAGCCGCAAGGCTTCTGCGCAAACATGCCAATACTCCAGCCTTGGGTGCCAGAATCGCGATAGACAAACACATACCGATTTGTGGTGGATTGGCGGGCGGCAGTAGCGATGCAGCAACCACTCTGATCGCTCTGAACAAGTGCTGGCGACTCAATTTGAGTCAGGCTGAACTGCAGTCAATCGGGCTTCGGCTTGGCGCTGACGTCCCGCTTTTTCTAGAGGGCAGATCAGCATGGGCTGAGGGTATCGGAGAGCAGCTGCAACCGGTTACACTGCAACCCAGGTGGTTTCTGGTGGTGACACCAAATTGCGAAGTATCCACCGCTGAGATTTTTGGTCACGAAAATTTGACACGGAACTCGCCAGCTATCAAAATGGCCGACTTTCTGTCGGGAGGCTCCCGGAATGACTGTGAGCCCGTGACCTGCGAACTGTATCCAGAAGTGGCGCAAGCATTAGCTTGGCTTGCACAATTTGGACGCGCAGAAATGACCGGAACGGGGGCCAGTGTCTTTGTAAGCTTTGCCTCAGAGGCCCATGCTCAGGCAGTCCTGTCTAAAGTGCCTCCGCGCTGGCGAGGTTTCGTGGCTCGCGGCATAAATTCTCTGGAACCCGGCAGGTATCCGACCTAAAATGGAGACGAGATCGTACTACTGATCTATTGGGGTGTCGCCAAGTGGTAAGGCACAAGGTTTTGATCCTTGCATGCGTTGGTTCGAATCCAGCCACCCCAGCCAAACACAGGGCGACGCAATGATGGCATCGCCGGCCTGAGGGGGGCAGGGTGATTTTCTGCTGCGGGCTGCTCCGGCTAGGAGTAAAACCAGTCTACAGCAGAAAAACACTCTGACCCCCTTATCGATCAACAAAAAGCGACCACACTAGCACGCAAAAGATAGGACGACGTCGTGGCAACCAACTTAATGGTTTTTACCGGCAACGCGAACCCTGAACTCGCAGGCGCCATTGCGAGAAATATTGGGGTGCCACTAGGTCATGCCAGCATCAGCAAGTTCAGCGATGGTGAAGTTTCTGTCGAGCTGAACGAGAACGTGCGAGGGAAGGATGTGTTTATCATTCAACCGACTTGCGCGCCGACCAACGACAGCATCATGGAACTGCTTCTTACAGCGGATGCCCTACACCGAGCCTCAGCCAACAGAATTACCGCAGTAATACCCTATTATGGCTACGCCCGGCAGGACCGCCGGGTCAGATCTGCCAGGGTGGCAATCAGCGCCAAAGTCGTCGCGGATATGATCGGCGCGGTTGGAGTCAACCGGGTTTTGACCGTAGATTTACACGCCGAACAGATTCAAGGCTTTTTTAGCATACCGGTAGACAATGTCTATGGGTCGCCGGTATTGACTGAAGACATAGAGCGACAACGCTATGAGAACCTGACGGTGGTTTCTCCTGATGTGGGTGGAGTGGTAAGAGCTCGTGCCGTAGCAAAACAGCTTAACGTTGACCTGGCCATAATCGACAAGCGTCGCCCAACCGCTAATGAAGCACAGGTCATGCACATCATCGGCGATGTTGAAGGCCGAAGCTGCTTAATTGTTGACGATATGGTGGACACTGCAGGAACCTTGTGCAAGGCAGCAGAAGCGCTCAAAGAACATGGCGCTGTGCGAGTTATGGCGTATGCCACGCATCCTATTTTAAGCGGCCCAGCTATTGAAAATATCGAAGGCTCAGCGCTAGATTCACTGGTAGTTACTGACACCATACCGCTGTCGGATGCAGCCAAAAGCTGCAGCCGAATTAGGCAACTTTCTATGGCAAAACTGTTGGCAGAATCGATAAGGCGCGTTAGCAACGAAGAGTCCATCAGCGCAATGTTTGATAACACGTGATACTAATTGCGTGAGTTAACCGGGGGGCGGGTCGAAGCTTGCAACCCTTTTTGTAAAACGCTTCCAGCAGCCGGTCGCAAGCTGCTCAGAGTAAAGTGAAGGAGACAAACCATGTCTGCAGACCAATTCGAGCTTAATTGTTCGGTCCGGACTGACGCAGGGAAAGGTGCGAGCCGCCGCCTACGTCGTCTGGACAACGCGATTCCCGCTATTCTTTATGGTGGCAACAAGGACCCAATCGCGATAACCATTGCCCATGACGATATTTTGCATGCGACTGAAAACGAAGCCTTTTTCTCTCATGTCATCACCCTTAAGATAGGTAAGAAGAAAGAAAAGGCGGTGATCAAAGCGCTTCAGCGTCATCCGGCCAAGCCTTTCATAATGCATGCCGACTTTCTGCGCGTCGATGAGAAGCAAGCGATAACGGTGAAAGTGCCGCTGCACTTCGTCAATGAAGACAAGTGCGTTGGCGTAAAGCTCGGCAGTGGCAGTATTCGAAAGACACTGAATGAAATTGAGATATCTTGCCTTCCCAGCAATCTGCCTGAATACATCGAGGTTGATATGCTCGACGTGGAAGTCGGTCAGACACTGCACATCTCTGACATTGCTTTGCCCCAGGGCGTCACCAGCGTTGCATTGTCCCACGGCGGAGACAGTGACCTCTCGATTGCCCAGGTGCAGGCGCCACGTGGCGGCGGCGATGGTTCAGATGCAGATGCAGATGGAGGTAGCACAGCTGCAGATGACTCAGGTGACGGCGCAGACAACTAGGCCAACAACACCAGCCAGGTCACACTATGCCAGGCAACACCATTAAAGCGATTGTGGGTCTTGGAAATCCAGGGCCCAGGCACGAGTTCGATCGCCACAATGCCGGTGTGATTTTTCTCCACCATCTATGCAATAGTCATGGCGGAACGCTCCGTTGCGAAAGTAAGTTTTTCGGTGAAACTGCCAACATCAACTTGGCTGGTCATGAAGTGAAATTGCTATTTCCTACAACTTTTATGAATCACAGCGGAAAGTCCGTGTCCGCTCTATGCAAATTCTTCAAGATCAAACCACAAAACATACTCGTTGCTTACGATGAGATTGATTTTGAAGTCGGTGTCACTAGGTTCAAAGAAGGTGGCGGCCACGGCGGACATAACGGGATCAGGGACATCATCAGTTCACTGAGCGGAAAGAACGAGTTTTATCGCTTGCGCATTGGTGTCGGACACCCAGGCCATAAGTCCATGGTTGCAAACTATGTGCTAAGCCCACCCTCAAAATCAGAGGCACAGATCATCATGTCAGATATCGAAGAAGCCATTAGGGTCATGCCCGAAGTTGTCGCGGGGAAATGGGAAGAAGCCATGAAATTACTGCACACAAACTAAGCAAGCAACCAAAGGCTCACAGCAATATGTCAGTAAAATGTGGAATCGTAGGGCTCCCCAACGTGGGAAAATCAACCCTTTTTAACGCACTGACCGAAGCCGGCATTGCAGCCGAGAATTTTCCCTTTTGTACCATCGAACCTAATTCGGGAATTGTTTCTATTCCCGATGAGAGACTGGACAAGATTGCAGAATTAGTTGATCCAGAAAAAATCATCCCTACGACGGTCGAATTTACAGACATTGCAGGTCTCGTGGCTGGAGCATCCAAAGGAGAGGGACTTGGCAATCAATTCCTCGCAAACATCCGAGAGTGCCATGCAATCGCCCATGTAGTGCGTTGTTTCGAAGATGAAAACGTCACGCATGTTGCCAATACAATCGACCCTGTAGCAGATATCGACACAATAAATACAGAACTTGCGCTTGCAGACCTTGAAACTGTTGAGAAGAGTCTGGACCGTGTGAGCCGGGTCGCCAAAAATGGCGATAAAGACGCACAGCGCCAGGTCGCTCTGCTTGAGAAAGTAAAAGCCCATCTCGATAATGTCCAGCCTGTCCGAACACTGGAGCTTCATCAAGAGGAACAAGCCGACATCAAAAGCCTCCATCTGCTAACTAGCAAACCAGTAATGTACATAGCCAATGTCGATGAGGACGGCTTCTCCGATAATCCGCATTTAGAGACACTTAGAACAATCTCCGCTAATGAACACTCCGAAGTTGTCGTAATCTGCAACAAACTGGAAGCGGAAATTGCAGAATTGGAAAGTGAAGAGAAGTCCGAGTTCCTTCACGATTTGGGCATGGAAGAGCCGGGTCTGGACCGTGTAATACGCGCAGGATACTCATTGCTCGGCTTACAGACCTACTTCACCGCTGGCCCAAAAGAAGTTCGGGCATGGACTGTAAAAGCCGGGATGACAGCGCCTGAAGCTGCCGGCGTTATTCACACCGACTTCGAGAAAGGATTTATCCGCGCTGAAATCGTCGGTTATTCTGATTTTGTAGATAATGGTGGCGAATCTGGCGCAAAGGAGGCAGGCAGGTGGCGCCTTGAAGGCAAAGACTACGTCGTAGCCGACGGAGACGTCATCCACTTCCGATTCAATGTTTAATCAGAAGTTAGAGAAGGTGAATTAGATTGCGCATCCAACCACGATCAATCGGGAGGCTAGCATGAAGGTTAGACAAGTATTATTGGGTTCTCTGCTGTTCGCAACCAGCATGGGTGCAACGAGCCAAACACTTGAGGATGAAGCAGTCAGCTGGCTGCAGCAGTACATCCAGATCGACACCATCAACCCACCCGGTAATGAAGCTCGCGCCGTTGATTTTCTGGCGGCGATTTTTGAGGCTGAAGGCATCGCGTATGAGACTGTCGAAAGCGCACCGGGTCGAGGTAATATCTGGGCTCGGTTGGAGGGCGGTGACGAACCGGGGCTGATCCTTCTGCAGCATTCAGATGTAGTGCCCGCAAATGAGGAGTTTTGGACGATTCCCGTGCTGTCTGGGGCGATCCGAGATGGATTCATATTGGGCCGCGGGGCACGTGACATGAAGGGTCTCGGAACACTGCAACTCGCGACATTTATCGCTCTTCATCGCTCCGGCGTCGCATTAAACAGAGACGTTGTGTTTCTTGCAACAGCTGACGAAGAGGCCGGCGGCTTTTATGGAGTTGGTTGGCTGACCGAAAACCGCCCCGAAATTTTCGAGGGAATGGGTATACTTCTCAACGAGGGGGGCGGAGCCAGTCGTGTTGGCCAACAGGTAGTTTTTAGTGTTGAAGTTACCCAGAAAGTTCCTGTTTGGCTCAGACTTTATGCCATAGACACTCCTGGGCATGGCTCCTCACCGCGAACGACTAGCTCCGTTACTCGGATCATCCAGTCTTTAAATACAATTCTGCAAAACCCATTTAAACCCAGAATAATTGGCCCTGTGGCGGACTATTTCAGTCAGCTCTCTGTAAGCATGGAAGA
>TARA_B100001057_G_scaffold29901_1_pt1 | contig 10954 bp, 11 predicted proteins | sample TARA_B100001057 | Tara Oceans TARA_B100001057 (sample SAMEA2621839) | marine metagenome | biome: marine biome (ENVO:00000447); feature: surface water layer (ENVO:00002042); material: "saline water (ENVO:00002010), including plankton (ENVO:xxxxxxxx)" | depth 5 m | reverse complement strand
TTAATTCTTTCAGCAACAGCTCCAGAAATAATTGTTGCGGCAGTAGCTGCGAACATAGCTTGGAACAAAAAGTCAGTCCAATATGTGTAGCCACCATCAGCGTAAGTTAATTGATCGTAACCTTCACCTGGATCAATGAATGGCCCAGCAAAGCCAACCGCTTGACCTATAAAAAAGTCACCAGGATACATCAGATTGAAACCTACTAGGTAGTAAATAATAATACCAGCTGTGATTACGAAAAAGTTTTTAAACAATATGTTGACAGTGTTTTTCTGTTGTGTTAATCCAATTTCAAGGAATGAGAATCCAAGGTGCATGAAAAACACAAGAAACGTACATACCATCATCCAAACATTGTTTGTAGTTAATAATTCCATATATATTTATTTAATAGTTATTGTTTAGAGTTATAGACTAAATCCAAAAACTAGAAATGCAGCTTCGGCATCAGGGTTAATGATGAATGATCCAAAAACGGGGAGTGAGTAGTCTTCAGTAATAGCAATATCTTTTGATCCACTAAACGAAACATTGACTAAGCCACTGTCTCCGCCTGCATAAAAAGCACCAGCACCGTCACTTCCGTAACCAACTGCTACGCCCACAGGCCCAATTGGAAATCCAGCTTCGATGTATAAAGCTTCTAAGTCAGTAAAGTATCCAACTGTTAAGTCAACAGGACCTAAACTTGTAGAACCGCTTACTTCAATGTCACCATCAAAAACGTCACCAGCACCACCAGCACCAGGGAAAGTATAGTTAGTTACAGTTAAAGCTAAAGGACCGAAGTCATAAGATACCCATAGATCTAGTTCGTTTCCATCATATGCGCCTTCGGCTTGATTGAAACTTCCCCAGACTCCACCAGTAAGGTTACCAGCACCAAGCTCCATCCAAGGTTGGACAGCAAGACCGGTTCCATACTCTGCACCTCTCCAAACATAAGAACTAACAACGTCAGCTCCGAAGTCTTGAGATTTTATTTCCTGTGTGGGAGTAAAACAAAAGATTAAACTCACAAGGAATAAATTGTATTTAATAAGTGTTTTCATAATTATAATTATTTTAAGTAATAAATGTATTTTATTTTGTAAATCAGCAATGTTGATAAGTACTCTATTGCTGCATTTTTATAGAATTTTAAATTTTTAAGTCCAATACTTAAGTAATTGATAAAGATTATAGTCCTAAATTTTTAATATAACATTTAGGAGTATTTAATGGTATGTTTTACAGGCATTTACTTGTTTTCACACCAATGTATACAAATAAAATACCTATTGTAACACTTAATAATAAGTAAGAAAAAAAATAAAAAAGCTGGTTATTGTTAATTAATGTTAGGCTTTCTTGAGTAAATGAGGAAAAAGTGGTAAATCCTCCACAAAAACCAACAGTAAATAATATTATAAGTGATGAGTTTAATTCAGAGTTTTTAATTGACCAACCAAGTGCCAAACCAATTAAAAAACATCCTAATACGTTTGATATAAAAGTTGGGTAGGGGAAATCAAACTTTTTTAAAAAAATTATTTCAGAAATCAGATATCTACAAACAGATCCCAATCCACCGCCAATAAAAACTAACAATATATTTTTAATCATTCACAAGTTTTTTTAAAACTAAAAGCAATGAAAAAAAAACAATGAAACCAATTAAAACCCAATGTACTCCTTTGTAGGTATTTTTGAGAAATTTCAAATCTTTTCGATAGGTATAAATAATAATAATCGTAAAAGTAATTACAAAAAATATAGCAAAAGCAAGTTGACCAGATGAAAACATAGATCAAATATAGCTTAACTATCTGGATCCTAAGCTAGTCCAATCATCAATATCTTTCACTTCCCATTCAGAATTTGATGTACTAGAACCAGAGGAATTTTCCCAATTCGAATTTCCTTTACTTATTGATGATTTTCTAACGAGGGTGTGATCTTTGGTTGCACCTGTTAACCCTGCAACATTCCATCCAGCAGGTCCAGGGTCAGAACTTTGAACACCAATAACATCTAAAATAACAGTATAGTTACCTGAGGAGTCAATTCCAAATATAGCAACAGCATCATTACCGTTGTAGTGTACCGGACTTTCATAGGGTATAGCTAAATTAGCCTTATCCAATATAACTTGGTCAGCTGCATCAGCTGCAATAATGTAAACAGAATTTGCGGCTAAAGTACCAGTAAGTGCCAATTCTCGTTCGCCATTGTCCCCCCAAGCTGTTCCATTGTTTGTTCCCTTAATTTGATAATTGGATAAATTCACTGAAGAAGAGCTAGGATTATATATTTCAACATATTTATTATTACTAGATCCCTCAGCATATTCAGAAAAGAAAAGATTTACAAGCTGTCCATCAGAACCATTATTTGGATCATTGATGTCTGAACTATCATCAGAACTGTCACTGCAGGCAAAAAGAAATAATGTAATAATTAAAAAATATTTTTTCATTTAACTAAATTATTAGTCTGTTGTATGACTACCTAAATATGTCCAAGTGTTTTGTGGGTATACAATCCACTCTGAATCACTATCACTAGTTCCTCTAGAATTATCCCAGTCGGAGTTTCCTTGCTTAACGCTAGGCTTTCTCACAAGTGTTCGGTCTTTCGTTCCGTTGTTTGTACCTGCAACATCCCAACCCGAACCTGGGTCACCTTGCCAGTCACCAATTACATCAATAACAGTAAAACTACTTTCTGTACCCTTAACCAACTTAAATCCATCATTACCATTAGATAAGTATCTAAACTGGTAATCAGCTTCAGCTAAAATTGAAGCATCAGCAGATGGATGAGCAATGACATAAACACCTCCAGCCGCAACTTTTGCTCCAGCAGGGAATGTGTTCCAGTATTCGTGTTGACCTGGTGTGGTTGGTGCATTTGAAACATTTGGAAAAGCATACTGTGTTAAATCAACTTCGGCACCTGTTGGATTGTAAATTTCTAGGTATTTATTGTTACTTGAACCTTCAGCATATTCACTGAAAAATATTGTTGTAGTTGCTACTGGATCAGGTGCATCAGGAAGTGAGATTGATACAGTTCCAATATTGCTGTCAAACTCACCATCATTGGCTTTGAAGGTAAAGGAATCAGAACCATATGCATTAGCGTTTGGTGTGTAGGTAGCCGTTACATCAACAGCTGTGGCTCCACTCAAACTTACTGAACCTTTAGAAGGTTGTCCAACAATTGAAAAAGTAATACTATCTCCTTCAGGGTCAGATCCTCTTAATTTAAATGTTACTGCTGAACCGTCTGAATTTACAGATGTATTAATAACAGTAGGAGGGTTGTTCACATTTCCAGTAATAGTGATTGTAATATTGGCTACATTACTAACATTATTTTCCGAATCGTACACTCTATATGAAAAATTATCTACACCATTTGTATTGTCGTTGGGTGTGTAAGTTAAAACATCACCTGAAACTGAGCCAGTTCCTAAACTAGCGTAAGATTCAAGTGCATAAATTATACTGTCGCCATCAGGATCTTGTCCTAATAATTTGACAGTGATTGTTGCTCCTCCATCTGTAAGACCAGTTACATTTTCAGCAGTTGGATTGGCGTTGTCATCAGGGGAACATGAAATAAAAATAAAGATTGATATTAATAATAGTGAGTATATATTTTTCATTGTGTGAGTACTTAAAATTTATCTACATTAAATATATTTTTTTTTTGCAAACTATGATGTTAATAAATCTTTATTTATTTCACTTTTGAGGATTTTAAATTTTTAGACAAAAAATCTATAGATATCAACAAAATATTCCACCCTATTATTCTAATTTTATAATTAATAAAAATTATTTCACATGAAAAAACAGTTGAATGCAGTTAAAGATTTCCATGATACATTTGGTTTGAATTATAATGATTCTCCAACAGTAGATTTGAAAAAAAAAATTATTGAGTTAAGATTTAATTTAATGAAAGAGGAAAATGAAGAGTATTTTGAAGCTGCAAGTAACAACGATATTGTTGAGGTTGCAGACGCCCTTGGTGACATGCTTTATATCCTATGTGGGACAATAATTGAGCATGGAATGTCTGACATAATAGAGGATGTTTTTGATGAGATTCAAAAAAGCAATATGAGTAAATTGGGAGCAGATGGAAAACCAATATATAGAGAAGATGGTAAAGTTCTTAAGGGCCCTAATTATTTTAAACCAAACTTTTCAAAATTTTTTAGTTGATTTTGTATTTCCAATTTTCAAAATCATTGGAAATATTGTATTGGATGTTGTTTAGTTTTTCTTTAATAAAAATAGACATTGAATTTTTATTTGATTTAAGATTATATAATATGTCTCTGAAACCGAATGCCTTGATTGGCAAAACCACAACTGCTGTTCCACAACCAAAGATTTCTTTTAAATTTCCAGATCTATGTTCTTTAATTATTTCATCAACAGTAATTTCTCTTTCATATACATCAATACCACAAAATTTAGCAAGTTCGATTATGCTTTTTCTTGTTATTCCATCTAAAATACTATCACTAGTTGGTGAAGTAATTAATTTATCACCAATAACAAAAAATAAATTCATTGTACCAGCTTCTTCAATTGCATTGTGATTATTGGAATCAGTCCATATAATTTGCTGGAAACCCTGATCAATTGCTAGTTTAGTAGGGTAGAAGGCTGCCGCATAATTGCCAGCAGCTTTTGCATAACCAACACCACCCTTAGCAGCTCTGCTATACTTTTCTTCAACTTTAACACTGATTTCCATATCGCCGTAATAAGATTTACTTGGACTACATATGATCATGAATGTATATTCATCAGCTTCGGATGCATTAATTGAGGCCTCAGACGCATATACAAAAGGCCTAATGTATAGAGCATTTCCAAAACCTTTTTTTACCCACTGTGAATCAATTTTTAACAATTTGTTCAATCCATCAAAAAATATTTTTTCATCAATCTCGGGAATAGCTAATCTATGGGAAGACTTATTAAATCTTTTAAAGTTTTCATCAGGTCTAAACAGAAATAAATCATCTTCTTCACTTTTAAAACATTTCATTCCTTCAAAAATTGCCTGTCCATAGTGAAGTACTCTCGCGGAGGGACTTACGGAAATGTTTTCATAAGGTCTAATCTCACCAGCTGACCATTTTCCATTTTTATATTCAGAAACAAACATGTGATCGGTAAAAATTTTTCCAAATGTTAGATTTTTAAAATCTACATCACCTATTCTTGATTTTTTAATAAGATTAATTTTCATCTAATAATATTGTGATATAAAATTACAAATTAACTTTGTATCAATTCAATCTTAAAATGAAATTTTTAATAACAGGAGGAACAGGGCTAATTGGTAAAAACATTGTTCAATTATTGATCAAGAATAATTATCAAATTAATATTCTTAGCAGAAAGAAAAAGGATAATTCAAAACATGTAAGTTATTTCAAATGGAACCCAAAAAGACAAACAATTGAATATGATTCAATCAATGATGTTGATGTTGTCATTAACCTTGCTGGTGAAAATATTTTTGGTTTGTGGACAAGTTCCAAAAAAAAGAAGATATTAAAATCAAGAGTTCAGTCTTTACAACTCTTGAAAAAATTAATAAAGCACAAACCAAATAAAGTAAAACAAATAATTTCTGCATCTGCAATTGGCATTTTTCCAAATTCTGATGAAATTATTTACAATGAAAATTCAGATTTAAAAGGAAAAACATTTTTAGCCAATGTAGTTGAACAATGGGAAAAGGAAATTGAGTCTTTCGAAGAATTTAACATTGCTGTTACAACTGTGCGAATAGGGATGGTTTTTAGTGAACTCGGTGGCATTATAAAAGTTTTAAGAATGATTTTAAAGTCTAGAGTTTTATTTCTTATTGGAAATGGTAATCAAAAAATTTCTTGGATTCACATAAATGATCTTTCACAACTTTTTTACAAATTATCATTAATAAATCACAATGGTTTAATTCATGCAGTGAATAATAACCCAACAACCATGTTGGATTTACTTGAAAAACTCTCTGACAAGTACAAATTTTGTTTTAAAATCTTTACTCCAAATATAATTTTGAAATCATTATTTAAGTTTTTGTCCTTGAAAGATTTTTATGCCGATATTGTAAATTCAAGTAAAAATGTTGTTTCATTAGAGATTGAAAAAATAAATCATAAGTTCAAGTATAATGATATAAATGATTTGTAAAAAACCCATGACATTTTGGCAATTTAGTTTTATTGGCAGTAAATTTGAATAAATTTAAACATGCCTGAAAAAAATAAAAAATCTTCCTCTAAAAAACCCACTCTAAAGGATCAGATAAAGTCTTTAAATAATGAGATTGAATCTGAAAAGGACAAGTATTTAAGACTCTTTGCTGAGTTTGAAAATTTTAGAAAAAGAACTTCAAAAGAAAGAATCGAGCTATTTAAAACTGCTTCAAAAGAACTAATGTCTGCTCTATTGCCAGTCTTGGATGATATGGATAGGGCATTAAAAGAGTTTGAGAAAGACAATAATGTTGATTACACAGGTTTCAAATTAATACATAATAAATTTTTTGATACTCTTATGAGTAATGGCTTATCTAAAATTGACATTAGTGTAGGTACAACCTTTGACGCTGAAAAACATGAAGCTATCACACAGATAAAAGCTCCTTCCAAAAAAATGGTCGGTAAAATTATTGACGTAGTAGAAAATGGATACTTAATTGGAGATAAAATTTTAAGATATCCCAAAGTAGTAGTTGGAAATTAAAAAATGAAAGAGGATTATTATAAAATATTAGGTTTAGACAAAAACGCATCAGATTCAGAAATTAAGAAAGCATACAGAAAATGCGCAATTAAATATCATCCTGATAAAAATCCTGGAGATAAAAAAGCTGAAGAAAAATTTAAAGAAGCTGCAGAAGCCTATGAGATATTAGGAAATCCGGAAAAGAAATCAAAATACGATCAGTTCGGACACTCAGCTTTTCAGGGAGGGGGATTTGGTGCTGGTGGAATGGATATGGAAGATATCTTTAGTCAGTTTGGAGATATTTTTGGAAGCGCTTTTGGTGGATTTAGTGGCTTTGGAGGCTCAACAAGATCTAGAACTTCAAAAGGAACTAACCTCAGAATTAAAGTTTCATTAACTATTGACGAAATAGCTAATGGTACAAATAAAAAAATTAAAGTAAAAAGAAAAGTTCAAGCTCCAGGGCTTGAATATTCTACATGCCATGTTTGCAATGGTACTGGTCAGGTTACTAAAATAACTAACACAATATTAGGAAGAATGCAATCCACTTCAATTTGTGATAATTGTGGTGGAACGGGAAAGATTGTTACAAAAAGACCATCTGGAAGTGACTCAAATGGTCAAATTTTAGTAGAAGAAACAGTTGATGTAAAAATCCCAGCTGGGGTTGAAGATGGAATGCAATTGAGAGTATCAGGGAAGGGAAATGATCCGGTTTCTGATGGAATTAGTGGCGATCTATTGATATTAATTGATGAAAAAGAAGATTCCAATTTAAAGAGAGAGGGAAACAACCTTCACTACGACTTATATATTAGTATTTCTGATGCAGTTCTTGGCTCAAGTAAGGAAATCGACGTTGTTGGAGGAAAAGTAAGGATTAAGTTAGAACCTGGTTTACAATCTGGAAAAATTTTGAGATTGAAAAATAAAGGGTTAAAAGCTTTGAACGGACCTGTTGGTGATTTATTAGTTCATGTCAATGTGTGGACACCGAAAACAATGAATAAGCAACAAAAAGAGTTTTTTGAACAAATGAAAGATGATGAACACTTTAAGCCAAACCCTGATAAAAATCAAAAATCTTTTTTTGATAAAGTGAAAGATATGTTTTCTTAAGTTTGTAAAAAAAAACGATGCCTAATATATTAATTGTAGAAGACGAAGAAGCCATTAGAAGAGTATTAAAAAAAGTACTTATTGAAGATAATAGTAAAAATAAAATTATCGAGGCATCAGACGGGGTAGAAGCAATAAATAAAATTAAATCAGAAAATCTAGAACTTGTAATTTGTGATATTAAAATGCCAAAAAAAGATGGTATTGACGTTTTAAATTTTTTAAAGACTTTTGATGATAAAATTCCGATCATAATGATTTCTGGTCATGGTGATTTAAAGACTGCAGTCATGGCCATGAGAAAAGGTGCATTTGATTTTATTGAAAAACCACCGGATTTGAATAGCCTATTATCCTCAGTTAGAGAATCATTAAAAAATAAAGTTCAGTTAAAAAAAACTTCAAAAAAGCAAACCAAACAATCTAAATATGAAATTGTTGGTGAATCAAAAAAAATTTTAGAGTTAAAACAAATAATTGAAAAGATCTCTCCTACGAATGCAAGGGTAATGATTTTAGGTCCAAATGGATCAGGAAAGGAGCTTGTTGCAAGACAAATTCATAATAATAGTTTAAGATCCGATGGACCATTCATTGAAGTAAACTGTGCTGCTATTCCATCTGAATTGATTGAAAGTGAATTATTTGGTCACTTGAAAGGATCTTTTACCTCTGCTCACAAAGACAGAGTAGGTAAGTTTGAGGCCGCAAATAACGGTACAATTTTCTTAGACGAAATAGGTGATATGAGTTTATCTGCCCAATCAAAGGTATTAAGAGCCATTCAAGAAAGTAAAATTCAAAAAGTTGGTAGTGAAAAAGATATTTTTGTAGACTCTAGAATTATTGCAGCTACAAATAAAGATTTAAAAACGCTAATTAAAGAAAACAAGTTTAGAGAAGACTTGTATCACAGAATCGCTGTTATTGAGCTAAATGTACCAAAATTAGATGATAGAAAAGACGATATAGTTCTTCTAGTTGATCACTTTTTAGAACAATTATCTAATAGTAACGACAATACGGTTTTTACCATGGATTCTAAGGCAATTAAATTACTAACTACCTTTTCATGGAAGGGCAACGTTAGAGAGCTTAGAAATGTGGTAGAAAGACTAACAATATTATCTGAAAATAATAATGTTAACTCTAATGATGTCAAGAAATTTTCTGGAAAATAATAATGAGATTTATAGTAATTTTTCTTTTTACTGTCACCCTATCCTCACAGACTGATGAAAAGGTGATTTCATCAATTTTTTCAAAAGCACTCACAGAAAGTAAATCATATAACTGGTTAAACTACTTATCAAATCAAATCGGAGGAAGGCTTTCAGGATCACTTGAAGCTCAAAAAGCAGTTGAGTGGTCAAAAAATGAACTTGATAAACTTGGTTTTGATGATGTTTATTTACAACCTGTAATGGTTCCCACATGGATACGTGGTCCAAAAGAATTTGCATTAATAGAAACTGAGCCTGGAATTACTTTTAATGTTAATATCACTGCTCTTGGTGGTTCAGTAGCGACCCCCTCTGTTGGTTTAAAAGCAAGTGTTGTTGAGGTCACTGGTCTTGAAGAACTTGAGGGACTAGGAAAAGAAAAAATCGATGGTAAAATTGTTTTTTTTAATAGACCTATGGACCCAGAATATATAAGCACTTTTACAGCATATGGCACTGCTGTTGATCAAAGAGCTCTTGGCGCTCTCGAGGCATCAAAATATGGAGCAATTGGCGTAATTGTAAGATCAATGACCCTGAGGATTGATGACTTTCCTCATACAGGTGGTTTAACCTATGGAAATTTACCAAAGAGTAAAAGAATACCAGCTGCTGCAATTAGCACTAAAGGTGCTAATAAATTAAGCGATCTATTGAAAATAAAACCTAATTTGAAATTTCTCTTCAGACAACAAAGCAAAACCATCAGAGATTCTCAATCTTATAATGTAATTGCCGAAATCAAAGGTTCTGAATATCCAAATGAAGTTATTTTGGTTGGAGGTCACCTAGATTCATGGGACATTGGTGATGGTGCTCATGATGATGGTGCTGGGGTTGTTCATTCAATGGATTTACTTAATATTTTTAATAAAATCTCTTACACACCAAAAAGAACAATAAGAGTTGTTTTGTTTATGAATGAAGAAAATGGTGGAAGAGGCTCAAACAAGTACAAAGAGATAGCTGACAGAGATGGAGTTAATCATATATTTGCGATAGAATCTGATGCCGGTGGTTTTAGGCCGCTTGGTTTTTCTTTTACTTGCAGTGACAGTAATTTTTTAAAAATTTTAGAGTGGAAAAAGCTTTTTGCTCCCTATTTTGTCAATGTTTTCATCAAAGGTGGTAGTGGTGCAGATATATCCAATTTAAGAAAACCTGATAATATTTTAGCAGGTTTGAGACCAAATTCTCAAAAGTATTTTGATTATCATCACACCGAAATTGACACTTTTGACAATGTAAATAAAAGAGAATTAGAATTGGGTTCAGCAGCTGTAGCCTCACTTGTTTATTTATTTGATAAATACGGTGTTCAGAATTAATGTTCGATAAATTAAAAAGTTTAGATGTTGATTTATTAATCTTTCTCAACAATTTAGGAAGTGAACAATTTGATTTTTTATGGCTTATAATAACAAACAAATTTACTTGGATACCATTGTATATCTTATTAATATACCTATACCTTAATTCTAAAAAATTAAAAATTAGATCTATTTTTTTGTTTTTTTTTGTTGTTGGATTATTGATTTTATTTACAGATCAATCTAGTAATTTATCAAAACAGTTTTTTCAAGTTTTACGTCCTTGTAACGATGAATCTATTTCAGGACTTATCAGAATAGTTAAAGAGGGTTGTGGGGGTTTATATGGATTTTTCTCAGCTCATGCAGCAAACTCTTTTGCTGTTGCAACTTTCTTTTATTTTATTCTTAATAATTACTATAGAATAGGTAAATTTTTCTTTGTGTGGGCAACAATAGTGTCTTACAGTAGAGTTTATTGTGGCGTCCATTTTCCCTCAGATATTGTGATTGGTGGTGCTTATGGACTAATAGCAGGATATTT
>TARA_B100001057_G_scaffold395712_1_pt1 | contig 10956 bp, 7 predicted proteins | sample TARA_B100001057 | Tara Oceans TARA_B100001057 (sample SAMEA2621839) | marine metagenome | biome: marine biome (ENVO:00000447); feature: surface water layer (ENVO:00002042); material: "saline water (ENVO:00002010), including plankton (ENVO:xxxxxxxx)" | depth 5 m | reverse complement strand
CTGGAGATAAAGATTATGAATCAAGACCTTCAGTACAAAGAAAATCATTAAGGATTAACCTCAACGAGAATATTTACGGGACTTTTGTTGAAATTGGAGCAGGTCAAGAAGTTGCAAGAAACTTTTATAGAGTTGGAGCTGCTTCAGGAACTATAGCTAAATCTATGAGTGCTTACGATAAAAGTTTTAGCGATAGTATTTATGGAAAAGAAGAAGATGGAAGATATGTAACACAAAACCGTCTTGACAAGATGCTAAAATACGAGATGGATCTTCTTGAAAAAAGAATTTCTAGAAACAAGAACCCTGATAAATTTTTCTTTGTATATGCTAATACCGTTGCCACAATTGATTTTGTAAAAAAATTTAAAGGTCACGGTTGGATGGGAATTAGGTTCCAAACTAATCCTAATGATGAATATTCAGAGATAAAACTCCACCTGAGATTCCATCAAAATGAGGCAAAACTTCAACAAGAAAGTCTTGGTATAATGGGTGTAAATTTAATTTATGGGGCCTTTTACAAGCACAATGAACCTCTTAAATTGATGAAATATTTGACTGATCATATTGATAACCAGTCAATTGAGATAGATACTATCAATTTTAGTGGTCCATTATTCAAAGATGTTGATAATAGGTTAATTAGTCTTGAGCTTGTAAGACTTGGTATGACAGATGCTGTAATATTTGATGATAACGGAATAAATGTTCTTCCTGCTCAAGTACTTTATAAGAAGAATATTTTAACTCTTAGAGGTAGTTATAGACCAATGACTAAGGTTAATGATGAAATGTTTAAAAAATCATTAGAAGCATTTCTCAAAGAGAAAAAAGTCAAGGAAGAAAATACTTTGGTTATATTTGAAATTACCTTATCGAATTTGAGATCTACTGGTGATATTGAGGATAGTGATTATTTAGATAGGGCAAAATTATTGTGTTCAATGGGTCATATGGTTATGATTTCAAATTTTTCAGAATACTTTAAGTTAGTTCAATATCTAACCAGTTATACTAAGAAACAACTAGGGTTGACAATGGGAGTTAGAAATTTTATTGAAATTTTTGATGAACAATACTACGATAATCTAAAGGGAGGAATTTTAGAAGCTTTTGGAAATATATTTAAGAACAATATGAAAATTTACCTTTACCCACTTTTAGACAAAGAAAACGGTGGTGTTATAAACTCAAATAACCTTAAACTTGAAGATAATATGAAAGAGTTCTATAAGTATTTCAAGGTTAATAACAAAATACGTGATTTAGAATATAATGAAGATTATTTAAAAATACTCTCAAAAGATATTCTTAAACAAATAAAGAAAAATGAAGCAGGTTGGGAAGAAAAAGTCCCTAAGGCAGTTTCTGATATGATTATCAAAAATAAAATGTTTGGATTAAATAATTAGTCTATTATTTGATCTGTATGCTCCTTTGTTTTTACTTTATCAATAACCCTATCAATAACACCTTGTTCATTAATTAAGAAAGTTGTTCTTAATACACCTTCATACTCATTTCCTCTAAATTTCTTCTTACCCCATACTCCAAAGGCTTTAATGATTTCTTTGGAATCATCAGCTAGTAGATTATATTTAAAACCAAACTTCTCTGCAAATTTATTTTGTTTATCAACTGTATCTGGACTTACACCTATTATATCATACCCCTCTGCAGTTAACCTAGAATAGTTGTCATTTAGATTACAACTTTGAGCAGTACATCCTGGGGTATTAGCACGAGGGTAAAAGAATAATACAATTTTTTTGCCTCTTAAATCTCCTAGATTTATAGTTTCACCTTTATGTGTTGTTACATTTAAATTTGGTAACTTATCTCCTACTTTTAACATAATGTTTTTTTCAAAAGTAAGTAAATGAAACTAAAAGAAAAAGTTGATTACATAATTAATAAGCTAGAAGAAATTTATCCTGTTTTAGATATTCCTCTCGATCATAAAGACCCCTATACTCTCCTCATAGCTGTTCTTATGTCAGCCCAAAGCACAGATAAAAAAGTTAATGAAGTTACTCCATTTCTTTTTAGTAAAGCAGATAATCCTTTTGACATGATTAAACTTTCTATTGATGATATTAGAAATACTATTAAACCTGTTGGTCTATCACCTACAAAGGCAAAAGGAATTTGGAACCTATCAAAAATCTTAATTGAAAAATATGATGGTAAAGTTCCTAAGGATATTGAAAAATTAGAGGAATTACCCTCTGTTGGGCATAAAACTGCAAGTGTAGTTATTTCACAAGGGTTTGGTCAACCTGCTTTTCCTGTTGACACTCATATTCATAGACTAATGTACAGGTGGGGTTTATCAACTGGTAAAAATGTAATTAAAACAGAGTTAGATGCAAAAAGACTATTTCCCAAGTCAAAATGGAATGAATTACACCTTAGAATAATTTTCTACGGAAGAGAGTATTGTCCAGCAAGAGGTTGGGATATTAATAATGATATTATAACAAAAACTATTGGTAGAAAGTCAATTATTAATAAGCTTATTAGATAATTTTAAACTTATTTCTTTGATCCAAATACTGCAAAAATACCTAATCCAACAGGCATAAGCATAACACCAAAGAAAATTGATAATCTCATAATCCAAATATTTGTACTCTTTTCTATACTTCTTTTCCAAATCCATCTGGTAACAAATATATCACCGGCAACCATATGAGCCCAAGTAGCTGTTAGACCTGCTTTAGTTGCTAAACCTTTAGATAGACTTTCTAAAAAACCAGATTGTCCACCTGAATTGTTTAATAGATCAGCAATTCCCTGAGGACTTATAGCGGTTATTAAAAACCATATAATAATGGGGCCTAAAAAAAACCATGGGCCTTTAAGTAGTTTGTGAGTCTGACCTTTTCTTGGATTAAATAACATTGCAAACCAAAAAGGACCAATCCAAATTGTAGAAAGAATAAATGAAATGTCGTAAATGTCCATGTTCAAATTTAATATTTTATTAAATATTTCATAAAATTTGATGTTACAATGTTATACACATACAACAAATCAATTTATTAAGTAATTTTGCATTTTTAAAGCTTTAATGAAAGATCTTTCTAAAATTGACCCCAAACATAACATCATTATTAAAGGTGCTCAACTACATAATTTAAAAAATGTTGATGTTGTTATCCCAAGAAATAACCTTACTGTTATTACTGGTCTATCAGGTTCTGGTAAATCCTCCTTGGCTTACGATACACTCTATGCTGAGGGTCAAAGAAGATATGTGGAAAGTCTATCCTCTTATGCTAGACAGTTTATGGGTAAATTAAATAAACCTAAAGTTGATTACATTAAGGGTATATCTCCCGCTATTGCTGTAGAGCAAAAAATTAATACTTCAAATCCTAGATCTACAGTTGGAACTAAAACAGAAATTTATGATTATCTAAAATTATTATTTGCTAGAATTGGTAAAACATATTCTCCAAAATCAAAAAAAATTGTAAAAAAAGATTCTACATCAGATGTTGTTGATATTGTTATTAATAATAAATTCAAATCAAAACTTTTATTATTATGCCCAATAGAATCGTCAACAAAAAAATTATCATTAGAGAAAATAGAAATTCTAAAAAAACAAGGATTTGCTAGAATTTATAAACAGGGTGAAATAATTAATATAAATGACATTGATAAAAATGGAATACTTGATTTTAAATTAGTTGTTGATAGGTTGGTTGTAAGTGATGATAAAGATTTTAGATCTAGAGTTGCTGATTCAGTTGAACTAGCATTTTATGAAGGAAAAGGGGTTTGCTCTATATATAGTATAGAGACCAACAATGAGACTACCTTCTCAAATAAGTTTGAGGCTGATGGAATTAAATTTATAGAACCATCAGTTCACTTGTTTAGCTTTAACAATCCATTTGGAGCATGTAAAAACTGCGATGGTTTTGGAGAGACTATTGGTATTGATGAAGAACTTGTAATACCTAATAAAGCACTATCAATATATGATGATGCTATAGCGCCCTGGAGAGGAACAGGACTCAGAAAATATTATGTAAAACTAATAGATAATGCAGATAAATTTGATTTTCCTATTTATAAACCATATAATCGGCTTTCAAAAGAAGAAGTAAATACTCTTTGGGAAGGAAATCAATATTTTAGTGGAATTAATAAGTTCTTTAAATACTTAGAAAAGAAAAATTATAAAATTCAAAACAGAGTTCTTTTATCAAGGTACCGTGGTAAAACACTCTGTAATCAATGTAAGGGAAGTAGACTTAGGGAAGAATCATATTATGTCAAAATAAATGACAAAAATCTTCCTGAAATATTATCAATGTCTATTGATAAATTGAGTGAATTTTTCAAAAAAATTAAATTAAATAAAACAGAAAAAGAAGTTTCTGAGAGGATATTAAAGGAAATTAATAATAGAGTTGATTATCTAATGAATGTTGGCCTAAGCTATCTAACACTAAATAGGAAAGCAAATACATTATCAGGTGGAGAGACTCAAAGAATTAACTTAGCTTCCTCACTTGGAAGTAGTTTAGTTGGATCTACATATATACTAGATGAACCCTCGATTGGTCTCCATTCAAGAGATAATGATAATCTGATTAAAATATTAAAGAATTTAAAAGATATAGGAAATACAGTTATTGTTGTCGAACACGATGAAGAAATAATATTATCAGCAGATCATGTTATAGATATAGGTCCAATGGCTGGAACTTTAGGTGGAGAAATTGTTGGTCAAGGAAATATTAAAGACTTACTTAAGACTGATACACTTACTTCAAAATATTTAAGAAAGATTGAAAAAATTGAACCACCTAGTTCAAGAAGAAAATCTAATTATCATATTAATATAAATGGTGCAGAAGAGAATAATTTAAAAAATATCACAGCAAAAATACCTCTAGGATGTTTAACAATGATAACCGGTGTCTCTGGAAGTGGAAAATCAACATTAGTAAAAAAAATTATTTACCCTGCCCTTCTCAATTATTTTCGAGATTATTCTCAAAAACCCGGAAAATTTAATGATATATCTGGTAATTTGAGTAAAATAAAATCTGTTCAATTTATTGATCAAAATCCAATTGGTAGATCATCTAGATCAAATCCAGTAACATATCTTAAAGTTTATGATGATATACGTAATCTATACGCAAAGATTCCACAGTCGATTTCAAAAAGCTTTAAATCAAAGTTCTTTTCTTTTAACACAGATGGTGGAAGATGTGATGAGTGTAAAGGTGAAGGAGTATTAAGAATAGAAATGCAATTTATGGCTGATGTTGAATTAGAGTGTGAAATTTGCAAAGGAAAAAGATTTAAAGACGAGATAACAGCAATTAAATATAATGGTGTAAGTATTGATATGCTATTAAACATGACTGTTGACGACTCAATTAAATTTTTTAGAAAGTATAATCAGACTAAAATTGTAAATAAGCTATTGCCTCTTCAGTCTGTAGGATTAGGTTACGTTTCACTTGGACAATCATCAAATACACTTTCTGGCGGGGAAGCTCAAAGAATTAAATTAGCTTCATTTATTGGAAAAGGAGATCAAATTGATAAAACGTTCTTCATTTTTGATGAGCCTACTACTGGGCTTCACTTCCATGATGTAAAAAAATTATTAAACACATTCGATAGGCTGATTAGAATGGGACATTCAATATTGGTGATTGAACATAACCTAGATATGATTTATTGCGCTGATCATATTATTGATCTTGGTCCAGAAGGAGGAGATAAAGGAGGTAATATTATAGCTGAGGGAAGTCCTGAAGAGATTATCAAAAGCAAAAAATCTTACACTGGCCAATACCTTAAGAAAAAAATAATTTAATTACCAGTTTTTATTGAATTTATCAATAAATATGTTAACATCATCACTTAATTTAAATATATAAGCAGATAATGTATAGAGAATTAGTACTAAGCCAGACTTTACAATTATATTAATTACAGGTTCAAAACCTAACTTTAGATTTGAGAAAATAAAATATGTGAGTACACTAAGTATTATAATCTTTATTGTATCCCTACTATAAGGATGAATTTTAAATTTAACCTTAACCAGATATATCTTTATAGAATTCATAATAGCTAGAACAATAAGTGTCGCGTATGCAGCTCCAATAATACCGAATTCCATTATAAGATATATGTTTAATATAACAGCCAAAACAGATGAAAATAATGAAAACCAAAAAGTGTAATAATAATATTTAGAATTTGAAATAATGTTATTAATACAGCCTATTGACATAGAATAAAGTTTTCCAAAAGAAACAATTATGACTATTGGAATACCAATAGAATATCCATCTTGATTTAACATACTATAGAAATCATCAATATTTAAATTGATTAATAAGAAAAATAAACTAGCAACTAAGACTAAATTTGTAGAGCTTTTTTTTAACAAATCTTCCAGCTTTTTCATCTGGTTTTTATTAATTGCACTAGCTACTACTGGACTTAAGATTTGAAACATTGCTCTTCCTGGAATCTCGATTACTGCAGCAATAAATACAGCAACAGAATAGTAAGCAACGTTCTCAACAGTTAAAATTGATGATAGCATAGACTTATCAATATCTAATATGATACTAGACGCAGCTCCAGATAAAAAAATTAAAAGGCAATATTTAAATATTTCATTGAAGTCATTTTTGAAGTTTAAATTAAGTTTAGGCTTATTAACATAAAAGGAATAAATTATAACAATAAGCAGTCTTAAGTAGTACCCATATATCAAGAAAAGAATAAAATTCTCAAAGTTTAAAAGTCCAATTGAGTAAAAAATTAGAAGTAAAGCAATAAGAAGTCTTGGATATAGTTCCTTTAAAAAGTTTCCAAATACAGATTTAAGCTTTACTCTTAACCACGAATAAAACACCTCAAAAAAAGATGTAGAAATTGCAATGAAAAGAATTACATATGAATATTTAGAGAGACTTTGATCACTTTGAAATAGATATTGTCTTATGTCATCATAATAAGCAAAAAATACAGGTATAAATAATAATACTATAATTAATGGTATTAATATAGATATTGTTAACAATCCATCTCTATCACTTTTTCTGGTATATTTTGAATAATATCTAATTACTGCATGCTGAGTACCAAATGAAATAAAAGGTTGAATTAAGTTTGAAATTGCTAGTAAAGCAATAACAAGTCCTTGAAATTTACTTCCTAAAAAAGTTGGATAGAGATATAGTGTATTAACGGCTCCAATAAGAAATGCTACACCTATACTTATCAAGTTTAGGAAGGATTGTCTAACTACTATACCCATTTATTTTCTCTATAAAGCATTAGAGCTATAATACTAAAGGTAATTATTATTGTAATTATTCTAATGTTAATTCCTGTTATTACAATTTTTGGAGAAAAATAAAATTCAATTAAATGATTTCCCTTTGGAACAACCATCCCTCTAAGTAAATAATTTATATCCAAATAATTAGTTTTTTTTCCATTTAAATAAACATGCCAACCAGATGGATAATATATTTCAGAAAAAACAATAAGTTGTTCTGACAAAGATTCAAAATTATAAGATATATGAGATGAAGAATTTTTTATCTTTTCTAATTTAATTAAATCTGATGGATTATAGTTCCTTGAGGTTTCAATTGATACAGATTTATTTAAAGCAAATCCAACCTCTCTTAAATCTGCATCTTTCAACTGATTTAGAAGGTTATCGTAATTATCAACTAATGCTAATGAATCAACAGCCCAAGCATTACCAAAAGCATCAGGATTTTGATATAATTGATCATTATTATTTTCATCCTTACCAATTAGGTATTTAACATTTAATGTGTTAAAAAGTTTTTGATTATCATGGTAAGATAAATAGTCATAATATTCTTGAAATCTTTTAAGTTTTGCAGCATGATATCCATTAACTGAATTATGAAAATATGATGTATTTGCATTTGATAATCCTGCTGACATGTTAAATACTCTAAAGTCTAAAGTATCTGCTAGTATATTATTATCTATTTCTGATGCTTGATAAGTATTAATGTTTTTATCTATGAATAAGTCTTTATCTATGTATCTATTATTGATATTTAATAAATCAAAAATCACTATTGCTAAGACTATTGCGTAGGTAAAGTTTCTTCCCAATAGCTTTGAGAACCTAAGTGTTAAAAAAACTAATACACCAATAATTAATGCTCTTATCAAATCAGAATTAAATATATTCTTCCTTTCATCAATAATTTTTTCAAAAATTTCTTGACCGTAACCACTAGAATAATAATCATCATATAAACCATTGTAACTAAAAGATCCTCCAAGAACTAGTATTAAAATTAGAGGAACTGAATAAACTGCAAATGATCTTTTGATATTTTTTAAGTTAGCATCAGCTAAAAATTTATGAAGCCCTATTACTGATAAAAGTGGGACAGCAAACTCAAGTATTATCTGAATTGAGGATACTGCACGAAATTTATTATAGAAAGGAAAATGATCAATAAATAAATTGGTCAAAAGTGGAAAGTTTTTTCCCCATGATAATGTTAGTGATAATATAAAAGAAATTAATATCCACCATTTAAATGGTCCTTTTACTACAAAAAGTGCAAGGATAAATAAAAACATTATTGATGCACCAACATACGCAGGTGCTTCTAATATTGGCTGATTTCCCCAATAAGTAGGAACTGAACTAATAAATGAATCTGCTTGTTTCCTAGGTATGTTATTATCAATCAAAAATTTATAGAGATCACTATTTTTTCCTAATTCTTCAGATGAAGCTCCACCTTGGACTCTTGGAGCTACAAGATTAAGACTTTCAAAAATTCCATAACTATATTGAGTAATATAATCATAATTAAGACCAGTAGTTTTTTCTTTCTCACTTCCGTCAGGATTAATAGTTAATTCACTTTGAGATCTAGTTGAATATTTTGAATAATCATAAGTTGTTAGAATATTAGGGGCGTTTAGACCTACAGAAAGAATACCCGCTATTGCAAAAACACCTATATACTTTAAGTAATCTTTTAAATCATTCTTTCTATATGAGTCAATTAGATATACAATAAAGTAAATAAGAAGCAGAATTAACATATAATATGTCATTTGATAGTGATTAGCCCTAATTTGAAGTGAAATAGCTAATAGGCTTACTAAAAACCCTGGAAGTAGTTTATGCTGTCTTAAAAGAACTAATCCTGCTACTACAAGTGGTATATATGAAATTGCAAGAGCCTTTGTATTGTGTCCCACCTGAAGTATTATGAGCAGGTATGTTGAAAAAGCAAAAGCAATAGATCCAAGTAATGCAATTCTCCACGGTATTTTTAATACCATAAGCAATATATACATAGTTAGTAGGTATAGAAAAAGAGTATGTGCAGGCCTGGGAATGAACCGAAACAACATGTGAAAAGGTGATAGTATGTCATAAGCAAACTTTGCACCTAATTGAAAAGTTGGCATTCCTCCAAATGCATTATCGATCCAGTATATTTCATCTGGGAAATTCTCTCTATTTTCCAATATCTCCCTTGACATTCCCTCATATTGGTTTATATCGGATTGATATAACTTTTTTCCATCTAGTAATGGACTGTAAAATATTAATGAAATAACTGCAAAGCCAATTGCTGTGTATAAATGAATAAGTGATTTCCTTACCCTAACTTTATTAATCGATATCTTCATAGTCTATATATTCACCGTATTTTTCATTGGTTTTAGATTCTTTTTTCTTTGATGAATTATCAAAATTTGATTTTTTTTTGTGACTATTGAAAGTATTTAAAAAAAGCATTCTAAGTAATGAAGGAATAAAATATCTGATAAAAAGATAAATAGCAAGAAATATTAATAGAACCTTCATATTTTGTGGCTTTACCAAATTTAGTGAAATCTTGAAAAATAACTATTTATTGGTAACTTGTATTTTTAAATGAAAATCAACTCAAATATTACTGTAAGGGAAGTAAAAACAGATGACGATTTAAAAGAATTTGTCATGTTTCCACACAAGCTATACAAGGATTCAAAGTATTGGGTAGCACCAATTATTAAAGAAGAATTAGAAGTTTTAAACAAGAAAATAAATCCTGTTTTCAAAAATGCAAAAGCACATTATTTTTTGGCTTTTATAAATGGAGAAACTGTCGGTAGAATAGCTGCTCTTATTAACTGGGTAGAAGTTAATGATCTTAAAAAGAAAAAAATAAGATTTGGATGGTTTGATTTCATTGACAATAAGGAAGTATCCAAGTTTCTTCTAAATGAAGTTATTAAGATTGGAAATGATAATAATTTAGAATTTATTGAAGGACCTGTTGGATTCTCTAACATGGATAAGGCAGGAATGTTAATAAAAGGATTTGAGAAAAAGAATACAATGATTACTCTTTATAATCACTCTTATTATCAAGATCATATGATTGCTCATGGTTACAAAAAACTTGCTGAGTGGGTTGAATATGAACTAAAGATTGCCAATTATGAGGATTCTCCTGAAAAAGTCAAGAAATTCTCTGATCTGATTTTAAAAAGATATAAACTCAAAAAATTAAACTTTACAAAGACAGAACAGATTGTGCCCTATGTTGATCAGATGTTTTATTTACTTGGTAAAACTTATGATAAGCTTCAAACATTTGTTCCAGTTCAAGATTATCAAATTGATCATTATAAAAATAGATTCTTAAAATATATTAATCCTGGTTTTATTAAATGTGTTACTGATGAAAATGATGAACTTGTTGCATTTGCTATAACAATGCCATCTTTCTCGAACGCACTAAAAAAAATTAATGGAAAAGTCGACTTAATTGGAAAGCTAAGACTATTACATGCTAAAAACTTTAATAAAAAAGGATCTCTGTACCTTATTGGTGTTAGACCTGACTTTCAAAATAAAGGTGTGATTGCTATACTCTTCAACGA
>TARA_B100001057_G_scaffold474758_1_pt1 | contig 10958 bp, 16 predicted proteins | sample TARA_B100001057 | Tara Oceans TARA_B100001057 (sample SAMEA2621839) | marine metagenome | biome: marine biome (ENVO:00000447); feature: surface water layer (ENVO:00002042); material: "saline water (ENVO:00002010), including plankton (ENVO:xxxxxxxx)" | depth 5 m | reverse complement strand
CAAGAAATGATGTACAAAAAATGTTTATGGCCCGCCCCGGCGCACGTGACGATCCGGAAGGATATAAACAACTAGGTGCTAACATGGCAAGCATCATGCCTATGTTTGATAATGCTATACCCAAAGACTTTAAAGGATATTACAAAGGTGATTTATTATACTTTAGCACACCACCTATACGGGATGGCAGGTATGTATTCAAACCGCAGATTGTAACTTATTCTGTAGATCAAAATAGCGACATGGGTAAACGTATCGGCGAAAGTCGCACAGGTGTAGTAATACATAGAATGATGGATGAACAGGGTCAAGAGTCTGCATTACCTCCAGGTACATTTGAATCTTTCGAAGGTAAAGATGTGTTTGCTGTTCCTCCAGTTACAGTACAAAAGACAGCAGAAATTAATAACAAATCTATATTAGAACTTAAACAAGCTATCTCACAATTCAAAGGTCCAATTGATGACTTGCTTAACAAACCGCGTTTAGCAGAACTTAAAATGACTGACTTCCCTAAAATCTTGTATGCCTATACTAACAGTAAAGTGGACACAGGTATGACAGGCATGGGCCAAGACTTCTTACAGTGGTTAAAAGGTAAGGCAGGTATAAGTGAGGTAAAGAAAAAGAGAATGGCAGAGTATATCGAAACACACAAAGTTGGATACAATGCTTTATGGGATTTGCATACTAAAATTATGCAAGTGAAAGACGATGTAATTCGTCAGTTTGATGCACATGACAGTGATGTCAAACAATCAATACAAGGTCACGGCAAAGGCGGAGAAGGCTATGTATTAGCACATCCAGAAGGTGACATGAAACTAGTGCCTAGAGAGTATTTCTCTAAGGCTAACAGAGCAGTGGAGAGATAACATGCGTATTAAAGACATAGTAAAAGAAGGCACGTTTGATGACTTTGACATGAAAGATTATGGCAAAGATCTAGATGATGACGATAAGGACATTGGTAAAGGTTTTAAAGGTGACCCTATGTTTGATCAATTAGGAAAGATTATAGACAGTAGGACAAGTCCAAACCCAGTAACATTTGTTACAACAGACGACGGAGAAAAGATTCAAGTTAATCCAATGCAAGCTCAAGAGCTTCGTAAACTTTTAAGATATGAAGGAATGAAGCCGCAAATTAAATTGAAGTTTACAAAAGATGTTCAAATGTCTAAGAACTTACACGATTTTGTAGATAGTAAAGACTATAAACAAATCGGCGCCGTGTTTATGCAAAAATATATGTAACATGATGGAGTTCATCAAAGATATTAATGAAGCAAGGATGACTAGGGACTCTAGTAATGCTAGAGTATTGACCTATACAGATTGTTGTGAAAGATTATATCTTTCGATGTTGGTGCTAGAACTTTTAAGAAACTATCCTACTTTTACAAACACAGTAAGAGCTTATGCAAAAAAGACAAGTGGTTATGAAAGTTATAGATATTTTAGAAGTCAAGGTACTGATCTATATAATTTTATCTATTATGTAACAGGTGACGAAAAAGCTCTTAACAAATTAAAAGACCCAGGAGCGGCCAAACAAAAACGTAAAACTGTGACTCTCCCTACAATGCAACTTAATGGTTTTATTACAAAACTTAGTTACGGACAGCAACCACAAAACACTGCTCAGCTGTTTGTTAGGTTAGAAAATACATTAGGCATTGTCAACAGTGATTACAAACAAATACGCAGAGCACTAGGTACCTGGCAAGGTTTAAGCACTTTAGATAAGAAGAAGTTTGTAACAAAATTATTATTTGCATGCAGAGCAAAACTACGCTCAAGTGATATAATAGATGACTTAGAAAAACTAGCGGCCATACGTGATTTAGAAACTATGGCTGTTCGTGATAATGAACCTACACTATCAACTCCAGATATGACTATAGACAGCAAAGACTTGTTATGGTACAAGTCTATAGTTGGATCCGAAAATTTATTTTTAGCACGTAAATTTGTAGAAATGACTGGTAGAGGACAAGCCATACCAGGTAATTTAGTGCAAGCATATGCACCAGCAGTAAGAATGTTAAATGACATTGTACGTGCAGGGCCTGCATACGTAGGCATGCTTAGAACCATACACAACAAAGCCAAACAGCAAAATAAGTAACTTTTACCTCCTTTTTTTTGCATTATCACCGGTTTTTTCCGGTGTATGCTAAATACATATGTATTAACACGTAATGAGCTTACGTGAGGACATTAAGATAAGGAGAAAGAAATGGCCGCAATTACATCAACAGCAAGCACAGGTCTAAGCAATGGCTTAGGCGGACAAACTAACATTGTTAACATTGCTAAGACAAACATAACAGAAGCAGAACTTAAGACTATCCTAGACGATATGCAGTTTGACGGACACACTGTTGCCGCAGTAGGTACAGCTGACGGTTCAGCATTTGTATCAGGTACAACAGACGTTGTTATCGTTGCACTACAAAGTGCAGGTGGTGCATACACTGCAGAAGGTTCAACAGCACACGGAGTATCAGGTGCAGTTACATCAGTACTAGCAGTATTCAAAGACGAACACGCTATCTAATAGAGCGTTCATACTTAATATTAAGAGCCACTTTTATAGTGGCTCTTTTTTTATGATCTTAAATAATGTATGATTATAACTGTGAAAACCCTTGTGGATATTACTGAAACACTTACACGTAAGGGTCCAGATATTAAACTTGTGAAGCAACAAAACAATCACGATACTATTTTACAGGCCTGTAGTTTAAGAGGCAATGTCCTACTTTTAAATTGTGTTTCTGTAGTTGATACAATAAATTTTGGAAGTGCAAACAAATCAAAAAATCGTTATTGGTCTATGAAGTTAGAAAGTGACTATCCCTTTACAGAAGCCATGCTTATAGATGATTTAGATTTTTTACCCATTATTACCGACTTGGATGAAACAGGTTTAATACATAACAATATAGTGCTAACCAAAGATGATGTGTATAAAAACACCATATTTCTTATTGATGGGTAGTGTATAAATAAACTAGTAAAGGCATATTAAGGCATCCATTCATTAGGCTAACCAAAAGAGTTTACTAATTGCCCAGAGAAGGGTATAATGGAGAAGAGAGATGGCGGGAGCCACTGAGCTAGAGAAAGAAAATTTAGAAGCACACGTTGACTTGTGCCAGCAAAGGTATGAGCAGTTGGAAGGTCGTCTCGACAAGATCGAAAAGAAAGTTGAATCAATTCATAGTGATATGATTGATGGTCAAAAGTCAATGACCAAAGTATTGATAGGTACAGCTGGTACAATCGTAGCAGGTTTACTATCCACCATTGTAGTAATTCTACTGCAAACCTAACTAAATACAATATGAACGTAAACGAAGTCATTTCTGAAAGACAGGTATGGGCTAAAAGCGGGCAAAAGGTAGTGCGAAAATATCGTTGTGTTACTGGTGCTCGTAAAGGCAGAACTGTAGCACAGCCATCACAATGCTTTGCCGCACCTGATGTAAAGAAAAGAATAACTATGAAGAAGACAAGAGCCAGATTAGGAGCAAGGATGGCTCGTAAATCTCGTAAGACCAAAAGAGTAAATCCAGCTAGCCGTAGAGTGGCTGCGATGAACAAGAGGGCAAGGTAATGTTACTACGTGAAATGTTTGAAGCGACATCTAGAGTGTGGGGTAGAATAGGTAACCAGCAAGTACGGAAGTATCGTTGCACACACGGTAAGCGTAAAGGCAGGGTAATGAGCTCACCTGCCGCATGTATGGCGCCTATTAATGTTGCTAAAAGTAATAGATTAAAACAAACAAAGGCTGGTAAAGCTAAAACAATAGGATTTAAATCTGCAAGAACACGTAGAATTAATCCTGCTAGCCAAAGATTGAGAAGGTTTAACTGATGAAAATATTTGAAGTAATGCAAGGAACCTTGCAAGTGTTAGATGCTAACGATAAAGAAGTTACATTACAAGACCCAAAAACAAAAGTTAAAACTGTTGTCCCAAAAGATCCTAACAAGCCTGGAATGATACAGCGTGATCCTTCAGGCAAATTGAAAATGAGCAATAAACCAGGTCAACCGCAAGAGGTAGACAAAGATATTAAACCAGGTGATACGGTAGAAGTAGGGCAATGAAAATCAACGAACTTCTAGGTGAATTTGGAATCTTCATAACGAATGAAGAAGCAAAGCTACTTGCGAAGTTAGATGCCGCAACACCATTACAAAGTTTTCCCGAAAGAGAACAATTCGTTATTGAAAATATGATTAAGAAGAGTTTGGTAAGTAAGAGAATGCGTGGAAAGCAAGTGATGGTGGTTAAAAATGATATCTCCGAAGGTACTTAAAGATCTTCAAGAAATAATAGAAGCTAATTTAGATCCTACCCTTTTTCCATATCAAAAGGGTAACAGTCTGCGTATTGGTTCTATTGTTATAAGAGAAAGTAGTAAAGGCCATTTAGTGTACTGTGCCAAAGCAAATAAGCAAATTGCACGTACTTTTTGTAAGACAGCCGCAGTAGCTATTGCTAGAGGTGGTGATGTAAGAAATATATTACTGTTAGATCATGAAATTATGAAACATTTTAATGATTGCATGTTCTATAAGCATACTATGAAGAACAGTAAAAATGAAACTGCAAGGTTTGTAGCACAAAGCCGTTACGAAATCAGCTCAGATAAAACACAACAACTGAAAGACAAATTGGATGGTTATATTTTTAGATAAGATAAATAAATATAACAAACACTAAGGGAAGAGTGACAATGAACATTAGAGAGATTTCAAAGCCTGTAACAGCTAAGGCACTTAACGAAAGTCTTGCCAAGCGTTTTGGCAAGAAAATTAACTTAGAAGCATTTACACTAGAACAGCTAGAAGATGCTAGAAACAAATTGCGTACAAAACTAAGCCAGTTTGAAACAAACGAAAGTTTCGATTCAGTCAACACCAGCGATACATATCAAAAAAATAAACTCTTCCTAGATGTATTAAATGCGGCTGTTAAAGAAGCACAAGACGAAAATGTAGAAGAAAAGAAGAAGATGCCAATGGGTCCAGGACCAGATGGTAAAAAGGGTACAGACGATGACAAGCCTGCATTTTTAGATCAATCAAAAGGCGATAGTAAAGATAGTAAAGATAAAGGTGATGCACCTAAAGGATTGTCTGCAAAGCAAAAGAAACTTCCAAAGGGTTTACAAAAAGCTATTGCAGGGAAAAATGAAAGCACAATCAAAGAAGGTACTGTCAAAAAGATGATGATGGCTGATGCTGAAAAAATGAGTCTCGCAGCTTTTGTTAAAAAGTATGGCAAAGAAAATGAAGACCAGTGGAAAGCGATGAATGAAGGTAAAGAAGCCAAAGGTAAGATGCCAACAAAAGCACAAGTTATGAAAATGTGTAAAGATGGTAAGAAAGAAGCAGAAATATTAAAGATGCATCCTGATTGTGATAAAACAAAGCTAAAAGCCCTAATCAAAAGTTGCAAAAAAGAAATGAAAGAAGCAATTGAAGGTTACATCAAGCTCATAGAAGGCAAAGAAGATGAAGCCGAACTAGTAATGGCCTCAAAGGACATGGTAACAAGAGTTACATCCTGGATGGAAGACACAGCTGAAATGCAAACAGAATCAATGCTTGAACTAGCAGATGCTATCCGTGACGAAATGGGCCAATCTGAATCCGATGCATTTGTAGGTGTAGTAAAGCCTGCACTAGAATCAATGTACACAGCAATGGAAAGCACACGTGAAGCACTTACACAAGGTGTTGGTATGCTAACAGGCGAAGGTGGAGCACCTGCAGAAGACATGGGTGCAGAGCCAGCCGCTGATGCTCCTGCTGATGATGCTGAAATGGAGCCTACAGTTGATCAAGAAGATGCAGATGCAGCCGCAGATGAGTTTGCCGCCGCTGATGCCGCTACTGGTGGAGATGAAGAAGCTGGTAGAGAAAAGCGTGAATCAAAAGTTAATAAAAAGAAAATGATTGAAACATCACGCAGACTAGGAACCATCCTTTCAAAAAAAAAGTGAACGAGTCTGATATCTCGTTAAAACTTGTACAAGTTATGCGTACTGTTATAGCAAGTGCTGACAGACAGGGTAAATCAGCTGTCATGCATTTTGGTAAACCTAAAAAAGAAGCAATACAAACAGGCGCTTTAAACATCGACGGACATAAACTATTGGATAATGTTGGAGGCGAAGTGTTTGACTATGGATCATTCAAAGCCGCATATGATACAGATGCCCGTGTGAAAACAATGACAGCTAACTTTAACCAAGACAGCATAATACTTAAAACTGGTAAAGAAGCAGATAAACCTTCCGGTGGCGGCGAAGAAGGAAAAGACACTGTGGCTAAAATGGCTAGCAATGCAGTTGACCTTAGCCCGGAAGCCTTGTAAATAATCCATGAGCGAGACCTTATTTGAAAATGCTCTAACGCGGGCAGAAAATGCATGTCCTCCAATATGGATGATGAGGCAAGCAGGCAGATATCAAGCATCATATAGAGAAATGAAGCAGTCATGGTCATTCGAACAGATGTGTAAACTTCCTCGTTTGGCAAGTAAAGTTGCAATGCTACCTATTGATGAATTTGATTTTGACGTTGCAATACTATTCAGTGATATTTTATTTCATCTACAAGGTTTAGGCTTGCCTTTATGTTTTAATCCAGGGCCACAATTCGAGTGGAACTTAGACGAAGATAACTGGGTAGATTATAAAGACGTAGGCAAAGCAATAGACTTTGTTAAATTTCAATCCAAAGCAATAGAACAGACTAGAGAACTGCTTCCCTACAAAAAAGGGCTTGTTGGGTTTGTGGGCGGACCTTGGACTATCTTAAATTATGCATTAGGTGATGAAGAAGTAAGTGACGACTTTAGGCACATGTATATGAAAGATGTGCTAGTACCTTTGTTAAGAGCTAGTATTAAGAAACAACTTGAAGCAGGTGCTGATTGTGTAATGATATTTGATAGTGGTTTAAAAAATATACATAAGAACTACTTTGACAAAGAATATTGTGAATTATTAAAAGACCTAGCTGAAGTAGGACCTACAGCATATTATTCAAGGGCTTTACCATACAACAGTTTACAGAAAGTAATAGATTTAAACTTTGCAGGAATAGGTATCGATAGTACACAAGACTTAAACAAAACATTACAAAAAGTACAAAAAGGTTTTGTGCAAGGCAACTTTGACGAAACACTTTTATTACAAGACTCCGAAACTATATTAAGATATGAAATCCGCAAGTGGCTCGATACTGTTAATGATCCTACTGGATGGGTATGTGGATTAGGACACGGCATTTTAAAAGATACACATCCAAAGAACGTTAACATATTTGTACAGACTGTTAGAAATTATTTCACTTAGTAGTTGACTTTAACACATTTTGAGTATATATTAATACAATGACACTTATACAAAACAAGTTTGATTACCAACCCATCAATAGAAAAGAAGTAAATGGCAAAAGGCTTTATGCCACCCCCGACGGAAATGCAGTGGCCTCTGTCACTACTATCCTTGACGCCACCAAAGATAAGACACATCTAATTGCTTGGCGCAAGAGGGTAGGAGAACAAAAAGCACAAGAGATAACAACTGAAGCCGCAGGGGTAGGTACACGTATGCACAAATATCTAGAGGACTATGTAGATACTGGTGAATGGCCAACACCTGGAAGTAACCCATATGCAAAACAAGCACACATGATGGCCACCCAAATTAAGGAACAAGCACTAGCCCATGTGGATGAGATATGGGGCTCAGAAGTAAATTTGTACATGCCACAGATGTATGCTGGTACCACTGACTTAGTTGGACTATACAAAGGACAGCCTAGCATAATGGACTTCAAGCAAACAAATAAACCTAAGAAAACAGAATGGGTGGTAGATTATTTCTTGCAATTGGTTGCATACGCAGAAGCACACAACGAAATATTCAATACACAGATACGCGAAGGACATGTGTTTATGTGTAGTAGAGCTGGCGAATATCAACAGTTTGATATTTGGCCAGATGAATATGACGAATGGCGTACCGAATGGTACAATAGAGTATACTCATATTACGAATCCCTAGCATAAATATACAAAAGAGTCTAGGAGTTTGAAATGGCCGTTGTGCAAATATCTAAAATACAAGTACGTAGAGGTAAAAAGAATGCAGGTTCGGGATTGCCGCAACTATCATCAGGTGAAATAGGATGGGCAATAGATACTAGAGAAATGTTTATTGGTAACGGAAGTGTTGCAGAAGGTTCGCCCGCGGTTGGAAACACTAAAGTTCTTACACAGTATGACGATTTATTTTCATTAGCAGATACTTATACCTATAAAAAAGATGAAAGTTATCTTGTAACTGGCATTAGTGCAAGCAGTCCTGTTAAACGTAAACTTCAAGATGTACTAGATGACCAAGTGTACGGAAATGCATTTGGACTCAGTGGAGAAGCAACACAAGATGCTACTCAGCTTTTACAACGTGCATTGGATCAACTGTATCTAAATGATAGCACAAAAGGTAGCAATGGTAGTAGAGTTACTCTTTATCTGCGTCCTGGTATCTATACTATAAACGGAACAATCTATATACCACCACACGCTTCAATTGTAGGTGCAGGTTCAGATAAAACTGTTATTAAATGTTCAACTTCAAGCACAACACTTATGCAAACAGTTGACAGTACAAGCACTCCAGGTAATCCTGTTACTACAGATGCAAGCACAACTACACTTAACCAGGCCACTGACATTGTCATTAAAGGTGTTACATTTGAAACAACTATAACCAACACAGGACTATTAATAAACAATATGAAAAATAGTGTGTTTGATGATGTAAAAATAAAAGGGCCTTGGGAAACAGGAGATACATTAGACACAGATGGAAGTGATGATGTAGCAATTAAAATAAACAGTAAGAGTTCTAGTGTTGAATCAAAAAACAATAGGTTTATCAATTGTAAGATTGAAGGATTCAGTTATGGTTTAACAAGTAACTGGGACATTCATGATAATGTGTTTGAAGGATTACATGTGAAGAGTTGTGGTTATGGAATCACATTTGGACACGACATGGTCCTTGACAGTGCATTAGGAAGCGGAAAACGTACCGGACCTAAAGATAACTTAATATCAAACAGTGTTTTTGAAGATATAGATGCACAAGCTATTTGGGTTCAACAAGGTGTAAACAATACCAGTAAGCATAATAACTTCTTTGAAGTTGGCAACGCAGGTGGCAATGAAGGAAGTGCAGATACTAGCGTAATTAAATTTACAGCAAGAGGTAACACAAGTTCTGAAGATACCTTTGCAAGAACAGCAGTACAAGGGTACGAACAGGCTTACATCAATAGTTCAGCTTATCTACCAGAAGTTGAAGGTAAAGGATTTATGTCCATAGGCGAAGCACAAAAAGTAACTATAACAAATGGAAACAGCATAAAGTTGTTTAGACTAGGTGGAGTAGGACATCAAGCATTTGACATAGATTATATAATCACAAGCCAAAACTATACTGCAATTAGATCAGGAACACTAACTGTCATATCTGAGGACTACAGTGATACAGTATCAACATCAGATGAGTACAGTTTTCAAGGCACTAGCACATATGATTCTGCAATTACATTCCAAGCAACCATAAGTGATTACAATGGGGACTTGACAAACGATACTATTAATGTTATAGTATCTAGTACAATGCCGAGCGACGATCAGTCAATAATGGAATATAAGATAAGAGCTAAGAAAAATTAGTGTTTAATTTAAATTATGAAGATAGACTACAAGAGTGGTCTAAATTTAGAGAATCATTAGAGTCAGCAGAAGATCCATTCCAGGATGTAATTGAATATTATCGCACAATACCTGTGGTAAGTATCCACACAGACCCGTGGTCTAAAGACATTTGGCCTGATCCTTGGCAGTTAATTTTAGAGAACCAGTACTGCTCCTTTTGCATCGTACTAGGACAGTGCTATTCTTTACAATTAACCGAACGTTTTAGTGGTAGCGATTTTGAGATACATATCGCTATAGATAGAAAAAAGTCCGATACATACTACATGTTGTATGTTGATGATAAAGTAATAGGATATATAGCTGATGGATACATACAACAACAAGATCTTCCACATACACTCGAAATTCAAAAATCCTATACAATGCAACAATAAATATCCAGTTAATTAATATAGAAAGAAAGAGGTAATAATGTCAAACGGTACTATGATTGTCAAACGTGACGGAAGAAAAGAGCACCTCAACATAGACAAAATACATTTTGTAGTTGAAGAAGCATGTAAAGGGCTTGCAGGAGTAAGCAGTAGTCAGATTGAAATGAATGCTAATTTACAATTTTATGACGGAATGACTACAGAAGAGATCCAAGAAATATTAATTCGTAGTGCCAACGATTTAATTTCGTTAGAAATACCTAATTACCAATATGCCGCCGCCAGGCTTTTAGGCTATGGTATAAACAAACAAGTGTTTGGAGAATATGCTCCTATTACACTACATGAAATGATAAAAAAGAATATTGATCGTGGTGTGTATGACTCTGCCATACTAGACTATTATGATGAAGAAGAACTTACTAGGATGGATTCGTACATACATCATTCACGTGATGAAAACTTTACCTACGCAGGGTTGCGTCAGGTTGTGGACAAATATCTTTGCCAGGATAGATCCTCGGGTGAAATATTTGAGACTCCACAATTTATGTATATGATGATTGCGGCTACACTTTTTGCCCAATATCCAAAAGAAGAGAGAATGCATTACGTAAGGAGATACTATGACTCGACCTCGCTTTTTAAACTCAACATCCCGACTCCAGTCATGGCAGGAGTGCGTACACCAGTCAGGCAATTTGCCTCCTGTGTCCTTGTTGATTCGGATGACACCCTTGATTCCATTTTTGCCAG
>TARA_B100001057_G_scaffold497849_1_pt1 | contig 10960 bp, 10 predicted proteins | sample TARA_B100001057 | Tara Oceans TARA_B100001057 (sample SAMEA2621839) | marine metagenome | biome: marine biome (ENVO:00000447); feature: surface water layer (ENVO:00002042); material: "saline water (ENVO:00002010), including plankton (ENVO:xxxxxxxx)" | depth 5 m | reverse complement strand
GTCTTATTGATCGCAGAAGCATCGGGAGGGGAGGTTTCAACTGTTTTAGGCAACGGGGCGCCCGGTTTCACCGGAGACGGTGGTTTGGCAACCGAGGCGACGATGCGAGGTCCATTCGGGGTCATCATGGGCCCAGATGCTTGCCTGTATGTTTGCGACACCTACAATCATTGTATTCGTAAGATTTCCACGAAGGGCATCGTAAATACTGTTGCGGGAATCGGCGGGCAGAAGGGGTATTCTGGCGACGGCGGACAGGCCGTCGATGCCTTGCTAAACGAGCCTTACGAAGTACGGTTCGATCAAAAGGGAGATCTTTACTTTGTTGAGATGATGAACCACTTGATTCGAAAAGTGAATATGAAGACGGGGGTGATTTCGACTCTCGCAGGATCTGGCAAAAAGGGGTTTGGCGGAGATGGAGCCAATGCTTCGCAGGCACTTTTCAATCGCCCGCACAGCCTCCAATTCGGGCCTCAAGGTGATCTCTTCGTGTGTGACATAGGAAACCGAAGGGTCAGGAGAATTTCCTTCAAGACTGGTCTCGTTAGTACATTCAGCGGGACAGGCAGAAAAGGAAAAACCGTAAATGGTGGCAGGATCGACAAAGTTGATTTGAATGGACCAAGGGCAATCGACTTTAACGGTGACCAAATGTGGTTGGCCTTGAGGGAAGGTAACTCGATTTATCGATTGGACTTGAACAAAGGAACGATCCATCATGAGGCAGGAACCGGGAAAAGGGGCTTCTCTGGAAATGGTGGTCCAGCTCGGCTTTCGACCCTGTCGGGTCCCAAAGGCATCGCGATAGGGCCAAAAGGAAACGTCTATTTGGCAGATACGGAAAGTCACTCGGTTCGGATGATCGACCGTGCGACGGGTAACCTTGAACTAATTGCCGGCGATGGTAAATCAGGCGATGGACCGGAAGGGCAAGACCCTAAAAAGTGTCGAATGGATCGACTGCATGGCATTTACGTTGACGCCAACGGATCCATATACGTCGGAGACACCAATACCCACCGAATTCGTGTTATTCGGCCTTGACCGATTCGAGTGTCAAGAGCGGTAAGTCAATCAGCCAAGTTACAATCAAGTATCACCTTGGTGACCTTGAGTTGCTCGCTGTCAATGAATCCTTGTTCGGCATCTTGTAATGAATATTGGTTCGTCAAGGCATTCGGATCGACTTTTTGGGCAAGCAGGAGATCGAATGCTCTGAGATAGTCGTTCTTCGAGGATGCGTAACTCGTGCGAAGGTCGATTTGCTTGCGAAGAAATTGGGTGAGATCCATGTGAATGGTCTGGGAATAGAGGGCGACTGCAGTCACGGTGCCATCGGGCCGAACCGATTTCCATGATTCGGACAAAGCCGCCGTTGCTCCGGATGCTTCCACGAGCGCATCGGCTCCTTGGGGGAAAAAGTGTAAGACCTGTTCATCCAAATGGACCTTTTCCGGACCAACGGTCAGCGTCTCGAAACCAATTTCACGAGCTGCCTTCAGGCGGGTCGGTTCGTCCCTTTCGGTTCCGGAAAGCAGAACATTGGCTCCACGACTTCTCGCGGAGATTGCACACAATAGCCCAATGATTCCGGGGCCGCTGACAACTAAGTTCGTACCTTCTTCGACGTTCGTGCGATTTCCAATGCAGTGTTCGGCCACTGAAAGGGGTTCGGTCAGAGCCGCGAGAGGAAGTGGCAGCCCCTCGGGGACTGGAATTAGAAATTCCACGTCAATGCAAACGTACTCGGCCATCCCCCCGTCAAGATGCAGACCTTGTACGCGTCTTCGGGATGAAAGCTGAGGTTGATTTTCTTTGCAATACCGGTCATCGGGATGATGAGGAGTTTGCAGTGCGATCATAACGGCCCGATCTCCGATCTTCCATCCATTGGCCTCGATTCCAACCTGCTGAACAATTCCGGAAAGCTCATGCCCGAAGGTAACTTCAGGCAATACTGATTCGTACCCTTTGTGATTCAGCCATGCATGAAGGTCGGATCCGCAAATACCGCAATGGGAAACCTTCAGTAGAACTTCATTTTCGTTAGGCACGGGAATGGGTAAATCGACCAATTTGGCTGCGCGTTCCTTCCTGGCCGATCTTCGAAAGGCTTTCATTGTCTTTTTTCGCGAATTGGAAGAGTCCCGGCATGAATGGAGTGGCCTATTTCTTTTGCTTTTTCTTTTCCATGCAGAACCTCAATCAAGCCGAGTCCAAACTCAATTGCCGTACCGGCACCTCTCGATGTTGTGAGGTTTTCGTCCTGAACGACTCGTTGCGTGGTGTCCAAATTGGGCAATTCATCCGATACACTCCCATGAGCAGTATGCTTTCGGGTGCGGAGAACTTTGGAGTCCAGCAACAGAAGAGGGGCGGCGCAAATTGCTCCGATGGGTTTTTCGTTTTCATCGAAACTATGAATGAGAGAAAGAATTCGAAGGTTGTTACGCAATTTAAAAACGGCGGGTCCTCCTGGAATGACAAGCATATCGTGATTCTTGTCCAAGTCTTGATCAAGATGGCGATCGGCTTCGATTTTGATTCCCGACCGACCCGCAACAAGGAGGCCTTCTTCGCAGGATGCGATGGTGGTGGATACGTTTGCCCGACGGAAGAGGTCTATGGGGCAAGTCGCTTCGATTTCCTCGAATCCAGTGGCCAAAAGAACGATTGCTGACTTTTGCATGCCTTTCAGGAAGAAGGTTTGTCTTTTTTTGGGGAAGATTGCTTCTTGGGTTTTGAGTCGGATGCAGTGGGCTTTTTATCTCCTCCCTTGGAGTCGGACGAAGATGAGTCCGAAGAAGTTGATTCGTTCCCATTCTCTTTTTTTGAGGAACCTGCACGCTTGTAGTCGGTTTCGTAAAAGCCTGTTCCCTTGAATATCAAACCCGCTCCTACGCCCATGAGGCGTTTGGCTTTTCGTTTTTTGCATGTTGGGCAAGATTTGACGGGTGAATCTTTCATGGACTGGAACAATTCCCATTCATGTCCGCATGCTTCGCAAAGGTAGTCGTAAGTAGGCATAATTATTAATCAGCGAATAGACGAGTGTTTGCTGGGTTCTCCGAGATGCAAGGCACTTGAGTACGCCAATAAAACCCAAGCTCCCACGAAGAAGGAGAGGCCGTACAAGGGGAGCGCGAGCAGAAAGACACCCCAAAAAGCAATGACTGGCAGAATGAGCTGAGGCCACATTTCTCGAGCGCAGCCATAGACCATCTTGAAATCCCAGCAATCTGAAAACAAGTTGCTTTGCAGGTAATTGTTTACCGAAGAAAGAATCAGGAACGGGCAGAGGAAAGCGGCCAATGCGAGAGGGAAATAACTTACGACCCCGAGGAGTCCGAAAGAAAGAAAGGCCACGAGTTCACTGGCCAACCAACCACCGAGAATGGGGATGCCGCCATAGCCAAGTAGAAGGATGAACATTTTTAGCCCTCCTGAAAAAAGGGAGGGTATCTCCATGTCTCTCCATTCGGGTAATTCCCATTTGCGTGATTGTCGGAGGCGAATCGTATACTCTAGAAGATACCCGAGAGAAAAGATGTTTATAATCGGGATAAAGGAGAGAGCCCCTCCCCACAAAACTTTGGGCATCCAGCCAGAGTGACCGAAAAGCCTTCCGCATACGGCTTCCAAACTTGGCATAATGTATTTAATATGACGTTATGCAATAAATTCGCAAGTCATGAATTTTACCCAGAAACTCTACCAATGGCAGGATTTGATAAACCAAAGCCTTGACCAATGCCTCCCTGGTCCCGAGGTCCGTCCCGCTCAGTTGCACCAGGCCATGCGTCATAGCTTGCAAGCGGGAGGAAAGCGCCTTCGCCCCATCCTTGTCTTGGCCGCTCATGAGCTCTTTTCGAGCACTCGCGACCCGTTGCCTGCAGCTTTGGCGATCGAATGCATACACACCTACAGTTTGATTCACGATGACTTGCCTGCGATGGATGATTCGGACTTAAGGAGGGGGCTCCCCACCTGCCACAAGGCTTTTGATGAGGCGACGGCAATCCTCGCCGGAGATGCCCTGCAACCTCTAGCCTTCGAAATTATCTCCCGAAGTTATTCGAATGAGCCCTCTATCGCTCTCGAGCTAGTCTCGATTATCTCAAGGACCGCCGGTAGTCAGCGATTGGTAGGAGGGCAGATGCAGGATCTTCTTTCGGAGGGCATGACGCCTTCGGAGGAAGCTCTTTTATTTATTCATGCAAATAAGACAGCCGCAATGATCCAGGCGTCTCTTTTGCTTGGTTTTAGGTTGGGTTCCATGGGGGAGGATGCGGACAAGCTCCAACTCATGGCCCAAGCAGGCGAATCTCTAGGGTTGGCATTTCAAGCGGTTGACGATCTTTTGGACGTTACGCGCAGTACTGAGGACTTGGGGAAAGATGCCAGTCATGATGAAGCGTCAGGCAAAGTCACTTGGGTTACTCACGTGGGCTTGGAGAAAGCTCAGGCTCTCGCTTCTGACCATACGGACAATGCCGCCCGGTTTGTTAAAGAGGTCGGTGGGGGCAACAGTTTTCTTCTCGAGTTGCTTTCGCATATGCTCAAAAGGGAGACGTGATGGAGGAACGAGACGACCGTTTCTCAATAGACTGGAGGTCAAGGTTATCCAATTCCAGAGATAAAGGGAAAGGATTCGCCGCCCCCGGAGGGGAGTTTACAAGAGCTCTTTACGAATGGGTTTTGGCGGATGAAAATAGTGTCATGAGGTCCTTGTTGAAAGGCCAAAGAGTAGTTGAGTTGGGGGCAGGAATGATGCCTTATGGCTATGCTCTTGCGGCTGTATGTCAGGCTAAGAATTTTGTTGCTGTCGAGCCCTTCTATTCAGACGTGCAGCGTGTATCCGTACAGTCTTTCGTTTCAGAGAACTCTCGAGTCGTGCCCCGTATACCCTTTAAAGTTTCTGGTTTGGATATGCTCGAGTATTTGACGAACGAACCGGACGCACTTATCTGTGTGATTGCCTGTGGAATTGAAGACTGCATTCTACCGGGAGCCGATTACAAGCGAAAGGTGGAACGTGAAATTGAGAGAACCCTTAAGTCGAACGCTTTCTTTGTGAGTTCGCACAGCGATCTTTGCCCTCAGGGACTAGGTAGTATCGTCTTGTCCTATCCCCGCCCTGCCAACTCATCCATTACGGAAAGACTTCGGTTGCATGGAGGGAAAGAAGCCTTTGATTTTCATGGTGCCGACTTGGCTAGCATTCGAGGGCAGGCAAACGGGTAGACTTGGACTGCTTGACTCAATACCCTAAATAAGCGGGTTTAGGTGTTGTCTTTTTGGAGAGCGACGAGTTCACCGGTTCCTTTTTCGGCTAAGTCGAGCAACTCGTTCATTTGGGTGCGAGAAAAGGTGGCTTCTTCGCCTGATGATTGTATTTCCACGAATTGCCCTAAACCTGTCATCACAACGTTTGCGTCAACGGTAGCGTCTCGATCTTCCGGGTAATCCAAATCAAGCAGGCATTGGTCATTATATACGCCAACGCTGATCGCCGCAAGGTGATCCAATATCGGGTCTTCCTCGATTTTGCCTCTGTTCAAAAGGTCGGTGATGGCAATTCTCATGGCAAGCCAAGCTCCGGTAATCGATGCCGTACGAGTGCCGCCATCCGCACGCAATACGTCGCAGTCGACCCAAAGTGTTTTTTCGTGGAGTTTCTTTAGGTCAAGCACCGCCCTCAAAGAACGACCGATCAATCTTTGAATTTCTATGTTCCTGCCGTCCTGCTTACCCTTGCTTGAGGGGCGGTCCTTTCGAGTCAAGGTCGAGTAGGGGAGCATGTTGTATTCCGCGGTCAACCACCCTCCGGCGACTTTTTGCTGTCGCATCCAACCGGGAATTCTATCTTCGACCATCGCCGTGCAAATAACCTGAGTGTTTCCAAAGGAACACAACACCGATCCATTGGCGTGAGGAGCAATGCCTGTCTTGAAAGAGACTTCCCTCATCTCGTCCTCGGCTCGACCGGAAGGCCTTTTGAAAACTTGGTCAAGTTGTTGAGCGAGAGCGGATTTTTCAGAGTCGTCAGGTTTCATAGGTAACAAGGGGTTCTGGGTCGATTATTTTTGCTCCGAGAGGGGAGAGGGTGGATGAAAACCAATCCCTGGAATCGGGGTCACCATGGTGGAGGATGATGGTTTTGGGCGATAGCTTTTCTGCCAAGGCAACCAATTCTTCACGATCAGCGTGTCCGCTCAAGTCAAATTGGTGAATTTTTGCCCGCACTGGTTCCACCCAATCGACTTCTTTGAATTCAAAGGGCTCATCGGGTTTTGTTTCGAGAAGTTTGCCTCCCGGTGTGGATGGATCGCAGTACCCGACGAACAGGATTGAGTTTCGGGCCTCTCCCAGCATGGAGGTAGCCAGCATATAAGAGGGGGTGTTTTCCACCATCATCCCACTACTGACAAGATAAATTCCCTGCATCGGGAGGCTGCGACCCGGAATAAGTTTTCTAGGCAACGGACGGGCTCCTACGGATTTGAGAACCTTGCGATTGAAGCGGAGTTCCTTGGAGTTTTGCGAAATCTCATGGAAGTGATTGACCAAGTCCATCCCTAGTCCCGAGCAAAATACCGGTACTTTTTGAATGGCCTTGCGTCGAAAGGCATCATCGAGAATCACAAGCATTTCCTGCATACGCCCAAGAGCGAAGATCGGTAAAAGCACCGAACCTCCTTTGGACAGTGTTTTGCGGACTACTTCGAGAAGACTTACAATCTCTGCTTCCCGTAGGCGACTTGGATCCCGGGAGGCTTGACCCCTGGTTGTTTCGGTGACCAAGACATCCACCTCCGAGAGAGGGACCCTTGCTCCCCCAAGGGTTCTCTGATCGTTGAAAAGAATATCTCCGGTAAAAAATATCCGTTCCTTTGAGGCTTGAACCGTCACGGACACAGCACCGGCGACATGACCGGCATGGTGTAGCGTGATTTCGATCGAACGCCCGTCTTTCTCGACGGCCAGCGGTTCGTCCGTCGACAAAGGTTTCATTCTCGGATAAAGAGAGGAGAGGTCACCCCTTCCGTAAAGCGGAAGTTCGGGTAAATTGAGTTCCGAACGTTGGCGACGCATGACTGATATGCTGTTCGATAGCATCCGGCGGGATAGAACGGAACTTCCGTAACTGAGTAAAACCGGGGCATCCGGGTGCTCGCGGGAGAGCAAGGGCAGGCTACCGAGGTGATCCAAGTGGCAATGCGTGAGAATGATGAAGTCGAGGGAGTTTCTTTCTACCACCGAGTGATCAGGGAGTGATTCGCGACCGGCGAATTTGGGGTGTAATCCCGAATCGATTGCGAAACGAAAGCCATCTACTTCGCAAAAGGAACAGTTTGCCCCGATTCCACCATGAGGGTTCAAATCGATGAATTTCATGAAAGACCTTCCCCTTCCTTTTCTTCATCAGGAACGTCTAGTTGGAATGGAGTCATTTTAACATGGATTTTATTCCCTGATTCATCAACTCCATGAAAAGAACCCGCAGCGGTTGCCGACAAGTGGGTTACATGATAACTATTGTAGGAAAAGGTGTCTCCTGGATCAATGGTCGGAGTTTCTCCAACAATTTTTTCACCTTCGACCACCGTAGTTGTTCCATCGCTATTGGAAAGGATCCATTTTCTGCCCAAAAGGGTTACCTTCCGATCACTGAGGTTGTTTATACTGATGAAGTAGATGAAGGCATGAAGGTTTGCCCCCTCGACGGTTGATTTTTCCTTGTGATGGACAAGTTTGTCGAGAGAGGCTCGGAGTCCATCCAATTGTTTGCTGTTTTCGTTCACTTCTGTCCTTCTGTTTGTCCGTAAAAGAATAGCGCGGATGCCTGAAAGACCAATTCTTTTCGCAATATTTGGGGAAAAGCAGGAAAAGCGAATGAATACGCTTGCCCACTTTCGTCTCTCGACTCAAGAGAAGATATGGAAAAATTCGCACTGCTATCAGTTAGTGACAAGACAGGTATCGTTGCCTTCGCTCAATCTTTGGTCGACGAGTTTGGTTTCACGCTTCTTTCGACGGGAGGAACGGCAAGTTTGCTAAGAGACAACGGAATACACGTTACCGACGTCAGCGACCATACGGGTTTCCCCGAAATGATGGATGGTCGTGTCAAAACTCTTCATCCCAAAATCCATGGAGGCCTTCTTTGCCTTCGGGATAACGATGAGCACCAGCGAGCAGCCGCAGAGCATCAGATCAAGATGATCGATCTGGTAGTCGTTAACCTCTACCCATTCGAGGATACGGTTGCCAAATCGGGGGTTTCCTTGGAGGAGGCAATTGAGCAAATTGACATTGGTGGACCATCCATGCTCCGCAGTGCGGCAAAAAACCATAATGACGTAACGGTTGTCTGTGATCCGATTGACTACAATCGGGTTGTCGATGCGATGAGGTCGGGCGAAGGCTTGCTTTCACTTAGAAAGGAACTGGCACTCAAGGTTTTTCTAAAAACGTCTGCTTACGATGGTGCGATATCCGAGTTTTTGAGCTCTCAGTACCGTTCGGGGCCTGATCTTGATGAAATTTCAGGATTTCCCGAAACACTCGACCTCAAGGTAAAAAAATCAATGGTCTTGCGTTATGGTGAGAATCCTCATCAACAAGCTTCCCTCTACGGGGATTTACTGGATCACTTTACACAATTGCAGGGTAAGGAGTTGAGTTACAACAATATCTTGGATATATCCGCCTCCGCATACTTGATTGGGGAATTCGAACGTCCCACTGTTGCGATCCTCAAGCACACCAACCCGTGCGGGGTTTCCAGCGCGGATGATTTGGACATTGCTTGGGAACGTGCTTTCGAGACCGACAGGCAGGCGCCCTTTGGTGGGATTATCGTCGTCAACAATACAATCGACGTTTCCCTGGCCGAAAAAATCGGGGAGATTTTTTGTGAGGTGATTATTGCCCCTGGTTTCACCGATTCGGCCTTAAGCCTTTTTGAGCGAAAGAAAAACCTGCGTCTCCTCGTTTCGAAATCCGGATTCGGAGCCGAAACGCTTAGGGAGTATCGGACAGTCCCCGGAGGTCTTCTCGCTCAGGATCGTGATCAAAAAAGAATCAACCCTAAAGAATTCGATATTGTCACCGAACGCCAACCAACCGAATTGGAATGGCGCTCCATGCTTTTTGGTTGGAAGGTTGTTCGTCACGTAAAGAGTAATGCAATCGTCTATGCCGGCGACGAACGCACCTTGGGTGTGGGTGCGGGGCAAATGTCCCGGGTGGACAGTTCGCGCATTGCGGTGTGGAAGGCAGGCGAAGCAGGACTGTCCCTCGAAGGTTCCTCTGTTGCGTCCGACGCGTTTTTCCCTTTTGCCGACGGTTTGATTGCCGCTGCCGAGGCTGGAGCGACTGCTGCAATTCAGCCAGGAGGAAGCGTTAGAGATGAAGACGTGATTGCCGCGGCAAACGAAAAAGGAATGACCATGGTGTTTACCAAAAACAGGCATTTCAAGCACTAGAAGGAAGATCTTGTTCTTGTATCAATTCCTAGATCCCAATTGGATTGATTTGCTTTTTTGAGTTTGTCGTCTTTTTTTTACTTTATGAAAGTTTTCATCATTCCCATTGTTGTCGTTGCACTCGCTCTTTGTGGCTTAGGGAGCGGATGTGGTTCGGCAATGCTCTCGGACGAGCACTTGGCAAAAAAAGCCAAAGGCCATTTTTCTCAGATGAAAAAGGCCGAAAAACTGTCGAGCAATGCGTCACACAAGGCCATGGTCAATCGGATCGGAAACCGGATCGCGGGCATCGCTCAGGTAGACATTCCCGGAACCGAATGGGAGTTCGTGGTCTTTGAGAAAAGCGAAGCGAATGCCTTTGCCATGCCAGGAGGGAAAGTCGGTGTCAACAGCGGCCTGATCACCCTTTCGGGCGGCAATGAAGACGAAGTCGCAGCCGTAATTGGGCACGAGATCGCACACGTTGCCTTACGGCATAGCAACAAGCGAATGACGCAAGCGATCGGCATTGGCGTGGGCGGGGTGATATTGGAAACCGCAATGCGCCAAAAAAGCGATACCAACCGGATCCTTGCTCGGGGTGCTTATGGGGCAGGGACGGCCGTTGGTCTTGCCCTGCCGTACTCACGAACCAACGAGAGGGAGGCAGATCATAGAGGTCTCTTATACGCCGCCATGGCCGGATACGACCCCCGTGCAGCCGTCAGCTTTTGGAAGAAGATGGTAAAGTCAAGTGGTGGTGGAAGAGTTCCTGAATTCTTGTCTACCCATCCCGATCCTAAGAACAGGATTGAATTCCTCCAGTCTCATTTGGACCACGCCATGGCGCTTTACAAGCAAGCCAAGGAAGCCCGCGGGGAGAAGCCAAACCCATGACGTCCTTACTCGACGACCCGGCGAAGGCCTTGACTGAATACGTTTCGCACCCCAGCGTCTCCGCTGACCCCGGTTTTTCAACTGGGATCGAAGGAGCCCGAGGTTTTGCTTGCGACCGACTCAGGGAACTTGGCTTTGCCGTCGAACTTGTGCCGACGCCAATCAATCCGGTCATTTTAGCTACCCGTGGAGATGAGTCCTGGCCGCACCTGGTCATCTACGGACACTACGACGTGCAACCCCCCGATCCCCTTGACCTTTGGACTTCCAAGCCCTTTGAAGCCGAGGTGAGAGGCGGCAGGCTTTTTGGTCGGGGAGCTGCCGACAACAAGGGACCCCAAATCGTTCATATGGCCGCCCTTCATCGTGTCCTCAAAGAATTCCCAGACCTTCCCTTGCGCATCACTTACCTCATTGAAGGGGAAGAGGAAATCGGAAGCCCGAGCTTTAGGGGTTTTCTGGAGCAGCGCAAAGAATCTCTTTGTGGTGATTTATTGCTGGTTTCCGATACGGGAAGCCCCGGACCCGATCAATTGGTTGTGACTACCGGCTTGAGGGGCTTGGCGGCCATGGAGGTCAAAGTTTTCGGC
>TARA_B100001057_G_scaffold425940_1_pt1 | contig 10971 bp, 12 predicted proteins | sample TARA_B100001057 | Tara Oceans TARA_B100001057 (sample SAMEA2621839) | marine metagenome | biome: marine biome (ENVO:00000447); feature: surface water layer (ENVO:00002042); material: "saline water (ENVO:00002010), including plankton (ENVO:xxxxxxxx)" | depth 5 m | reverse complement strand
AATAAATGTATAATTTAGCTATTTAGTCTCATTAATTTACTAAAATTTAAAAAATGTCTAATTTTCAACAATATTTTTAATAATTTGCAAGACATCCTGTGGATTAATATTTAAATCTTTAAATGATTTGTCGACGTTTTGAAGGATATTGTCTTTTTCAAAAAGTAATAATTGCTCAGAAGTAAGTGGCGAAATTGGTGTTTTTTCTGCTATTGAAATTATAGGTTTCATAACTTTTAGTGGGACAGGAACTAACACTCTTGTTTTATCTAAACATTTTGAAATATGGTTATAGAATTCTCGATAAGTCAATATTTCAGGTCCTGCTAATTCATAAATATTTTGACCCTTAACTTGTTGATCAACAATTTGTTCAATGGCTTGAGAAATATCATCTATAAAAACAGGTTGAAATTTTATAGAACCATCTCCAAAAAGAGGGACAAAAAAAGATGATTTAAAAATAGGTAATAATTTTTTTAAAAATACATCGCCTCCACCTATAATAACACCTGGTCTAATAATATTTATATTTTTTAAATTTTTAAATGCTTCTTTTTCTGCTTTATATACGGCAATATTCCGTTTTGAACTTTTATCTATATCTGCTCCTAATCCAGAGAAAAAAATATAGTTTTTTAGTTCTAAATTAGATTTAAGAATTTTGATTAGTTTTTTATTGAACTGGTAAATTGTAGCGTCAAATAAACCTTTTTTTTGATCGTATGTTGTTTTTAAATTTATACAAATATCTGTTTTTAAAAGTATGGAACTTAATCTTTTTTCTTCGAGATCTGAAAATCTAAATGGTATAATTTGTCCAGTAACCCCTAAAAGTCTAAGTTTTGCTTCTTGTATGGATTTTTGATAAGGGACTATTATTTTATGGCCCTTTTTAGCGAGTGTTCTTATCAGATGCCTTCCTATAAACCCTGCACCACCAAAAATTACATATAGATTCATGACCTTTAAAAGAATAAATGATATAAATACAAAATATACATATTATAGGAAATAATATCAAAATGAAAATTAATCTTTATGTAGATGATCTTCCAGAGACCGTAGAGTTGGCTGATACAATTGCCATTGACACTGAAACTATGGGTTTAAATCCCCAAAGAGATAAATTATGCCTAGTTCAAATATCAAATGGTGATGATATATGTCATTTAATTAAAATCAATTATCCTAAGAAAAAGCCATATAATTTAATTAAAATATTAAAAAATAATAAAATTCAAAAAATATTTCACTATGCGAGATTTGATGTTGCCATATTCAAATACAATTTCAAAATTAATATGAAGAATATTTATTGTACAAAAATAGCTTCTAAACTCGTTAGAACATATACAGACAAACATGGTTATAAAGATTTGTGTAGTGAACTATTAAATAAAAATATTTCAAAAAATGAACAATCATCTGACTGGGGAGGTGAATTGTCAAAAGAACAGCAAAATTATGCAGCTACTGATGTTTTATATCTTCATAAAATAAAAAATAAACTTGATGAGATGCTAATAAGAGAAAAAAGATATAAGCTCGCAAAAGCTTGTTTTGATTTTATTGAACACAGAACAGAGTTGGATATAAATGGTTGGTCAGATCAAGATATTTTTAGACATTAATGAATAAAAACAAAGTTATAGCTAGTGCAAAAAGAACTCTCTCTAAAGAGATACAAAGTATCAAAACATTAAAAAAAATTTTTAATGATAATTTTTACAAAGCTATTGAGATAATTCATAAATTAGAAGGCAAGGTAATTGTTACTGGTGTCGGTAAAAGTGCCCACGTCGGAAATAAAATATCTGCAACTCTAACTTCTACAGGTACTCCTTCGTATTTTATGCATGCAACTGAGGCAAGTCATGGTGATCTTGGTAGTATTCAAAAAAAGGACTGTGTCCTTGCAATTTCGAATTCGGGAGGAACATCTGAATTAAATAATATTATTCAATATACAAAAAGATACAATATTCCCTTAATAAGTATTACGAGCAACCCTAAAGGCATTCTATACAAAAATGCAACTAAATGTATTTTATATAAAAAACCTAAAGAAGCATGTCCTTTAAATCTGGCCCCTACTTCTTCTACAACTATGATGTTGATAATAGGTGACTGTATTGCAATTTCCCTTTTAGAATTAAAAGGTTTTAAAAGTGAACATTTTAAGAATTTTCATCCAGGAGGCAATCTCGGTAAAAACTTAAGGCAAATTGGAGAATTAATGCACACTAAAAAATCAATACCAATAGTTAAAAAAGAAGAGCTTATGTCCAATGCTCTAATAACAATGACTAAAAAAAGTTTTGGTTGCGTTGGTGTGGTTGATAACAAGAATAAAATTATCGGAATAATAACTGATGGTGATTTAAGAAGGAATATGAACTCAAAACTTTTTGAAAAAAAAGCAAATGAAATTATGACAAAAAAACCTCTTTTAGTTAATAGTGAAATGTTAATTGGTGAAGCTATTAATTTAATGAATAAAAATAAAATAACTAGTTTGTTTATAAGTGATAAAAAAGAACCAATTGGAATTATTCATATTCATGATTTATTAAGGTTGGTAGATTAAATTGAATTATTTATTATCAATAAATAGAAAGTATCTTTTAGTTATTTCTTTTTTACTCTTTTTTATCTTTTTATTTTTTATTTCCATAAAATATATTGACTCTGTTGAAAAAATAAAAATTTTAGATAAAAAAATGATATCTAAAATAGATATAACAGAACCAAAATTTGCAATTAATGGTTCTAAACAAAAGATATTTGTTACTGCCAAAGAAGGAAATTTTGTAAGTGATAATAAAGTTTTGTTAGAAAAAGATGTTAAGTTCGAGTCAAGTAAGTTCATTATTAAAACAAGCAAGGTAATATTTGATAGGGAAAATCAAACTGCATTTAGTAATGCTAAATCAAAGTTTAGTGCTAAAAAAGCTGAGATATTAGCAGAAGGATTTGATATATACGATAATGGCGATAAAATAAAATTCTTTGGAAATTCAAAAATAATTTTAGAATGAAAAATTTATTAATATTAGTGCTAATTTTTTCTTGCACATCAAAAATAATGGGAAGAGAAATAGGTCAAACAGAAATTACTGCTGAAGATGGAGTAGAAGTTTTTCAAGATCAAAAATATTACCTTTTAAAGAAAAATGTAAGGATTGAGTCAGATAATTTTATCTTATCAGGTGATGAAATTAAAATTTATTTTGAAAACGATTTGTATGACATTAAAATATTAGACGTAAAAGGTAATGCTGATTTAAATTCGAATGTACATAATATTACTGCGGTAGGAGAAGATTTATATTTTATAATTGATCAGGAAAGAATAATTATTAATGGAATTAACTCAAATTTAATTACAGATAATATTAAAATGCTTTCAGATGAAAAAATTCAAGTAGATAACTTAAATGGTAATTTCAATTTAATTGGAGATAATTCTTCTATTGAGGCTCAAAATATAATCGTTAAAGGTAGACAGATTTCTGGTGTTTTTGTACCTGGCTCTAATACAAATGAGATATCAATTTTAAATGTTGAAGACAAAAATATAGCATATGTAAAATCAGCTAATACAGAAATGTATGCAAATAAAATCAAATATAATAAAGAAACATCGATTATTGAATTAGAGGATAATGTTAAAATCATTGAGGGAGGAGAGACGGTAACTGGTGACTATGGTACAATTAATACAAATACAAATTCTTATAAAATTAAATCTAAAAACTCTAAAAGAGTTAGGGTTGTAATATCAAACAACAATGAGTAAATTTAAAGTAATGGATGATGGACTTATTATAAATAAAATATCTAAATCCTACGGTAATAAATCAGTTGTAAGAGATGTAAGTATATCAATAAAGAGAGGAGAAATCGTTGGTTTACTTGGTCCTAATGGAGCTGGTAAAACTACTACATTTTATATTATTGTAGGATTAGTAAAGCCCGATACAGGTTCAATACACATTGATAAATTAGAAGTCTCAAACTTACCTATATATAAAAGGGGCGTGATGGGAATAAGCTATTTACCACAAGAAGCCTCAATTTTTCGAGGTATGAATGTTGAAGATAATTTACTGTCAATCATTGAGATAAATGAAAAAAATAAAAATAAACAGGAAATCATCTTACAAAATTTACTAAATGAATTTGATATTAATCATGTTAAGAAATCTAAATCTATTGTCCTATCTGGTGGGGAAAGAAGGCGTTTAGAAATTGCAAGGACATTAGCATCAAATCCAAAATATTTACTCTTGGATGAGCCTTTAACGGGTATTGATCCAGTATCAATAGAGGAAATCAAGATTATAATTCGCAAACTAAAACAAAAAAATATTGGAGTCTTAATTACGGATCATAATGTAAGAGAAACATTAAAAATAGTTGATAAAGTATACATTGTTAATGAAGGGGCCATATTTTTTCAAGGGCATCCTCAAGAAGCTGTGGAAGATAATAAAATTAAAAAATTCTATCTTGGGTCTGAATTTACACTTTAATGATAAGTAACAAAATTAGTAGAGGTATTAATGGTAATCCAATTATTCCTGGAGATAAATCTATCTCGCATCGCTCAATAATCATACCATCAATTTCAAATGGTACATGTGTTGTTAAAAATTTTTTAAGGTCTGATGATGTAATTAATACATTAAAAGCATTCAAATTAATGGATGTAAATATAGAAGACAATAATGACGAAATTGTCATACATGGCCAAGGGCTTAATTCGCTAAAAAAGCCTTCTAAAGAAATTTACCTGGGTAATTCAGGAACTAGTGCTAGATTATTAACTGGATTACTGGCTTCACAAAATTTTAATACCATTCTCACTGGTGACTCCTCACTGTCTTCAAGACCAATGGATAGAATTTCAAAACCATTATCAAAAATGAATGCTAAAATTTCTACTAATAATGGAAAAATGCCCATAAACATATTAGGACAAAATTTAATAAATAAGGAAATTGAAATTCTTATCCCATCTGCACAAATAAAATCAGGTTTGATGCTCGCTGCTTTAAATACAAAAGGTATTTCAAAAATTATAGAAAATCATATTACTAGAGATCACACTGAAATAATGTTGGAGTATTTTGGGGCAGATATTGAAGTTAAAAAAGAAAATAGGAAAAAAATAATTTCTATTAATGGTAAAAAAGAGCTTAAATCAAAAAATATTAATGTACCAAGTGATTTATCAAGCAGTGCTTTTTTTATTGTTGCTGCCTTGATTAATAAGAATTCTCATATTGTTTTGAGAAATATAAATATAAATCCATCTAGAAATGGAATTTTAATAGCCTTAAAAAAAATGGGAGCAAAGATAAATTTATTAAATAAAAAATTTTCTAACAATGAAGAGGTCTGTGATATTGAAGTTAAAAGTTCAACTCTTCAGGGATGTGACTTAGAAGAAGAAATTTCTAAATTAATGATAGATGAATATCCTATTTTATCTGTAGCGGCGTCTTTTGCTAAATCACCTAGTATTTTTAGAGGACTGAATGAACTTAGAGTAAAAGAAAGTGACAGACTAAAACTTATAAACTTAAATTTACTTAGATGTGGTATTGATAATAAAATAATAAGAGATGATCTTTTAATAAATCCGAGTGATAACTATGAGGTTAAGAATAATGCTATTAAAACAGACTTTGACCATAGGATTGCAATGGCATTTGCAGTAATGGCCACTAGATTAGGTCCACTAAAAATAGATGACGCAGATTCAGTTAATACAAGTTTTCCGACCTTCTTTGTAGAATTTAATAAAATAGGTGGAATAATTTCTTGAAAAAAAAAATTATCTCTATTGATGGCCCTGCAGCATCAGGAAAGGGTAAAATAGCCAAATATATAAGTAGAAAGTGGAAATATACGCATCTAGACTCTGGCATACTTTATAGAAAATTAGCCTACTTTTTGTTAAAAAATAAAATTGATCACAAATCTTTAAAACAATTAAAAAAAATTATTACCAAAAAAAGAAAGATAACTTTTAGAAAATCTCAAATTTTAAGAAAAGAGGAAATAAGTAAAATAGCCTCAGAAATTGCTATTCATGGATTTATAAGAGATTATATCAACAAGATTCAAAGAAATTTTGTTAATTCTAACAATAAAAACAATAATTTTGTTATTGATGGAAGAGATATTGGTTCGGTTGTTTTTAAAAACTCAGATCTAAAACTATATATAGACGTTAGTGAAGAAAATAGAGCAAAAAGAAGATATAAACAGTTGATTGATAAAGATGAAAAGTCTATATACCGACAAATTTTGAAAGATATTAAATTGAGAGATAAAAAAGATAAACAGAGAAAAATTTCACCTTTATTGATTCCTAATGGTGCGTTTATAATAGATAACAATGGTAAATTTAAAGATACAATCAATCAAATAAATATTTTAATTAGCAAATTATAAAATGGTTGATCAAACTTCTAATAAAATATCAAACTCAGAATACGATGAACTAATTTCAAATTCATTAAAAAATAACAATATTAAAGAAAAAAGTATAGTCTCAGGAAAAATAATATCTATTGAAAATGATGTTGTAACCATTGATATTGGACTTAAAAGTGAGGGTAGAATTCCATTAAATGAATTTTCAAGACCTGGTCAAAAAGCAGAACTAAATATTGGCGATGAAACTGAAGTTTTTGTTGATAATGTAGATAATGCATATGGAGAAACATCACTTTCTAGAGAAAAAGCTGTTAAACAAAAAGCATGGCATGATTTACAAGAAAGTTTTACAAATAATACTATGGTTACAGGAGTGCCTTTTAATAGAGTTAAAGGCGGTATGAGTGTAGATTTGAATGGAGTAACCGCATTTCTTCCAGGAAGTCAAATTGATACTAGGCAAGTAATTAAAGATACTAAAGAATTACTTAATAAGCCAATTGATCTTATGATCTTAAAAATGGATAAGTATAGGGGAAATATTGTTGTATCTAGAAAAGCAATTACAGAGAATGAATTAAAAGAACAAAGAAAAGAACTTTTGAACACAATTCAAGAAGGTTCAATAATTGAGGGTAAAATTAAAAATCTCACAGACTATGGTGCCTTTGTTGACCTCGGTGGAATTGATGGACTTGTTCATGTGACAGATATATCTTGGACTAAAATAAACAATCCTTCTGATATACTGGAATTAAATCAAACAATTCAAGTTAAAGTTTTAAAATTTGATGAAGAGCTCTCAAGACTTAGTTTAGGTATTAAACAACTTTCTCCTAACCCTTGGGATAAAGTTCATGAAAATATTAAAGTTAATGACATTATTAATTCAAAAGTATCAAATATTGGTGATAATCAAATTAATTTGATCATCAATGATACATATGACGGTTCAGTTAATTTAAGTGAATTAACTTGGTTAAAAAAACCTCCTCACCCATCAAAAATAGTTAATTTAGGAGATTTAATTGAAGTAAAAGTTCTTGAAATAGAAGACGAGAGAAAAAAAATTAATTGTAGCCTAAAGCAAATGCGTGATAATCCATGGATGAAGTTAAAAGAAAACTATAATATTAATGACTCATTTGAAACAGAGATTGTTAATATAGTAGATTTTGGTATTTTCGTTAAAGTTCAAGACGAAATTGATGGAATGGTTCATGTATCTGATTTAAGTTATGATGAAAAAGAGTGTAGCTCAATGCTTCAAGAATTTAAAAAAAATGACAATGTTAAAGTTAAAATCCTTGATATAAATGTTGAGAAAGAGAGAATTAGTTTAGGTATAAAACAACTTAATAATGATCCTGTTCAAGATTTTATTGAGAAAAATCCAATTAATACCAAAATTACAGGTAAAATTATTGAGATTGATGAGAAAGCATTGAAAGTTGAATTAGATAGTGAGAATCAAATTTATGGCTTCATTAAAAAAATCAATCTATCAAAAGATAAAAATGAGCAAGTTACTGACAGATATGCGGTTGGAGAAAATGTAGACTCTATTATTATATCGTTGGATAGTAAACTACGCGTTCTAAATCTTTCAATTAAAAAGCTTGAGATACAAGATGAAAAAGAAGCATTATCTAAATACGGTTCAAGTGCTTCTGGAGCATCACTTGGAGACATATTAGGATCTGTTCTAAAAAAATAGGACTGATGTTAAAATCACAAATTTTAGAAAAACTAAACCAAAAATATAATAATTTTAGCCCCTCTGATATAGAAAATCTTTTTGATATTTTTATAAAAAAAATAAGCTCATCTTTAAAAGAAGGTAAAAATATTGAAATAAGAGGTTTTGGAACATTAACCAGAAAACTTAATAAAGAAAAAATTGTTAGAAATCCTAAAACAAATGAGAAATTATTTAAAAATAAATCTTATAAGTTACACTTTAAAATAGGTAAAACCTTACACAAGAAAATAAATCCTCAAAGTACCAATGAGTTCTAAAAAAATTATTGTTGCTCTGGATGGAAGTAATCTTAGTAAAATAAAAAAAATTGTTACGGAACTTAAAAGCGAAGTCAATTCATTTAAAATAGGATATGAATTTTTTTTTAATCACGGCATTTCAGGTTATAATCAAATAAAAAGAATAAGTTCTAAAATTTTTTTAGACTTAAAACTTCATGATATTCCTAACACAGTAGGAAAAGGCATTCTAGCTATTGATAAATTAAAACCTATTCTAACAACCATTCATATTTCAGGAGGTAATGAGATGATGAGAACAAGTGTTGTAAATCGAAAATATACTAAGATTCTTGGTGTATCCATTCTTACGAGTCTCAATAGTTATCAAACAAAAAAATTTTATAATGAAAAAAAAATTGAAGTATTGATAAGTAAATTTGCAAGGGAAGCAAAAAAACAAAAACTTGATGGAATAGTTTGCAGCCCAAAAGAAATAATGATTGTTCGAAAAATTGTTGGCAATAATTTTCTTATTATTACTCCTGGAATAAGAATAAATAAATTAAAAGAAAGAAACGATGATCAAAAAAGAGTTTTAACTCCATCAAAAGCGATAAAAATGGGTGCTGACTTACTTGTTATTGGCAGACCGATAACTCTCTCCAAAAATCCTTTAAAGACTCTAAAAGAGATAAATAACTCTTTGAACTAATGATTATTAAAATTTGTGGAATTAAAAATAAAGACACACTTTTATTTTGTGAAAGTAATAATATAAATTTTTATGGAATGATTTTTTATCCAAACAGTCCAAGAAATATAAACTTAAAAGAGGCTAAAGAACTTCAAATTGAGTCAAAAAAATTAAAAATAAATGGGGTTGGAGTATTTGTTAATGAAAAAATTGATACATTATTAAAATATATTAATTTTTTAGAACTTAAATTTGTTCAACTTCACGGTGAAGAAGATTTTAATTATATTGATGAATTAAATAACATGGATGTGAAGATTATAAAAAAAATTTCCATTAAAAATAATAGTGATTTGATCAAAATTGATAAATTTAAAAATGCAGATTATTTTCTATTTGATTATAAACCAGGAAAATATGAGTTACCTGGAGGAAATGCTAGAAGTTTCGATTGGAATATTATTAGAGATTTACGAATTGACAAACCATGGTTTCTATCTGGTGGAGTAAATATAGATAACATTCAAATGATTAAATCAGAAATTAAACCCTTTGGTATTGATTTATCTTCTGGAGTAGAAAAAGAACTTGGCATTAAGGATAATCAGATTATAAATAATTTTATAGAAAAATACAAAAATGCTTAAAAATACTTATAAAAATTATCCTAATGAAAAAGGTTATTTTGGTCAGTTTGGAGGTAGATATGTATCTGAAACATTAATGCCTTTAATATTAGAAGTAGAAAAAGAATATGAAAAAGTAAAAAATAATAAAAATTTTTTAGATGAATTTCAATATTATCTTAAAACATATGTTGGGAGACCTAGTCCTTTATTTTTTGCAAAAAGAATTACAGAAGACTTAAAAGGTCCAAAAATATATTTTAAAAGAGATGAGTTAAATCATACTGGGGCACATAAAATCAATAATTGTATGGGTCAAATACTTTTGGCAAAAAGAATGGGAAAAAAAAGAATTATTGCTGAAACAGGAGCAGGTCAACATGGAGTTGCAACTGCAACAGTTTGTGCTCTGTTCGGCTTACCTTGTGTAATTTATATGGGAGAAAAAGATATAAAAAGACAATCACCAAATGTTTTTAGGATGAAACTTCTTGGTGCTGAGATAAGAAGTGTATCGACTGGTTCTAAATCACTGAAAGATGCAATGAATGAAGCTCTTCGTGATTGGGTTTCTAATGTTAAAGAAACTTTTTATATAATAGGAACTGCTGCAGGTCCTCATCCATACCCAGCTATGGTAAGAGATTTTCAATCAATAATTGGTAGAGAAGTTAGAGAACAAATTAAAGAGTTTGAAGATAAATCTCCAGATTTACTTATGGCTTGTATTGGTGGAGGATCAAATGCACTAGGCTTATTTCATGAATTTTTAGACGACAGTAATGTTGAAATGATTGCAGTTGAGGCCGCTGGATATGGTGTTAATTCAAATAAACATGCAGCTAGTTTAACAGGTGGAAAACCAGGTGTATTGCATGGAAACAAGACATACTTATTACAATCAAAAAGTGGTCAAATTCAAGAAGCTCATTCGATATCTGCAGGATTAGACTACCCAGGTATCGGTCCTGAACATTCATTTTTGTTTGAAGAAAAAAGAGTTAAATACATGTCCGCTACAGATAAGGAGGCCTTAGAAGCATTCCAATATTGCTGCAAACTTGAAGGCATTATTCCAGCTTTAGAGCCTGCCCATGCTCTGTCAGTTTTAAGAAAAATAGCTAAAAATTACAGCAAAGAACAAATAATTGTCATGAATATGTGTGGCAGAGGAGATAAAGATATTTTTACAATTGCTGATGAATTAAAAATTAA
>TARA_B100001057_G_scaffold435659_1_pt1 | contig 10977 bp, 8 predicted proteins | sample TARA_B100001057 | Tara Oceans TARA_B100001057 (sample SAMEA2621839) | marine metagenome | biome: marine biome (ENVO:00000447); feature: surface water layer (ENVO:00002042); material: "saline water (ENVO:00002010), including plankton (ENVO:xxxxxxxx)" | depth 5 m | reverse complement strand
TGTTCAACCTGTACCCTTGTATTCATCTCTAAAAAATAAAATTTTCCCTTCTCATAAATAAATTCAACTGTTCCAGCACCTTCATAACCAATTTTGCTTACCATATTCACAGTTTTTTCGAATAAGTCTTTTCTGATTTCATCATTTAAAACAGGACTTGGTGTCTCTTCAATTAACTTTTGATGCCTTCTTTGAACAGAACAATCTCTTTCGTGTAAATGAATAACTCTATTTTTTCCTGCTAAAATTTGAACTTCAATATGTCTTGGATTTTGAAAAAATTTTTCAATATAAACCTCATCATTACCAAAATATTTTTTTGCTTCAGATCTAGCTGTTGAAAAAAGTGTTTCAAATTCCTCTACATTTCTTACAATTTTCATTCCTTTTCCACCACCACCACCAGATGCTTTAATTAAAACTGGAAATCCAATTTTTTTACTCAAATCTTTTGCCTCAATAACATTTTTTACACCACCTTCTGATCCTTCGATTACGGGTAAACCGTTTTCTCTAGCAATTTTCTTTGCTTGAATTTTATCTCCCATCATTTGAATAAGTTTAGAGGATGCACCAATAAACTTAATATTATTCTCTTCTAATACTTTTGCAAAATTAGCATTTTCAGATAAAAAACCATATCCAGGATGAACAGCTTCTGAATTTGTTAATTCGATTGCTGACATTAAAGCTGGAATGTTTAAATAACTATTAGCTGGCAAATGAGAACCTATACAAATACTTTCATCAGCTAATTTTACATGCATACTATCTCTATCAACATCAGAATGGACTGCAACTGTAGAAATACCCCATTCTTTACATGCTCTAATCACTCTAACTGCAATTTCCCCTCGGTTTGCAATTAAAATTTTTTTAAACATTATTCTAAAGTAATTAAAGCTTGTCCAAATTCAACTGGTTGACCATCTGAAACAAGTATTTCTTTTACAATTCCATCAGAGGTTGATGGCACATGATTCATTGTCTTCATAGCTTCAACAATCATAATTGTATCACCTTTTTTTATTTTTTTTCCTATCTCAACAAATTTTTTTGCTCCAGGTTCTGGTGCATGATATGCTGTACCAATAATCGGTGATGTTATTTGATTTTTAGAGTGAAGATCTTGAGATTTATTAATAGTAGAAATAGATTTATCTCTTTGAAATTGTTCATTATTTGTATTTTGTTTTTGATTAGATGAAAATTTTGATACTTTTATTTTAGTATCTTTTTCAGTATATTCAATTTCGGTTAAATTAAATTCGTTAAGATAATCTGTAAGTTCTTTTATAATTTTTTTATCAATCTTCATGACTTAAAAGCTTTTGCATTGCAATTATGGCTAAAATATAACCGTCTACACCTAAACCAAAAATACCGCCAGTTACTATATCACTTATGAGAGATTTACGCCTAAATTCCTCTCTTTTATAAATATTTGATATATGTAATTCAATTATTGGATTTTTGAATATACTTAATGCATCTCTAATTGCGACAGATGTATGAGTAAAAGCTGCAGCATTGATTATAATACCATCGACTTTTTTTCTCGATTCTTGGATAAGATTAACTATCTCCCCTTCGATATTAGATTGTATAAATTCAATATCTAAGCTTAATTCTTTGGCTTTATTTAGACAATCTTCTTTTAGTTTATTAAAAGTAATAGACCCATATTGTGATTGTTCTCTTTCTCCTAATAGATTAATATTAGGCCCATTAATAATAATAATTTTGTTATTCATCCATCTCTTATACACGATGAAAAAAATAAAAAAAATAAAAATTAATTTAAATGGCAAAGTGAAGTCAATCGCTGAAAATTATAAAATTCACGAACTTATAAAAGATCTAAAAATACCTTTAAAAAAAATAGCAATTGAATTAAATCAAGAAATATTAGATAAAAAAAATTTAAAAAAAATTAAGTTAAAAAATAATGATAAGATAGAAATTGTTCATTTTATTGGGGGTGGTTAAAATTGATTAAAGATAAATTAGTTGTAGCAAAAAAGAAATTCAATTCTAGATTAATTGTTGGCACTGGAAAATATCAAAATATGAATGAGTGCGCCAAAGCTATTAAATTATCTGGTGCAGATATAGTTACTGTTGCGGTAAGAAGAGTAAATATTTTGAATAAAAAAAAACCATTATTAATGGATTACATAGATCCAAAAAAAATTACCTATCTACCAAATACTGCTGGATGTTTTAGTTCTAAAGATGCTTTGAGAACACTACGACTAGCTAGAGAGATAGGTGGATGGAAATTAGTTAAACTCGAGGTTTTGGGAGATAAAAAAAATTTGTTTCCAGAAATGATTGAGACTCTTAAATCTACCGAGGTACTAACGAAAGAAGGATTTAATGTAATGGTTTATTGTAATGATGATCCTCTAATGGCAAAAAGATTGGAGAACGCAGGAGCATGCGCAATTATGCCATTAGCAGCTCCAATAGGGTCGGGATTAGGAATTCAAAATAAAGTAAATATTAAAATTATCAGAGCACAAACAAAACTACCTTTGATAATTGATGCTGGTTTAGGACAAGCTTCTGATGCTACAGTTGCAATGGAGCTCGGATGTGATGGTGTCTTGGTTAACACAGCTATAGCTAAGGCAGCAAAGCCATTTACTATGGCTGAAGCTTTTAAAAATGCTGTTTTAGCTGGAAGACAATCTTATCTATCAGGACGGATAGAAAAAACTTTGATGGGAGTACCATCTTCACCAAGTAAAGGAATTATTTAGCTTTTTTAAAAAATTTTTTTTTTCTATAAGGCTTTTTTGTAAATTTTTTTTTATCTTTAATACTAATTATATTATTCTCCTTTTTTTGTTCATCTAAATTCTTGAGCTTTTCGTAATGTTCAATTAATTTAATAGTCTTTTTAGATTTATTTTTAAAATCAATCATGTATTCAGGTATAATTAATCCTCTATCTGCAATTATATCAATTTTCATTTTATTTTTTTTTTCAAAATATTTTAGATCTTCAATAAAATTTTCTTTCAAAAAATCTGAAATTTTCTCACACACCTTAAGTTCTACAAATTTTGCTTTATTTAAAACAACTTCTAATTCGACTAGTTTTAATATTTTTAAAGCAAAAGACTCATCTGTTAGATTTATTTTCCATTTGACTGCACTCTCTCTCAGTCTTTGTCTTGACATCTCTAATAAACCAAAATTACTTATTCTTCCTATTTGTATACGGGCACGGTCAGATCTACATTTTTCTTTTAATCTTCTCTCAACCATTTTTCTATTTCCGTAATTCAACATATCAATAAAGTCTATGATTATTAGGCCAGAAAGATCTCTTATTTTAATTTGTCTTGCAATCTCATCAGCTGCCTCAAGATTTGTATCTAGTGCTGTACTTTCAACATTTTTTTGTTTAATAGAACTCCCAGAATTAATATCAATAGATACTAATGCTTCAGTGGGGTTTATTACTAGATAACCGCCAGAACTTAATTTGATTTCAGAATCAAATATTTGATTTAATTTTTGCTCTATTCCCTCCTCTATAAATAGAGGAATTTTACCTCTATATTTTTTTATTTTTTTAGTATGAGAAGGCATCATCATTTTCATAAAGTTTTGAGCTTTTTTGTACCCTTCATTCCCTTCAATAATTATACTCTTAGTATTTTCATCATACATGTCTCGTAATGTTCTTTTAATAATTTCACTCTCTTGATGAATAAGCGAGGGAGCTATAGAATTTAAGGCGTTTTCTTTAATTTGATTCCAAGTATTTATTAATGTTAATAAATCATGATTGATATCATTTTTTGTTTTATTACTTCCTGCTGTTCTAACAATTAATCCCATTTCTTTTGGTATTTCTATTTCATTTAAAATTGTTCTTATTTTTTTTCTCTCAGCTGGATTAAAAATTTTTCTAGATATACCTCCCCCTTTAGGCGTGTTAGGCATTAGTACTATATATTTTCCAGCAATAGAAATAAAAGTACTCAAAGCAGCCCCTTTTTGACCTCTTTCATCTTTCAATACTTGAACTAAGATGACTTGATTAGGTTTGATAACTTCCTGAATTTTATATCTTTTAAAATGAAATTTTTTTTCTTTTTTAGTTTCTTTAACCTCTAAAGAGCTATCTTTGGGCTCAATCTCATTTTTTTCAATAGGATCATCAACCTCCAATTTTCCTTCCGCAAGGTTCTCCTCATCTTTTGCCTCAACTTCTCTTGAAAGTTCCTCCCTAGCTTTTTCCTCTTCTTTTTTTATTTTTTCTAAGTCACTTTGTGGAACTTGGTAATAATCTGACTGAATGTCATTAAAGGACAAAAATCCATGTCTATCTCTACCAAAATCAATAAATGCAGCTTGTAGAGAGGGTTCAATCCTACTTACTTTTCCCAAATAAATATTATTTTTAATGAGATTATTTTTTAAACCTTCGTATTCGTAATCTTCAATATTATTGTCTGATTTAAGAACAACTCTAGTTTCATTTGGATGCGTAGCATCGATGTATAAATTTTTTTCCATAATTTTTTGATTGTTTGTTTCATAAAATTTTATAAATTTTGTTAATACTTATGCCTTATCTTTAACAAATTCCCATATATAATGGAAATAAAATGAACAATATAATTAAAAATATAACTATAGCTTTTATTAGCTTTTTGCTTCTATTTTCGATACTGGTGCTGGTTGTATTGTGGAATTTTTCAAATAATATCCCAGATTATAAATTTCTTAAGAGCTACAAGCCTCCTGTATCTAGCAAGGTTTATTCAGGAAATGGAGAATTAGTTGCTGATTTCTCTCAAGAAAAAAGAATTTTTGTTCCGTTTAGTTCTATACCTCAAAATGTGATTAATTCTTTTCTCTCAGCTGAAGATAAAAATTTTTTTTCTCATCCAGGCGTAGATGCCAAAGGTGTTTTAAGAGCTTTTATCAACAATATTCAAAATATCTTAACCTCAAAAAGACTTGAAGGCGCCTCAACAATTACTCAGCAAGTAGCTAAAAATTTTTTGCTTACAAATGAAGTAAGTTTAAATAGAAAAATTAAAGAGGCAATTCTTGCATTTAGAATTGAGAGAGCTTTAACTAAGGAACGAATTCTTGAACTTTATCTTAACCAAATTTATCTTGGAAGTGGAGCTTATGGAGTTGCCGCCGCAAGTTTAGAATATTTTGACAAATCAATTAAGGAACTCAATTATGAAGAGGCAGCTTTATTAGCTGCTTTACCTAAAGCACCTAGTAAATATAACCCTTATAGAAATTTAGAATTAGCTAAATTTAGAAGAAATTTAGTTCTAAAAAATCTTTTAGATAATGAATTTATCACACAAGATAATTATAAAATTTTAAAACAAAAAATAATTAACTTAAAAAAAAAAGAAAAGATATTTCTAGAAGACTCCCAATACTATATTGAAGATGTTAGAAAAAATATCATTGAAAAATTGACCTATGAAAAAGTATACAAACAAGGTTTTAATATTAATACCCCAATAAATTTAGAGTTACAAAAAATTGCAACTGACTCTCTTAGAGCTGGATTAATAAAATATGACAAAAGAAAAGGTTGGAGAGGGGTATTAGGAAATGAGAAGCTAAGTTCTGGATGGACTAAAAAATTAGATAAATTCGATCTAGAAAAATCAATTAATTGGAAAGTTGCTATTGTAAAAAAGATAAATCAATTTTCAGCAGAAATTGAAAGCCAAGATAATGAAAAAGGGGTAATTGAATATAAAGATATTTCTTGGACAAAAAAAGAATTTGATGAGTTGCTTAAAGTTGGAGATTTGATTTACGTTAAGCAAAAAAATAATAATAAGTTTAGCCTGATGCAAATTCCTAAAATAAATGGTGGTATTGTTGTTATGGATCCTTATACAGGTAGAGTTTTAGCATTAAGTGGCGGTTTTAGTTTTAAAAAAAGTGAATTTAACAGAGCTTCACAAGCTCTGAGACAACCTGGTTCAGCTTTTAAGCCTTTTGTATATGCTCTTGCTTTGGAAAATAGTTACACTCCATCTTCATTAGTTCTAGACGCGCCATTAGTCTTAGATCAAGGATCTGATTTAAAGATGTGGAAACCTGAGAATTATGGAAAAAAGTTTTATGGTCCATCCACATTAAGAGTCGGGCTAGAAAAATCACGTAATCTAATGACTGTAAGGATTGCCCAAAGTTTAGGAATTGATAAAATTGTTAATTTTTCAAAAGAGTTAGGTATCTACCAAGATCCTGATGAACTTTTATCAATCTCACTTGGATCTACTGAAACAACATTATTGAAATTAACTTCAGCATATTCTGCCTTTGTTAATGGTGGAAAATTAGTTGAGCCAATACTTATTGATAGAATTCAAGATAGTGAAGGCAATACAGTTGTAAATAATGATAAAAGATTTTGTGTTGATTGCGATAAAATCTCATTTACTAGTGAAACTTATCCAAAAGTAAAAGATAGATATAAACAGGTTTTTTCACCACAAACAGCTTACCAAATTACATCTTTACTAGAAGGAGCAATAACGAGGGGAACAGGAAAAAAATTAAAAAAATTAAATCTAAATTTAGCTGGCAAAACAGGTACTACAAATGAAAATACAGATGCTTGGTTTATTGGTTTCACATCAAACTTAGTAATTGGTGTTTACGTTGGAATGGACAATCCAGCTTCACTAGGAAAGTTTGAAACTGGTTCAAAAACTGCGCTGCCAATTTTTGAAAATTTTATAAAAAAAGGTGTAAAAAAATATGACGCTAGACCTTTTAAAGTTTCCGAAGGTATAACTATGATGGTTGTCGATTCCCTTACAGGTCAAAAGGCTAAATTTTCATCCAAAGACACTATTATGGAGGCTTATAAAAGTAAAAATGTAGTTGATGGTAAAGTACTATATTCAAATAAAAATAGATTAGATAACGATAATGTATTAAGGTTTTATTAATGGAAGATAGATATTTAAATTATAAAAAAGAAATTGAGAAAATTAATCAAAGAGTTAAGGAGTATCTTTGAAAAAAATAAAATTTTTTCGAAATTAGAATTATATAATAAAAAAATGCTTGATGCTAACTTTTGGCAGGATAAAGCTAATTCTAAAAATATTGTTAAAGAAAAAAAACTTTTTGAAGATTTAATAAATTCATTAAATGATACAGAAATTAAGATCCAAGAATTGAGTGAATTAAATAATTTAGCTATACAAGAGAATAATCAAGAAATCCAAAATGAAGTATTGGTTAATACAAAAGAACTAAGATCTTTAGCAAGAAAAAATGAAATTAAATGTTTTCTCTCTAATGAAGCAGATTCCCTAGATTGTTATATAGAAATTCATGCTGGCGCAGGAGGTACAGAGAGTCAAGATTGGGCAGACATGTTAAGACGGATGTATTTAAAGTGGGCAGATAATAAAAAATTTAAATCTAGTTTAATAAGTGAGCATAAAGGGGATGAGGCAGGCATTAAGTCGTCATCAATTAAGATTGAGGGTGACTATATTTTTGGATGGCTTAAGAAAGAGTCAGGTATTCATCGATTGGTTAGAATTTCTCCATTTGACTCTGGTGCTAGAAGACATACCAGTTTTGCAAGTGTTTGGGTTTACCCAGTAGTTGATGAAAATATTAATATCGATATTAAAGATAAAGACTTGCGTATAGACACTTATAGATCTAGTGGAGCTGGGGGCCAACATGTGAATACCACCGACAGTGCAGTTAGAATTACACATATTCCCACAAAAATTGTTGTTCAATGCCAAAATGAGAGATCTCAGCACAAAAATAAAGAGACATGTCTAAATATGTTAAGGGCAAGGCTATACGACTTTGAAATTAAAAAAAAAGAAAAAGAAAGTCAGAATAAAGAGTCAATTAAGTCTGAAATTGGATGGGGACATCAAATAAGGTCCTATGTTTTACAACCTTATAGACTTGTGAAGGATAATAGAACTAATTATGAAAACACTAGCCCAGATAAAGTCTTGGATGGTGAGATAGATGATTTTTTAGAACAATCGCTATATCAAATTAAATGAAAAATATAATCATTAAAATTTTATTCGCAATTTTTTTATTAATACTTACAGCTATTACATTTTTAACTACAATTGGTGTTGAAACACAAAGATTCAATAAACAGATAATCGAAGCAATAGAAAAATTTAATGAAGATATAGAAATAAATCTAAGAGCTATTAAAATAATTTTAGATCCATTTAAGTTTCAGTTAGATACAAAAACGATAGGAGCTGAATTTAAAATAAAAAGTAAAACTATTGAAATAGAAAATATTAAAACAAAAATTTCAATAATTTCTCTTATTAATAATGAATTTTCTGTAAAGAATTTAGATATCTCCACAAAGTCATTAAAGATAAAAAATTTAGTTTCATTTTTGCGGAATTATAGAAATACTCCAGAATTATATTTTTTAGAAAAGGTCTTGAAGAAAGGTTATATTATATCAAATATAAGTCTAGATTTTGACAACCAAGGAAACATAAAAAAAAATTATAAATTAAGTGGGTTAATTAAAGATACTGAAATTGACATTCTTAAAAAATATAATCTCAAAAAGTTAAATTCATCTTTTAATTTTGAAAATAAAAATTTAGAAATTGAAGATGTAAGTTTATTTTTAAATAATATCCCAATAAAATCAGAAAAAATATCAATTAAAAAAACTGATAAAAATAATTTATTTGTAAAGGGGTCATTAGAAAATAATGATACTCTAATTGAAGAAAGTCTAGTAAAAGAAATTATTAATAACTTTTTTTCAAATTTTAAGATTCAAAGTATAAATTTAGGTTCAAAAAATGATTTTTCTTTTAATCTAACCGATAGGTTTAAAATTGATAATATTAAACTAAATTCAAAAATAAATATTAAAAATATCAAATTAAAAAATAATTTAAATCTGAAAAGTTTTTTTCCAAAAATTCAAGATAATATTGAGTTACAAGACCATATATTAGAAGTTAATCTTGACAAAAAAAAAATTAATATAAAAGGTTATGGGGATATTCTATTCCAGGAAAAAAAAGACTCATTTGAATATCAAATTAAAAAAGAAAATGATTTTTACAATTTTGAAACAATATTAGATTTAGAAAACAATCCGCTAATAATCAATTTTTTGACTTACAAAAAGAAGGCAAATAACAAAGCCAAACTGTCTATAATAGGTTCATATTCTTCCAAGAAAAAAACAGTAATTAATTTATTTTCTTACAATCAATCTCAAAATAATTTTAAAATTAAGGGATTACATCTTAATAAAAATTTGCAAATAACTGATATTAATAAAATTGACTTAAATTATGTTGATGATGATGGAAAAAAAAACCAAATCAATATAATTGGTAAGAACAATAATTTTGTTTTAAGTGGTGCAAATTTTAATGCTAAAAATTTGATTGATAATTTAATTGAGGATGAGGGTCAAAAAAAGATAAAGATTTTTAAAAATAATTTCAATTTGAATGTAAACATTAATCGAGTTTATTTGGACAGATATCACATGGTTAAAAATTTTAATGGAAAACTAAACTTTAATAATAATGAAATTACTAAAGCCAAATTTAATGCTTTATTCCCCAATGGTAGTAAATTAAATTTTACAGTTAATATGATTCAAAATGAAAAAGTAACTACGCTATTTTTAGGTAAAGCTGAACCAATTATTAAAAGGTTTAATTTTATTAAAGGATATAATGGTGGATCATTAGATTTCTATTCATCTAAAAAAGGTAATAAAACAGTTTCTAATTTAAAACTTTATAATTTTAAGTTACAAAAATTACCAGCACTCACAAAACTATTAACCCTTGCTTCATTACAAGGCATAGCTGACATTCTTTCAGGAGATGGAATTACTTTTGATGAATTTGAAATGAATTTTACCACATCAAATAATTTAATTACTTTAAAAGAAATTTATGCAATTGGTCCAGCCATATCTATTCTTATGGACGGGTATATAGAAAAAAGTAAGTTAGTAAGTTTAAGGGGATCCTTAGTGCCTGCTACAACTATTAATAAAGTTATAGGAAGTATCCCTGTTTTAGGAAAAATTTTGGTTGGAAAAAAATCAGGAGAAGGTGTTTTTGGGGTGAGTTTTAAAATAAAAGGTCCACCAAAGAATCTTGACACAACTGTAAATCCTATCAAAACTCTAACACCTAGATTTATAACAAGAACTTTAGAAAAAATTAAAAAAAATTAGTAGATTTCAATTTTAATGTGTCTTTTCTTTCCAATCGAAAGTTTTAAAAAATTTTTGTCAAATAGTTTGGGTTCAATAATAAATTTATCATCAATTATATTTTCGTTATTTATTTTGATTGCATTTCCTTTTATTAGCCTTCTTATCTCACTTTTAGAATTTTCAAGTTTTGTAAGAATAATTAAGTCAACAATATTAAAATTTTTTTGTAATACTAATTTTTTAATTTTTACAGATGGTAAATTTGATCCAGAGAAGTTTCCAGAAAAAGTATTCTTTGCTATATTTTGAGAATTTAGAGCTTCCTTTTTACCATGAAGCATTTCTGTTGTTTTATTAGCTAATAATATTTTTAAATCATTGATATTTTCGTTATTCAATTTTTCAATTTCGTTTGTATCTAAATCTGTGAAGAATTTTAAAAATTTTAATACGTCTCTGTCATCAGTATTTCTCCAAAATTGCCAATAATCATAAGGTGATAAATATTTTTTATCCAGCCAAATTGCTCCATCAGCAGTTTTACCCATTTTTGCGCCAGATGCTAAAGTGATTAAAGGAGTTGTTAATCCGTAAACCTGGTTATCTGAATATCTTTTTATTAATTCAACTCCATTAACAATATTACCCCATTGGTCCGATCCACCAATTTGCAAAGAACAGTTTTCTTTTTTGTTCAGTTCTAAAAAATCATAAGCTTGTAAAATCATATAATTAAATTCCAT
>TARA_B100001057_G_scaffold253668_1_pt1 | contig 10977 bp, 16 predicted proteins | sample TARA_B100001057 | Tara Oceans TARA_B100001057 (sample SAMEA2621839) | marine metagenome | biome: marine biome (ENVO:00000447); feature: surface water layer (ENVO:00002042); material: "saline water (ENVO:00002010), including plankton (ENVO:xxxxxxxx)" | depth 5 m | reverse complement strand
TTAATAGCATCAACAAGTAATTCATGTCCTGTTGTAGCAGGATTAAGCCTGCCTAATGCAAATGCGGCAGTTTTGCCTGGTGCTTCAAATAGTTCTCTCAGATACATCAGTACTCACCTTGTTCAATCCTTGGCATTTCTTCGTTGTAAATTTTATCATAAAGACTTTGTCTTTCTTCTGGACGAAATACTTCCTCTGGATGTCTACCTATCTTGTATTGTTTTACATAAGCATTGCAGGCTTTTTCAATCATTGGCTTTATTATATTAGCCATGTCTACTTTTTTACCATCACGATGGGCATCTTGACATTTTGTCATAGTAGGAAAGTAATACTTTCTATAAAACATAGGATCATTACGCATGTATATTGCCGCATCTTCAACAATATCATATCCGTATTGATCCTTATGACTGAATTCTAGTATTTTTACCATTTATATTCTACCCTTTTTTTTAATTCTGCTATTTGTTTTCGTAACTCTTCAATTTTTTCTTGTAGCTCTGTAATTTTATCATTAGCCTGTTTCAATTCTTCTAAGCCTCTGTATCCATATTCTGTATAGCCACCATCTACCATTTTCGGCAGCTCCAATATCTAGCCTTTGTTTTAGGTCCTGGATTATCACAGTTGTGTCTTGCTCTAAAACTTTTGCGTCTTTTAGGATTTGATTTTTTAATACGCATATTTGGATCACCAAAGTTTACTTTTATAATATTTCCCTTTGGATTCTTTACGTAAACTTTGAACTTTTTTACATCACCTTGCATTGGTTTATTTAATTTAACTTTACGTCCGCGATATTCTGCTTCCCACAAATCTAATTCTTCGTCAGGCGCACCTATCCAACCATACATTTCATAGAATTCATCACCATCGTATGTTTCTTCGAACATACCTACTTTATTCTCAGTTGTTTCCTTGGTATCTTTACCTTCTAAACTGGCCAAGTATTTTTTTAACCTTTTGTAATTTTTTTCTCCAAATCCTGGTATTTTCATATCGTAATCTAAAACAGCAATAATTGTTTTTAAAACTTTAATTTTGTCTTTCTTTGAAAGGTCATCACGTTTTTTCGCAAACCGTTTTAGTAAAGTTACAACTAATTTACCATTTTCCTCAGTGCTTTTGCCTTTTAACGCTTCGGCAGCTTCTTCACTATCTTTGTACATAGTTAGTCCGAGCACTACATTACTATCTGTTTGTGCCATACCTTGGAAGTTTGCTTCTTTATCTTTTAAATATTCATCTTTAGTAGGCAAATTTCGAGGGCCTGAACCTCTTCCTGATTTTATTACTTTTCCATTTTCATCATAAACTTTATATCTTTTTCCTTGTCCTGACCCTCTTACTTCTATATAAGCTCCAGTTGTTTTTTCTTTAGGAGCAGTATCCATTTTTGGAAATTCTTTTTTATCGTCTTTAGGAGGAGCTAATCCACCTTTATCTGGAGTATCAGCTGGGGGTAAATCTGTAGTTGTAATTTTATCATCACGTTGCATTAATGCTTGTATAGTTTTAGGGCCTGCATCGCCATCTACATATAAACCTTGCATCTTTTGGAAAGTAGCTACAGCATCTTTTGTGTCAGGACCATATTTTCCATCTATTGGGCCTTTGTAATTGTTCCTACGTTTTAATTCTTTTTGTAATTCTTTTATACTGTCAACTTGCTTAGGGTTATTCATTAACCCTCCACGCCTACTTACACGGAATGCACTTAATGCACCAAAGTTTGAGCGAGGAACACTTTTATGATATTCTGGTTTATCCTTTAAACTTATACTTACAGTCTTGGCAATCATTTTTTGTGTGTTAGGACCAACCATTCCATCTGGCTTTAGTTGATACAATGTTTGGAATTTTTTTACTGCTTTTTCTGTAGCTGGTCCAAAGTCACCATCTGCAGGTTGTACGCCTAGGTCATACTGTAATTTTTTTACTTTAGGACCCTTTGCTCCCCGTTTTAAAATTGCTTCAGTTAAACTTGTTTCAATTTCGAAATCATCAAAGCCCATTTCAAACATTTTATTACTAAAAGATTCAGCAAATGTATCACTTTCTTCGTTATCTAGTTCGTAGGGTGTCACTAATCTTACAACTATAGAATTATTTTCACTTTCAAAAAGACCGTATTCTTGTATTCTTTCTGCTAAAGGAGCATCTAATGCGTTTAACATTGCTTCTACTATAGCATTTTCGTCAATCTCTTTATTTTTTAATATTACACTTACAAAATTTTCCATATGCTTTCCTTAGTGATTTAGTGTGATACTAGCTACATTTCCGTCTGTCCAAGTGTGTACTTTTGCTCTTATCCATACATAGTTGCCTGTAAAATTATAAATGAAACTACCAGTTGCATTGTCAGAACTGTCATTAGCACTAACATGTTGTGCAGTGCTTACAACAAAATAATCTGAATCTGTTGGTGTTGTTGATAGGGTAGCTTGTATGTCAATAGTTCCTTGAAAACCACTGACTGTATATTGAACAGTATGTAGTCCATCACTACGTCCATAATAACCATCTCCTTTAAACTTTTCACCAGTCACTGTTTGAGTGGTGCTGTCCCCTGGATGATTTTGATTTGATAAAATTGTTTCACTTATACTCGGCATAATGTTATTTATCAAGATCTAACTTGGAGACAAGTTTATCTATACGTTGAATTTTGCCTCCTATTATCATCTTAACTAACAACAACACTTTTTCATCTTTTACCCAAAAGTAAAATCCTCTTAGGTAACCGTTGTTTTCTATATTTTTTTTGAGTGAATGTCCTAGTTTAATTTTATCTTGATTAGCTATTGCCCATTTTGCAAAACCTGGAGTAGCTTTATCACTAAGATAAACTTTGTAAATGTATTCGGGTACATCATCTACAATTTGTATGTTACTTTCCAGAAAATCTATCATCTCTGGATCAGGTTCATGGTACTCTGTTACTGTTTGCAACTTTGTAATTAGTAATTCAAGGTCTTCTTTGGTGTTTGAATATATACCAAAATTTGGTCCTTCTATTCTAAATAAGAAGTCATCCCATTTTGGACACATATTGTATATGATTTGGCAGTCTGTAAAATGTTCAGATGGAATTTTGAACTCTTTTGAAAATGTTTTACGTACTAATGGTTGACCATTTTCATAATCTTGTTGTAAGGTATCTAATATTTCACCTGCATATGTAAAATTCTTGCCACGAAAAACTGAACCTAACACATTCATAAGTGTAATTTTGTAGAGATATTTTCCAAAAAATAATTTTCTAGTCTCTACTTTCTTCACTAACTACCTCCTTGATAGATTCCACCTTAAGTTGATCTTTTACAACATCTACTTTTACTTTACCGCCTTTTAATAGTTTTCCAAAAAGTAATTCTCTTGATAAAGGACGTTTTATTTCTTTGTCTATAACACGTTGAAGTGGCCTTGCACCCATCTTTTTATTGAACCCTTTGTCAACTAACCAGTCTAATGCTTCATTTGTAATTTCCATTGTAACATTTTTATCAGTCACCATATCTTTTAGTTCAACTAAGAACTTGCCAACAATTTTAAGCATCACTTCTTTACTCAGTGTAGCAAAAGTAATTGTAGCATCTAGTCTGTTGCGAAATTCTGGTTTGAAATATTTGGTTATTTCTTCGTCTTCATATTCTTTTTCCTGTGAGTCGAAGCCTATATTGTTTTTCTCAGCCTCTACTGCACCTAAGTTTGTAGTTAAAATTAGAATACAATTACGAGCATCTGCTTCTTTGCCATTAGAACTTGTAACCTTACCATTATCCATCACCTGTAGTAAAATTTGTGATACATCTGGATGTGCCTTTTCAACTTCGTCTAACAATAATACACAGTTAGGATTTTCTTGAAGTTTTTCTATTAATATTCCGCTTGTGTCCTCGTGTCCTACATATCCTGGAGGCGAGCCAATCAACTTTGCAACACTATGTTTTTCTTGATATTCGCTCATATCAAAACGAACAAGTTCTACACTCAATGCTCTTGCTAGTTGCTTTGCAGTTTCGGTTTTTCCTGTTCCAGTTGGACCCATAAAAACAAAACTTCCTACAGGTTTATCATCTGGTTTAAGTCCTGCTTGTGCAACAAGTATTTTATCTACAATATTTTCGATTGCTTCGTCTTGTCCGTACACAACTCCTTTTAAATTTTTCTCTAAACTTTTAAGATTTTGTGTTTCTTTTTGTGCAATTTGTTCTGCATCAATTTTTACCATTTTACTAAGTTCAAATTGTATACCTGAAGCAGTAACAATTCTTTTACGGACTTTTGTAGCTTTCAAATTAAATCTTGAACAAGCAACATCTAACAAATCAATTGCTTTGTCTGGTAATTTTTTATCTGATTGATATTTTACACTTAGTTTTATTGCTTCGTCTATTGCGTCATCAGTAATTTTTGTTTGATGATAGTCTTCGTAATACTTTCTTATACCTTGTAGTATATCTTTTGTTACTTCTGGAGTTGGCTCGTCAATAGTAACACGTTGAAATCTTCTCATTAACGCCCTATCTTTTTCGAAAAATTTCCTATATTCTTCCCAAGTTGTAGAAGCAACAACTTTGATATTTCCTTTTGCCAATGCTGGTTTAAGCATGTTAGCAAGATCGTTTGCACTATTGCCGCCGCCTGCACCTGCTCCACTTATCATATGGGCTTCGTCAATAAACATAATAGTTTTACCTTTTCCACGCAATCCTGCTAGAACAAGTTTAAAACGTTCTTCAAAATCTCCTCTATATTTTGAACCTGCAAGCATACTTGCTATATCTAAATTATAAACCTCATATTCCTTAAGAAATGCGGGCACTTGATCATTAACAATATTCCAAGCTAGTCCTTCTGCAATAGCAGTTTTACCAACACCAGGATCACCAACCATTAGAACATTGTTTTTACTTCTTCTGCCAAGTGCTAACGCAATACTTTCAAGTTCTTCTGCTCTTCCAATTACAGGATCTACTTTTTCTTTCTGTACTTGATCATTTAAATTAGTAGTAAAAGCCTTAAGTGCTTTTGCGGCTTCCCCTGTAAGTTGTCCATCTTCTATATCTGCACTTTCTCCGCTTACATACTCTGCAAATGCTTCTTTTTCAACTCCACCTTTTTGAAGGAAAAAGTTTGCATGTGTCTTTTGTTCACTTAACACACTTAATGCTACATCAACTAGTTCTATATTACTTCTACCGTTGAATAAAACTTGTGTAAACGCCCTATTTAAAACTCTTTCTACTGTTGCAGTTTTTTTAGGTTTGTATCGTTGTTTATCTGTCTTGATATCAGCTAAATTATTCTTCAAAAAATGTTCTAAATTACTTTTTATATAGTCAACGTCAGCACCAAATCCTTTTATTAACGTAAAAAAGTTGTCACTACACATCATAGCAAAAAGTAGATGTTCTAAAGTTACATATTCATGTTGTAATTTAGTTGCATCTTTGATTGCTTTATCAAATACTAATTGTAATTCTTTACTTGGTTCTACCAATTTAAGGTCTCCACTGTTTTATTTTTATATACTATAACATTTTCCATGCATATTGTCAAAGGTTTATTTGTTCAATTCTTCTTGTATTGCTCTAATTTGTTTTACAATACTTTTACTTTTAATTCTTGGTGTGTTAGTTTTTATTCTGACGTAAATATTGCCTCTTTTGCCTGTGCTTACATCGGGTAATCCATAGCCGCCTACACTTAATACTGTACCAGCATTTGTAGCTGGCGGAATATTTATGCTTAATGAGCTTCCATCAAGTGTTTTAAGGTCAACTTTACCACCTAAAATACAGTCAAAAATATCTACATTAATTATACATAATAAATTATTATCTTCTCTTTCCCATTTAGCATGTTTATTGATCCTAATTTTTAATATTAGATCTCCTCTTGGAATATTAGGAATACTATCATCGCCGTATCCACGGAAATTTACAATATCATTATGTTTCACACCTGGTGGAATGTTTATTTCTAAAGTTTCTGTTTTACCTGATTGTAAATTATATTTTGTAATAACACTTTTGCCTCTGAATACATCTTCTAATTCTATTGTGTGTGCAATTTGAACATTTCTGTTTTGCATTGCTTGTCGTCTGTTAAATCCAAATTGTGTAAATAAGTCCTCAAAGTTGTGAGGCATATTGCCTGTACGGAAATTGAATCCTTGTGGTTGAGGATTATCATACATAGATCTACGTTGTGGATCTTTTAAAACTTCATAGGCTTCATTAATTTGTGCAAATTTTGTGCTATCACCGCCTCTATCAGGATGATACTCCATAGCAAGTTTTCTATATGCGGCTTTTAATTCAGAATCTGTTGCTGTACGGTTAACACCTAGTATGTTGTAGTAATCCATACTAATACTTAGCGGGTCTATTTGTTAGATTTATCAGTTCCGGTGTACAAACCAAACCATGCTGCACCAGCACCTACAACAATTGAAATTAATCCTGATTGTTCCATTGTAGGGTCAGCTAAATTCATATACCAAATTACGCATTTGTATAATAGTATTATATAAATTGTTAGGAATAATCTTGGAAAAATTCTCCAACTGTCTACAGCCTTTGCCAAATGTATTATTTTAGCATATGGGTTAGGCCCTAAATCTTTAACACTAGTATCTACTTCTAGATCAAGTTTAACTTTTTTAGTTGCTCCTGTAGTTGTTGCAGGTACTACAACTTCAGCATCAGGTTTTGTTTCTACCTGTTGCGATTTATTTAGATCTTCTGGTTTCATTCTTGGCATAATATTATCCCTCTTTTGGTTTTGTGCCTAAGACATTTTTCTTTAGTGGACCACTGCCTCTACTTACAATAGAATCAACTTTAATTTTAGGTTTGGCCAAATCAACCTTTGCTAAATCAATCTGTGTTAAAGTAAACTTATGTCCTTTATCGATTTGTATAACCTTTTTCATTTTGACTCCAATTTTTTTATTCTGTCTTCTAGATCATCAATTTTAGAAGTTATTTTTGGGTATTTTACACGCCAAGCATTTGGATCATTCTGTAGCCATGTCCACCCCCATCTTATTGCAAGGTATTCAAGTGTACTATCAAATTTTGATACTGCCCATGTAGCTATTCTTGTATCTTTGAACCAAAACAAAAATGCGGCGCCGAAAAGAGAACCAGCTAATGCTGTGTAAATCCATAGCCGATCAGTCGCCATGCGTTCTATCATTTCCCACATATTAACTCCTTATAAAGTATTTATGCAGAAATTAGTGTTTATTTGTTGATTTCTTTTATTTCTTCTTTGGGCTTTAGTGCATCTTCATAGTAAACTATTATTTCATTTTGTTGTTCAAGAAATCTACGTAAGTCTGCTACGTTTAAAGCAAGATTTTCATAGTCCTTCATTGATAAAACTACATAGGCAAGTTCGCCATGTTCTGCTGTAAATTCTTCCACAAATGCGGCATAATTTTCTTTTGTAACAACGTATACTCTAGTATCTACTAGATCAACGGGTTTCGGTCGAGCTACTATCGGTACTGTTGTCTTCTCTATCTGTGTTACTATCTTGACTTCCGGTTCCGGTATCAGACTGCAACCAGTTAGGAAGAGGAGCGTCCCCGCTACCACCAGTAATGTCTTCAAGCTCACGCCATAATTTAGCTGTGGCACCATTCATCCTTCCTTCTAAATTTGCACTATCTCTTATTGCATCTTGTACAAGATCTAATTCACGTAGTCTATTACGTAAATTATCACCGTATTTTTCTGCTCTTTGTAAATCCATTTGTAATTGTTTAGTAAGTTCTGCACTCTTAATTGCATCAGCTTGTAATGTTTCAATACTAGATTCTGCTGTATCTACAGCTACTTCTAACTTTGCATTATTTTCATGCAAGGTTGCAATTTTTTGTTGTGTTTGCTTGTAATACCAACTACCAACGCCTGCCATTGCAACCATTAACATAAAAAACACTATAGCTATCTTAGCACCCATAACGTTTATCCTAGCAATTTTCCTAATGTTTTAGGACCTACTATTCCATCAGCAACTAGCCCATTTGTGCTTTGCCAATGTTTAACTATTTTAGCAGTTCCTGGTCCAAATATTCCATCAGCAGGTTCAATATCAAGTTTTTCTTGTACTTCTGCTACTAACTGTCCTCTAGAACCTTGTTTAATTGTTTGATTATAGTCTGTTTCAGGCTCTTCAAAGTCACCACCTAGCACATCTATTGCATGTAGGTAATGTTTCTTACGATCATCTAATCCTATTGTGCCACCATTAATACGTTTTGTCGCACCTACAACATCCATACTATCACACCACTTATTAATATTGTTTGTATCCCAAAACCAGCAAGCAGAGTCTAATGCTCCTTTTTTGGTTCTGACGTATTCGACTGCCTGTTCTGGTGACATATCGACTGCCTCTCCAAATTTTGTATAATTATATCTACCGGTAAGCTGTAATATGCCGCCACCTCTATACATCCAGCCGTCACCGGAAGAGGGTTCACCGTTATCCATTCTATTTGCGTAGATGACGTTAGCAATTTTTTCAGGTTGCCTATGATACTCATTAGCGTCCCTCCCTGCTCTTCTAAAGTATTTAGGAAAAATAGTGTTTAGAGCTTTTGCACTATAATTCAAGTTTTCACTTAATACTCGAAAGCCGCCTGATTCATGTCCGCATTGTGCGAGAAACATAGCAACTCTTTCGATTGTATCAACTCCCCAAAGAGGAAGTATTTCACACATCGCCTCATACCATTCTTTCCAGTCGTCACGATGGATCAGCTCTTCGGCCATCCAGGGGTCGAAATCAAATTTAAAATTTTCTTTTGCCATATATTAGTTCCTTTTAACTACAAGAGCATAACTCTTATTTTCCAAGACAATTTTGTCTCCATATTTACTTATGTTGTAGTCTCCAAGGTACTTTGTTAAAAAGAGTATTTCTGCAAAAGCATTTACATTGAATGCTTCGTCAATACGTAAGTTTTTGCTAGTTGTAAAATCTATAAAATCAAAACTTAAAGGTTCAGCATAGGCTTTTTTTATAATAATTTTATCACCTACCATATAACTTTCTTCTAAATAACTTCTGTTAAAAAAGTTTTTGTAGTTGTTTAAATTACTTTCGGTAGCTGTAATTCCGTATGAATCTGGGTCTGTTGGCACATCATTAGTTAAATTTTCTAGTGTTAACTCTTCACTACGAAAGTTTTTGTAGTAGCGATATCTAAAATCATCAACTGTTGATAATTTTCTTACACCATCTATTATTTCAAATATATTATCAGCGGCATGTTTGTTTCTTTCTATTTCAACAAACACTCTGTACATACCATCTGATTGTTCACCTACTGTAACATCGCTATCTAATACAAAATTATAACCTTTTTCAATAAATTCATTTAAGTCATCAGCGGCATGTTTATTTTTTACGCTGAAACTAACTGTGATAATGTTTGCATCATCGCCCATTTTACTTTTATAACTATCTATCTCTAGTACGTTGTCGACTAAATGCACCAAATCTCCTGCTTGTAATGTCATTAAATTGCCTCCGGTGCTGGTGGTGTTGCCGCAGCCGCATCAGGTGCAGGTGCTGCCGCTGCATCAGCAGGCTGTTCACCTTGTGGTTGGCTAGGTGCAGGTGGCTCTGTAGACACATAACCTTCAAACATATCACCAATTAATTTTTTCGGCATCATTATTTCTACAAGCCAAATTGGTCTGCGATCTAATTTACCTTTTTTAGTTCCAGGACGAAAGTCCTCTTGTTTACGAATTTTTCTAGGAACAATTAAATTATCTTTTTTATATGATACTTTGCAATCATAATCTAAAAGACGCTTTCCTCCCATTGGATCTGGCATCTTTGCTCTTGGCCACATAAGACCAATAGTAACCCAATGCCTATCAATTTTAGGACCATAAGCTAATTCACCATTTGACCAGTTTTCATACACGTATAAATCTAATTCATCTAGCACTCTTTCACTATCTTTTAAGATTTGGAAGCTAGTATTGCTTTCGTATATTTGTTCTACATTTTTAATGATGTCATAAACGTCTTGCATTATTTGTTCCTTTTTACTTATGTATTTAGCTCAATTGCAATGTAAGGTGATAAATACTGTGTAGGGCAACCGCCCTTGAGGGTACCGCTCTACAAGATCATTCCATTACAAGGAGGAAACTTAATGGGTGCAAAAAGGAAGCAACGCAGCCGCACAAATCCACAATTTTCAAACATAGTAAATTTTCCAAAAAAACAACAAACAGTTCGACTTATTCCAAGGAACAAAAATCAAGAACATTACATATTAAAACTTTTAAGCCAAGAAAAAGACATAGTCTTTGGAATTGGTCCGGCAGGTACTGGTAAAACATTATTAGCAGTGCAAGCCGCAGTAAAGTATTTCAAAGAAGGCAAGGTAGATAAAATTATAGTTACAAGGCCAGCGGTCTCTGTAGATGAAAATTTAGGTTTTTTACCAGGAACATTAGAACAAAAAATGGCACCCTGGACAAGACCCATATTTGATGTCTTCCGAGATTATTTTACATCACAAGATATAGAAGGCATGATAGAAGAAGGCATTGTAGAAATAGCACCACTTGCATACATGCGTGGTAGAACTTTTAAAAAGAGTTATATTATAGCAGATGAAATGCAAAATGCTACACCTAATCAAATGAAGATGTTGTTAACACGTTTAGGTGAAAGCTCATTTATGGCTGTTACAGGAGATCTTGCTCAAGCAGATAGAATCAGTGACAATGGATTAATTGATTTTACAAAACTACTTGAGAAAACAAATAGTACGCACTTAGACATAGTCTATTTTACTCAGGGAGATATAGAACGACACCAAGCGGTCAAAGAAGTACTTGAAGTATATGGAGATGAATAAATTGTAGGGGATTAATCCCCTACTTTTTAAAAACGTATACGCCTTCGTATTTTTCACGTCCT
>TARA_B100001057_G_scaffold487261_1_pt1 | contig 10982 bp, 13 predicted proteins | sample TARA_B100001057 | Tara Oceans TARA_B100001057 (sample SAMEA2621839) | marine metagenome | biome: marine biome (ENVO:00000447); feature: surface water layer (ENVO:00002042); material: "saline water (ENVO:00002010), including plankton (ENVO:xxxxxxxx)" | depth 5 m | reverse complement strand
ATAGCCTCCATAATTTCTTTTGCCTTAACTTCATCTAAAGCATCAGATATTGAAGCAATGAACATTCCTCCTGTACCTTGCCTAACTTTTACATCAACTAAAGTACCTTTCTTTAACTGTTCTACAATATGGTCAGATTCTTTAGTTAGATAACAAACAGCAGTAAATTTTCTAGAGATATCAATTAAAGCTTCAACTGCTTTATCATTTTCATATTTAATATGTACTACTTCACCCTGAACAATATAGTCTGAATGTTGTTCAGCTTTTCCAGATGCTTCTGCATCAGTATCATATTTAGCATAAATTTCTGCGAGTTCGGCGACATACGGTTCTCTACATAAAATCTTTTCGCCTTTAGGAACTTTAACTTTGATTGTTTGTGTTTCAAACGGATCTTCTCCTGTCTGAATAGTAATTTCTTGTTCTAACATTTATTTTTGATTGAGTGGTTAATCTAGATTATATATTACTTAGCTAAGATGTTTATTGTTATATCAACGAAAGACTATATTGTTTCATTTGTTAAAAACTTTTTTACATTTTAGAGAAAAAAGTTGCCTAAAAATTTTTTTATCCCAATTATTTTTATTATATTTAAATATAATTTAAAAAATGGAAACGATGAAACATAAGATATTTGAAGTTGGTGGTTGTGTTAGGGATGAACTTTTAGGAGTCCATACTAAAGACATTGACTTTACCTTTGTATTAGAAGATACTAACATGACAGTTGAAGAAGGCTGGGATGAAATGTTATCTATCCTTGATGAGGAAGGTTTTAAGATCTTCTTAAAAACTCCTGATTGTTTTACTGTAAGAGCTATGTTTCCTAAAGGCCATCAACACGAAGGTTTAGTTGCTGACTTTGTTATGTCTAGGAAAGAAGTAGGAGTTATTCCTGGTACCAGAAAACCTATATTAGAATTAGGTACTTTGGAAGATGACTTAACAAGGAGAGACTTTACTGTTAACTCTTTATGTAAAGATGAAAATGGAAACATCATAGATTTATTTGGTGGTGTAGAAGATTTGAAAAAAGGAATCTTAAAAACTCCATTAGATCCTATGATTACTTTAAATGATGACCCGTTAAGATTGCTAAGAGGATTAAGATTCTCTATCACTAAAGGATTTACTATCGATGATGAATTGTGGAAATGTATGTTAGAACCTGGTCTCATCAGAAAATTAGAAGATGTAGTTTCTCAAGAAAGAATGAGAGAAGAGGTTACTAAAATGATGAAACATGATACTCTTGGTAGTTTAAAACTTTTAGGATTGATACCTGATTTAATGGAAGTTATATTTAAAGACGGTATGTGGCTAATGCCAACTACCAAATCTTAAACTAAAGTTACCCAAGGAACGGCTAAAGGTGGCGGAGGTGTTCCTCCTGCTGCCAGGCCGCTCCATAAACCACTCGTAGTTTTTAAGTGAGCTATAAATGCTACATTCAATGCAGCACATAAAGGAAAAGTTTTTCCTATTTTAAAAGCTGCACTTATTGCAGGTGTTAATGCAATTGTAAGTCCTGGTACTAAAACCGGGTTAGTAAAACCTACTCCACCACCAGGTGCAGGTGGCGCTGTAGCCATTTGTGCTCCAGTCCAATATCTTACTATGCCTTTGGCTGCAGGTGCCCAGACTGAATTAGGCATTTCACTATTCCATTGTTTTACTGTATAGTCTGTTGGGCTTATATTAGATTCTTGCCATTGTTCAGCTAATTCAAAAGATGCTTCAAACCCTAATTGAATTATAGTAGCACTACCCTTCTTTGTAACAATTTGTCCAAATGTTGTTTGTACTGCAGATGCTGCTAAATGATAACTTTTTCCAATCTGCTTAGCTAAAGGTCTATATGAATAAGAACCTGTCTTATTGCTTAACATCCAAGCAGGTAATGCAGTCGTAACAGGAAGAGGATTCCAAGGCATTAGTCAGTAGTGTTTTTAGAACTTAAAGAAGGATCTGCTTTTTGTACAGGTGGCCCGGTTGGTCCACCAGGTGCTGGATGAATATGTGAATTAAAAATAGATTTAAAAGTATCTCCTTTTATCACAGCCTCAGCAGCGGCTGTTCCTAATTTGATTCTAGGTGAATTAATATGAGTTTCAGCACTGGCATTTATTTTAGCATTAACACAATTTATTTCTGTATCAGCTGTTGCATTAACAATAAAATTTGCATCGGTGTTAATTATTGTATCACTTCCACTATTGACGGTAAATACAGCAGAATGTGTAAAAGTTATATTTCCATCATTAAGCATTACAATAGAATCTCCATTTGCATTAATAATACGAACAGAATTATCAGGTAATACATTTACTGTAGTTGGCCCTTCCGTTGTTGTATAATCAATCATTAAGCCTTTTTCTTCTGTAAAGAAAACTTTAATATGTTCTCCTTCTCTTTCATTAGTTACTTCAGTACTACCAGATTCAAGTTCACCTGTTAAACCAAATGCAGTGTCATATATTAATACGTGTGAATTAGGATAGGCTGCTTCTATCTCTGATTTAAGTTCATCTGAAGGGTATAAAGATTCGTGATATACAGGAGCATAATAGTTTCCGTTATCAAAACTTATTCTAAGAATTGTTCCAATTTTAGGAGCAGAGAATGTACCACTTCCAGTATTGCTACCACCTGATGATGCTACAGAAGGTCTTGCCCAAGGTAAGGCAGCAGTAGGTATAATGAATGCACTTTCTGGATCCTCAGGATCTTGTCTTTGGTCCATCTTACCGAAAACTCTTATCTTACATCTACCTTCAAAAAGATCATCGAGATTATCTTCAACTATACCAATCCATTGAGAGCCTTTTAAATTATCGGCTTTCATATCTTTTTTTGTACTTGCCATTACTGTCCTTCAAATATATTACTTGACTCTAACGGTGGCCCGGATGGCGCAGGACCAAATATATTACCACCAACAGAGTCTTGGTTAGCTATAGGTTCCTCAGGTGGTGATGTAAATATCTTATTTCCAATATCTTCACTGTTCCCTGGTTGTATTTGTGGATTAGGGAATGGATTGTCTCCTAAGTTTTGTGGAGTAGATCCACTTGACTGTTCACTATCCAATGCCTGTACAGCAGCACCATTTAAACTATTGATTAAACCTTGTGGGTTTGCTATTTTATCTTTCAGTTTATTAAATACTCCATAAACATTTCCTAGAGTGAAATTTTGTATGAAAGAACTTGCCCCTCTTTCTAATGCATTAATAGCACCAGCAGCTTGATTAGCAATTTGATCTTTTGCAAACTGTTTTACTGTTTGTTCCAATTTACTTGGAGCATTAGGATCTACTGGTTGAGGTTTTGCATCCATTAACTTAGAATCAAAACCTGAAAACTGAGCTTCCATTTCAACCTTACCGTAAGTCCATTTCATTGCCGATACAGCAAAATTTGAAGGGTCAGCTATATTCGTTACACTTTCAAATACTTTACCACTTGCAGCAACATCAAACATACATTGAGAAAATTTGAATGTTATCACTGAAGTATTTTCATTTACTACTCTTAGTGTTTCATCAGCAGGAAATTGTTCTGGTGCAAGAGCCCCTAAGTAATTTCTAACTGTTTTGAATTTTCTCATTTCTAATACATCAATATAAACATTAAACTTTAATAAGTTTTTAGGTATTCTTAACCTTTTGTATTTTACATCAAAGGCTGCCATTTTATATAGGTTAAATAATGCAGACATTTTTAAATCTAAGGCTTCCAACATTCCTATTGTAATTCCTTCAGTATCAGCAACACCCATATAAGGATCTGTTAAGTCTGTTGTTTTTGTAAATGCTGCATCTAATCCATCTATAGTTTGAAAATAATATGGTCGTGTTCTTTGTATTTGTAACATACCTTGAACAAATGCCCTTAAATAATTTGCAGCAGTAGCCTCTCCTCTTACTGTTAAGTAACCAACAGCGGATTCACTTTGTGGAATATCTCCACTTGAATTATCTTCACTTGAGATTTCTCCAGCTCCACTAACAACCAAACCTTTTTCTGCTCCATTAAATAAAGGACTTGCAACATCAAATCTTATATTGAATCCTAAATAAGTAGGGTCATCAACTGAAGTTACTCCATTTCCTCCACCTTCAAATGTTTTTCTGGTTTGTACAAACCTTTTAGCAAAATCATAAGACTGTGGAAATTGGGCACCAGGTCCTAGTAAAGAACCAAAAGGTCCTGCTATCTGTTGAAGACCTTGACTATTTAAAGGATTTGCTAAATCTATTAAAGGCATATTGAGATTTATTTTATTTATTCATTATGTAGATGGAGTTGCTTCTCTCCTTCTTAAATGTATTTTTTGTCTTAACAATCCTGGGGCTTCCTGGAAATACTCCATTCCTGTAATTACATAAAAACCTGAAAGATATTCATTTTTAATACCTTGCTGATTTCCTTGGCTTGGATCATCCAAAGTTACACCATCCACTTCCTGAGGCTCTCTTTTAGCTGCTCCTTCTGGTACATCTGCTGCATCATCAACATTTGATGCCATTAAGGTACTCTTTGCATTTTGAGAAGTTTCAAATATCTCAATGTAAATTCTTTGGAATCTTAAAAGAGCAGTATTAACAGTATTTAATTCTAATGTCATTCCAAACTTTTCTATTTCCTGTAAATTTTGATAATTAAGAATTTCAGCATAGTAATAATTTTCATGCATGTTATCTCCTTGTGTACCTAAAAACTTATACTTAACTTGATCATTTCTTGGTCCTTCTACTTCTCCATCAACTAACCTACCTTTGGTAACAGGAATCATACCCTCAGTATCATTTGTTATAGGATCTACAAATTCATTAACAAATTCTTTTGCTTGTAAGTCCCAGTATTGTGTATATCTTTTATATCCATTATCTTTTGAAATTTTACCACTCTTATTTACCTGTTGATATAATGTAATGTATCTAGCAGTATTTTGGTATATGACTCTATTTGATAATAGATTAGGAAATGCAAAATTTTCATCATCAGGGTTTTCAGGATCGCCACTTCCCATTGTTCCCATTGCATTCTTAGAATACATTTCACTTGTTTCTAATTCTGTATCCTGGTCAAATAATTTATTAGCATCTACAAAAGTTAAATAATAGTAAGGATCAATGTAAGCAGTAAAAAATGATTCATCATTAAGATATGCATTTGAAGTTATATCTTGTATAAATTTTTCAGCCGTATCATATGGGTTAGTCCATATTTGTTGATCTGCTGTTTCTTCTATATTTGATGCATAACCTAAACCTAACTCTTCTGCCATAGTAGATAAAGCTTCAAAACTAGTATTATCTTGGAACTGAACCTTTTCAGTAAATAAGTTAGGTACTTTAATTCTACCTTCTATCATTACTAAAGGCGCCTCAGCTGTTGTACCTCCACCACCTAATGGCTTTATATCTTCAATAGTAAAGTCCATTCTTATAGGTTTAAAAGTTTCTTCATCACCAGCAGATCTTAAGAAAAATTGTATTATGTCACCATCCTTTGGAAAGTATCTTGCAGTGAACATTGCAGTTCTATCAAAAAATGAAAATCTAATAGTAGGATAAAAACCAGAACAATCTAAGTTAAGCATTTGTAATTCGCCACCCTCAAGTTTAAATTCATTGATCTTAATAAAAGGTAACATAGTAGTAAACTTACTAGGCTTTTCCTTTATTGCTGCACCTTGAGAATTTTCAGAACCACTCTCGACATCAGGCATACTGAGTTCGTCGAGTTCAATAGTAGGTTCAAAAATCGTTAAGATATTTCTTTCTACTGCTGACATATGTTATATGTTATTATTTCCGTTAAGACCGTTGGTTTGATTCTTATTAGATCTTGTAGGAAGATTAGTACCTAGTTTAACTTTACCGTCTTCAAACTTTTTAGCATCTTGTCCAGGCTGTAGCATGTTTGGCGGCATTGGAGTTTTTACTCCTGATTTTTTCTTTTTAGCTTTTTCCAATAATCTTTGAACTCTACTTTGATCTTTTTCACTTTGTCTTCCAGTATCCACAAACGCCTCTTGCGCAGGTTTAGGAAGTTCAGCTCTTTTTGGTCTGGAGTAAACTAAGTCTTTTCTACTTAGATTAGGTATCATAAGTATTGTACCTTCTTCTAAAGCAAAAGGATTGAATATATTATTGACTATACAAATAGCATCAATGAATTCACCACTACCAAAATAGATTTGAGATACTTTATCCACTCTACCAACTTGGTCTTGTTTAACATAATGTAAAGCTTTAATACCAAACTCAGTGCCATACTTAAAAGATGGAGCTGTTAAATCAAAATACGCTTCACCAGTATTTTCATCAACCAATCTATTTTTTAAACCTAATGACTTTATATTCATGTCTATTATATTTTAAGATGTAATCATCATATCAACAAAGTTAGTTACGGCACCTGCATCATTGTCTGTAAATATAGAAGCAGTTTCTGCCGAGCTCTTAACATTTGATAATTGACCATTCTTTATATTACTTTCTCCGCCGGCCATAGCACCTGAGTTTGAACCTTGTTGTATATTAACAGTTCCTGCGCTAACGGCCCCATAAGGTAAAGGTGTATCTGAACCTCTTAAATTTAAAATATCTTTTTCATCAGCAGCAGCTGCATAGATTCTTCCACGACCTGAATTAAACATATTTTCTATATCACCTTTATCTCTAGGTTTACCATGTTTAAGATCTACTTCAAATTTAACTTCCATTGGAAAATCATCAGCACCTAAACCGGCACCTAATGTCATTACAGAATTATCACAATACATATTACCCATTGTAACAATTGGGTTAAGAGGGTTACCTACCGTTAAATGCCAATCACCTGTAGGTTCTCCACTAATAAAGGCTTTGGTAGCTTGTGTACCTGATATGGCTCCAACATTCTCGCCTAAGAAACCACCTAACATATTTCCTAACATTGTTTTACCTACTTGCAATCCACCTTCTAATAAACTTTCTAAAGTAAATCCTCCATCCCCATCACCAAAGACACTTTTAAAACCAGTCTCTACATCTGACACTACACTTCCAATATATCCAGAAAAATCTCCGGATTTTAATTTACTTATATCTCCAAACTGACTTGCAACAAAACCACCACTTCCATAGTATCTATGACCACCACCAAAGAACTGAGCATTATTAGTTGACATCGTTAACATATTACTAATAATATCAATCATAGCAATTTTAGGGTTAACATAATTAAGAGATTTTAATTCATATTCAAAATTAAGTTTAATATCATTTCCAAATTTTAAACCTCTATCTCTAATGGTACTATCTTTTACAACATTAACTGGTCCTATTACAAAATTAGCGTAAGTAGTACCTAACTTATCATCTGTCCCATTTAAACCTCTACTAAATTTTTGACCAGGTGTTATACCTTTAAATGCATCAAATGTTGCTTTACCAACACCGTTCATTGATTTGTAAAATGGCTGTTGTGTATACCCTCCATCACCACTACTAACACTTTCCATTTCAGATTCTATTGGCTTCCAATTTAAACCATAAGAAAAGTTCAAAATATCTTCTAGTTTATTACCAGCCTTTTCTCCTAAATAAGTTACAGCAGTTACACCTGCTATTTGAGTCCCATCCGTTGCATTAGCAGCATCAGGTAAACCATCCTTGCCTGCTTCGGCAATAGAATAATTAAATATGTTATCAGTTACAGGTGTTGGGAATCTTCTTAATGTAATAAGATGATTAACTGGAATCTTTTTGTAATACTTAGAATATAAAAAGTCTTGTGCAGTATAAGCTATTCTAGGATAAGTCTCATCATAAAAACTAATGATTTTTGCAACCGAAGGATTCTTAGATCTATCACCACCCATAAAGGCATAAGATTCAGCATCTTGATAATGTTTAGATATATCTCCTGCAAGTCCACCATAAAAACCTCTAAAGTTAAAAAGTGCATATCTATTAAATATGGATCTAGGTATAGGGTCAATCATACCTTTAGCTACAGTAAATGCATCAGCTTGACTTTTATTAGAATAAAAAGTTTTTGCTACAGTAGTTGCAACGTCTGATGCCAATCCAGAAGATTCTCCACCAAATGCACCTATCCTATCTCCACTTACTGAATTAGGCCCAGGATATAATGCTTCGTTTAATGCAGCTCCTTTTTGAGTTATTGCATCTTTTGCATTTCCTAAAGTTGTTTTGAGATTAAAGCCCATGGACTACAGTCTATTTTTAGTATATATTCAGCTTAAGCTGCTAAGATACTTTTGGATATCTATATCAGTCCCTTTGAATTTATCTGACCATCCTTTTTTAAACCTTACATCAAATTCATTACCACTATCAACTGATAATACTCCTTTATAGAAAGGCCTAGATGAGGTTTCTTTTATTTCTTTTAAATTTTTAGAAATGATATAAAACTGAACCTTTTCAAATAGCTTCTGTAAATCTTGTTTTGTTTTTGTACACATTACAGATTCTACAATTACAAAAAATCTATCTCTATCTTTTTCGTCAAACCTTTCTTCTAAAGATTTAACATTTTTAAAGTCTTCTTTTTTTAGAGGTAATTTTCTAGCTCTATTGTCAAATTCATATTTGAAATTCATATCAAAGAAATGCTCTTTTAAGAATTTCATATTATCATACATCTTTACAATCCTAACTTTATATCGTGGATTGACAGTGTCCCATGCAGTATCCATAATGATACCTTTTACCGGAAGTAAAACATTCGGTTGACTAAAAGACGAGAGAAGGCAATAAATTATTTGCCCTTTATTAAATATCCTGTGTGTTTTCATCCAAACTCTACAATATCATCAAATAATGAAGCCGTGCCATTAACATTGATGTCAGGTGTTGCGTATATCTTATATGTTATATCTTTAATTGTTAAACTCTCCACATAAGATTTAACCCCTGTAATTGTAGGTTTATCTAGACTACCTAAAACATAAAAAACCGTAGAAGTTGTAGTTCTCCCTAAAGCAGTTTGTAATTGTCTCATCAGATATGAAGATACTACTGCATCAGATGGTTCTAATTGAAAATAATCATTCTTAGTAAGTTTATTAAAAATATCCATGTAATTAATACATTCTATATTTCTGGGTACACTTCCTAAAAATGTTTTAATTGTTACTGCATCTTTTGAATATACAAAATTGAATTCTAAGGTTTCTTCCATTCTTTAAGTAAATCTATTTCTGCCTGGAGTTCTTTTATTTTGTTTTCAACGTCTTTGGCAGTTGGTTCATAATGGGATCCCCATTCTACATTCATTTTTACAACCTTTTGGTCAAACTTATTTCCAACCTCTAATCCTAAGTCATCACAAAGATCAAAAAAGAATCTCATTATGTATTCGTATTTATTAGGAGAGTCATCAGTAGCTTCAAAGACATCCGTTGATGTCCACTGTTCTTTACTTCCACCGTGATTATCATTAATCACTTTTTTAATTAAACCATTTCTGGCAGGTTCTAAAACTATCTTAACCATTCTTTCTTTTATAGTATGACTCTTTTACTTCTTTAAAAAGCTTTCTTGCAGCCTTTTTATCTCTATGCCAATTTTCCTTATCCTTTACCATCATTGTAGCAGTAGCTTCTCTAAGCTTTTCAATTTCTTTATCATTATATCCTTCTTCTTTCCATTGAGATATTTTAGCAGACTCTATGTCTTCCAACTGTTGAGCAATTGCTTTATCTACTGCATCCGTATTTGCTGCATGTATATCTTTACCTGCTTTTAAGCTCTCGGATGTCATTTTCATCCACTCTTTGAAAGGTAATTTACTTTTAGCTTTAAGCATACCTTGATATTTCATGGCTGCTCTTCTTTGGCGACGATTTGGAATGTTTTGCATATGTTATGTTTTATTATATATTATCTTGACAAAGTGTGCTATACACCTTTATATTTTTCTTGTATAAGGATTTTGATACTATCCTTAACTGTATTTAAAATTACTTCATTGTCAAGTTGATCTTCGATAAAATTTTCCAGTTCTTTATGAAGTTCTTCTGGATCAAACGTAGATTCTAAAACATCAATTATTTTCTTTTTAGGAATGTTTACAGAAAATGAAATGCCCATAGGAACTTTATCTAACTTTTTCTGTTTATCTAAAAGAGTTCTTAATGCTGATGTTTCTGTTTTAACAGGTTGTTCTTTTGGTGGAGGAACAGGAGCTTGTGTTTGAGTTGGCGCAGACTGTGTCTTCATCAATTCACCTGCTAAATTATCATCAATAGGTTGTAGAAATTCTTCTAATACATCAGTAAAGATTTTTCCTCCTCCTACAAATACAGTAAAGTCACCATCTACTTTTTCTACGGTTTCTACATTACCGATTTTGTCGCCTTTGATCCACTGAAGATTCTTTGGTTCTTCTATTTTATTTTCTGGCATATTTATACTATTTACCCTGGTTATATTATTTATATGCGAAAAAATTGATTAGTTTAAAAATCACTAAGATTCTGTTCGTCAATAGCTTCTTGTATATCAGATATATCTTCTTCAATTTTAAATGATACATTTGCTTGCCATCTTTCTACTTCTTCTCCATCTTTAAAAAGAATTATTGTAGGAACAACTACAATCTTGTGTTTCGTTTGAGCCTTTGGATTAGCTACAATATCTACTCTTACTATATTGCATTCCGAAACCTTTCCAATCCATGTTACCGCATTTGCGGAATTCCATTCGGCATTAAAATGTACTATCGTGACACCGTCACCAATCTTCTGTGCTTGTACAATAGAAGTAAATGTAAGTGCTAATAATAGTACGATTGATCTAAATAGTTTCATATCTTTATCTAAGTTTATCCAGCTTCTCCTCAATCCTTTTTATGTCTTCCTTAATTTCTTGTACATCTTCTTGAGTATTAAGGATCGTGTTTCGGATCATCTGGTCTTTCATATCAAATTCCATTCTTGTGACATCTGGTGGT
>TARA_B100001057_G_scaffold477424_1_pt1 | contig 10984 bp, 10 predicted proteins | sample TARA_B100001057 | Tara Oceans TARA_B100001057 (sample SAMEA2621839) | marine metagenome | biome: marine biome (ENVO:00000447); feature: surface water layer (ENVO:00002042); material: "saline water (ENVO:00002010), including plankton (ENVO:xxxxxxxx)" | depth 5 m | reverse complement strand
TAAACCCCAATAAATAGTATGAAAATCTTTTAAAAAAATTCATTTTTCAAATGTAGTTTTCTAGTCTTTTCGTCAATAATTTCCATATTAATTTTTGTACAATTAAAATTAAAATTTTCTAATAAAATTTCTGGCCATTCAATAATTAATTTTTTTCCTTTGTCCAAGTACTCAATTATTCCTGCATCAGTAATTTCATCAACTTTTTCCAAACGGAATAAGTCCATGTGATAAATAAAATCATTATTTGTTTTGTATTGATTGATAATGCTAAAAGTAGGACTACTAACCAAATCTTTAACCCCTAAATCTGAGCACAGCTTTTTTATTAATGTTGTTTTTCCTATTCCTACAGGACCAAAAAATAAAAAACAATTCGTTTTACAGTTGCTAATGATAAATTCACTTGCTAAGTTAATTTCTTTTAGGGAATAATTTAAATTCATCTTTTAGGACTTAAAATTAAAAAAGGAACTAACATCTCTTCCAGTGAAACACCTCCATGTTGATAAGAATCTTTGTACATAGAGACGTATTCATTATAATTATTTGGGTAAACAAAAAATGTATTATTTCGAGCAAAAATAAAACTACTATTTAAACTGTAGGAGGGGAGCTCGAAAGAATTTGGATTTTTAAACTCTATTACATCTTTGCTGTTAAAGATTATTTGGTCAGAGGTTTTATACCTTAAATTATTCGAAATTTTTTTTGCACCTGAAACTTTACTAGGTTTATCTACATTTATTGTACCGTGATCTGAGGTAATAATAACCCTGAATCCTAAATCTTTTGATTTTTTGATTGTATCATATAAATCAGAGTTTTTAAACCATGTCAATGTAAGTTCTCTATAAGCTTTATCAGTACTTGCAAGTTCTTTAATTAGTTTCACATCTTTTTTTGCATGTGAAATCATATCTATAAAATTATATACAACTGTAGTTAAATTAAATTTTTGTTGATTAATAAGATTCTTATTGAAGGATTTAGAATCTTTTGAATTTGAAATTTTAATAAATTTATGTTTAAACTTTAAACCAAGTTTAGTTAATTGATCCTCTAAAAGTTGATTTTCAAATTTATTTTTATTTGTATTATCAAACTCATCAACCCAGTAACTAGGATATTTTTTCTTGATTTGTAGAGGGCTAAGACCTGAAAAAATGGAATTTCTTGAATATTGAGTCGTTGTTGGTAATATACTTGTATACAAAAACTCTTCATCAATTGTATAGTTTTCAGTAATCAAACCCTCTATCATTTTCCACTGATCGTATCTAAAGTTATCAATTAAAATAAGCAGAGTAGATTCTTTTCTATTAATATTAGGAAAAACATGTTTCTTAAAAATATTTATCGAGGAAACAAACGATTCGTTTTCAAGTTCTTTTTGATAGTTTTTTTCAATAAATGATGAGAATAAATTATTAGCATACTTTTTTTGAGACATTATTATTTCAACTATATCAACATCATCAGTATTTGAAAGTTTTATTTCCCATTTAACTAAAGTTTTATAAACATTTTTCCAATCTTCTAAACTTGAGCATTCATTTATCAAATTATTGATTTCCTGGTATTTTTTTTGATAATTATCTAGAGTTGTGTTGTTGATTAGTTCTTTTTTACTTAAAATCTTTCTTAATGTTAATAAAACCTGATTTGGATTAATTGGTTTTATAATATAATCTTTTACCCGATTTCCAATTGCTTGATCAATTGTATTGTCATCAGAGTTTTGTGATATCATTACAATTGGAGTTTGATCAAATTTTTCATTTATTAATTTAATAGTTTCAGTTCCTGCTAAACCAGGCATATTTTGATCGATCAGTATTACGTCAATTCTAGAATTGTCTAAAATAATTAAGCCTTCTGCTCCGCTTTTAGCTTTTATTACTTCAAATCCTTTTTGCTCTAAAAAAATAATATGAGAATGAAAAAAATCAATTTCATCATCTATCCAAAGAATCTTAATCATATTTTGTTAAAAAAAAATTTAAAAACTTGAACATTAAATCTATACACATTGTATGATCTAACAAAATTAATTCATTTTTTCATACTTTTGCATCGATGAATTTGACCGCAAAAAAAATTGCTGCCATGTTGGGAGGAACTGTTGAAGGTGATGAAAGTGTGTCCATTTCTAAACTTGCGAAGATTGAAAATGGTGATTTGCATTCTTTGTCATTTCTTGGTAATCCTAAATACAACAACCATTTATATCAATCGAGTTCCTCTATTGTATTAGTACGTCGTGATTTCATTTTGGAAAAACCCGTAGAACTGACATTAATTAGAGTCAATGATCCTAATGAGGCTTTTTCCTCTTTACTTGATTTTTTTAGTAAGAAAAAGTTGAATAAAGTTGGACTAAGTAAAAATTCTGAAATTGCAAAAAATGTAAAATATTATCAAGATTTGTTTTTTGGAGATTTTTCAGTTTGTAAAGAAAACGTAATAATTGGTAAAAATGTTAAAATATTTTCTCAGGTTTATGTTGGCGAAAATGTAATTATTGGAAATAATGTTGTAATTCACCCAGGAGTTAAAATCTATGACAATTCCATAATTGGAAATAACTGTATAATTCATTCTGGTTCCGTGATAGGTTCTGATGGTTTTGGATTTAATCTCGATAGTAAAGGAAATCAAAAAAAAGTAAGTCACAATGGCAATGTGATCATTGAGGATGATGTTGAAATTGGAGCCAATTGCACCATTGATAGAGCTACCCTTGGATCTACAATTTTGAGAAAAGGTGTAAAAATTGACAACTTAATTCAAATAGCTCACAATGTTGAAATTGGTGAAAATACTGTGATTGCAGGATGTTCTGGAATTGCTGGATCTACCGTTATTGGTAAAAATTGTATGATTGGAGGTCAGGTAGGTATTAGCGGACATTTAAAAATTGGTGACAGGGTCAAGATTCAGGCTAAATCTGGAATATTGAAAAATATTGACTCGGATTCATCCGTGATGGGATATCCAGCATTTAATTACAGAGATTATAATAAATCCTATGTCCATTTTAAAAACTTTCCATCTATAATGAAAATGGTTCATGCGCTACTTTTAAACACAAAAAAAGATGCCTAGACAAACGACAATCAAAAAATCAGTTTCACTCAAAGGTGTTGGTATCCACACAGGTACTGATGTTACATTGACTTTCAAGCCTGCTGATGAAAACCATGGTTATGTTTTTCAAAGAATTGATCTCCCAGAAAAGCCATTGATTGAGGCTAATATAAACTATGTTGTAAATACTAAAAGGGGTACAAATTTGGACAAAAATGGAGTTAAAATTAAAACTTCCGAACATGTTTTAGCCGCTCTTGTTGGAATGGAAATAGACAATGTTTTAATTGAACTTAATGCTCCAGAACCACCAATTATGGATGGTTCTTCAAAATTCTTTGTTAAGGCACTTAAAAAGGCTGGGTTAAGACATTTAACTCAAGAAAGAAATGAATATGTAATAAAAGACGTTATTTCATATTATGACAAGATTAGTGGAAGTGATATTACTGTAATACCATCCGAAAATTATGAAGTTACTACAATGGTTGATTTTGGCACCAAGATTCTTGGAACCCAAAATGCTACCATGAAGAGCCTTTCACAATTTAAGCACGAATTTGCTAATGCCAGAACATTTAGTTTCTTACACGAAATTGAAATGCTTCTGGACAATGGTTTGATTAAAGGAGGGGACTTGAACAATGCTATTGTTTATGTTGACAAAGAATTATCTGAATCTACTATGAATAAATTAAAAACTGCTTTTAATACTGAACAACTGTCTGTAAAAAGTAATGGTATCTTAGATAATTTAACTCTTCATTATCCCAACGAAGCAGCAAGACACAAACTTCTTGATGTTGTTGGAGATTTAGCACTTTTGGGTACAAGAATAAAAGGAAAGGTAATTGCTAACAAACCAGGTCATTTCGTTAATACAATGTTTGCCAAACATTTGCATGCGCATATTAAAAATGAAAGAAGAAATTCCTCTCCTGAAATTGATTTGTCCAAACCTCCATTAATGGATGTAAAAAAAATTGAAGAAATTTTACCACATAGACCACCTTTTGTCTTTATTGATAAAATACTTGAACTTTCTGAAAAACATGTTGTTGCATTAAAAAATGTTACGATGAATGAAGATTTTTTCAAAGGTCATTTTCCAGGAAAGCCTATTATGCCAGGTGTTTTGCAGATTGAAGCTATGGCTCAGGCTGGGGGAGTCCTAATTTTAAATTCAATACCGGATCCACAGAATTACTTGACCTTTTTTGCTAAAATAGATAAAGCAAAATTTAAATTCCCCGTTGTTCCTGGAGACACCTTAATATTTAAATGTGAATTATTGTCTCCTTTAAGAAGAGGTATTTCACACATGAAAGCGCAAGCCTTTGTTGATGGAAGATTGACAACAGAGGCTGAGTTAATGGCAAAAATTATAAAAAAAACTGAAGCATAATTATGTATCAACCGTTATCATTTATTCACCCAGGAGCTAAGATTGCAAAAAATGTTGTTGTTGAACCTTTTTCCTCAATTGACAACAATGTTATAATTGGCCAAGGCACATGGATCGGATCTAATGTTACAATCATGAGTGGTGCTAGAATAGGTAAAAACTGTTCAATTTTTCCAGGATCAGTAATTTCTGCTGTCCCACAAGATCTTAAGTTTAATGGTGAAGAAACAACAGCTGTTATTGGAGATAATACCACTGTTCGTGAATGTGTTACTATAAACAGAGGAACCAACGATAGAAATAAGACTGTAATTGGAAAAGATTGCTTAATAATGGCTTACTCTCATATTGCCCATGATTGTTTTATTGGAAATAATTGTATTTTTTCAAACAACTCAACACTTGCAGGTCACGTCACCGTAGGTAGTCACGTTATTTTGGCTGGGATGGTAGCAATTCATCAATTTTGTTCAATAGGAAATCATGCATTTGTAGCAGGTGGTTCTTTAGTTAGAAAAGATGTCCCTCCCTTTGTTAAAGCAGCTAGAGAACCGATTTCTTATGTAGGTATTAATTCTGTTGGTCTCAGAAGAAGAGGATTTGATAGTAAGGTGATTAGTGAGATACAATCCATTTACAGAATCCTTTACCAAAAAAAATATAATAATACCCAGGCTGTTAAAATCATTGAAGGTGAACTGGAGGCTACCAAAGAAAGAGATGAAATCATACAGTTTATTCAAAACTCACAAAGAGGTATCATGAAAGGGTATTTTCAAAGTTAAATAATGGCTAATTCATCCAACATCAGAAAAGGTTTATGTATTCATTATAATAATGATATATATAAAATAATTGACTTTTTGCATGTTAAACCTGGAAAAGGTCCTGCTTTTGTGAGAACTAAATTAAAAAGTGTAACTAATGGAAAGGTTATTGACAATACTTTTAGCGCCGGACATAAAATCGATGAAGTTAGAGTAGAGACTAAAAAATTTCAGTATTTGTATAAAGATTCTGGATCTTTTCATTTGATGAACTTGGATGATTATAATCAAATTATGGTTGATGAGTCTTTGATTGAGTCATCTCAATTTTTGAAAGAAGGTGAGATGGTTACAGTTTTAACTAATACTGAAGATGGTTCGACTTTATCTGTTGAAATGCCACAAAGTGTTAACTTAATTATAGAATCAACTGAACCTGGCGTCAAAGGGAATACTGCTACCAACGCTACTAAGCCAGCTCAATTGGAAACAGGATTTAAAATTAATGTTCCCCTTTTTATTAATGAAGGGGACGTGATAAAGATAGATACAACTAAAGGGTCATATATAGAAAGAATTAAAACATCATAAATGAGTATAATTATTAATAAACATTCAAGAGTTGTTGTGCAGGGTTTTACAGGTGGAGAAGGTACTTTTCACTCAAAACAAATGATTTCGTACGGAACTAATATTGTTGCTGGAGTAACACCTGGAAAAGGTGGTCAGACACATTTGGATAAACCAGTTTTCGACACTGTTGAGCAGGCTGTTAAAAAAGTTAATGCAAATACCTCCATAATTTTTGTTCCAGCTGGTTTTGCGGCTGACGCAATAATGGAAGCTGCAGAAGCGGGTATTGGAACAATTATTGCAATTACTGAGGGAATACCTATTTTAGATATGACCAAGGTTAATCAATATATTAAGTCAAAGGGATGTGTTTTAATTGGCCCAAATTGTCCTGGTATAATTACTCCCGGTGAAGCAAAAATTGGAATTATGCCTGGTTTTGTTTTTAAAAAGGGTAATGTTGGTGTCGTTTCTAAATCAGGAACCTTGACTTATGAAGCAGCAGATCAAGTTGTTAAAGAAGGATATGGGATTTCAACAGCTATAGGTATTGGTGGTGACCCAATAATTGGAACAACAATTAAGGATGCTGTAAAGCTTTTTGTTGAAGACGATCAAACAAAATGTGTTGTTTTAATTGGGGAAATTGGTGGACAATTAGAAACTGATGCTGCAAAATGGTATCAAAAAAATCAAATTAAGAAACCAGTTGTTGCCTTCATAGCTGGAGAAACAGCTCCTAAAGGAAGAACCATGGGACATGCTGGTGCAATAGTTGGCGGTTCTGATGATACTGCCAAAGCAAAAAAGAAAATATTGAAAGAATGTGGAATCAATGTTGTTGATTCACCTGCAAAAATTGGTAATAGAGTAGCTGAAATTCTCAGCTAATTATTAATTTTGAAAAATAATACTGAAGATGGGTTTATTAGAAAACAAAACTATTTTAATAACTGGTGCTACCAGAGGTATTGGTAAAGGAATTGCTAGAACTCTTTCAAAAAATGGTGCGAATATAGCATTTACATACAATAACTCATCCTCACTTGCTCTTAAGCTAGAGGATGAACTTAACAAAAACGGAGTAAAGTGCAAATCATATAAATCAAATGCTTCTGAATTTTCTGATTGTGAAAATTTAGTTGTGGAAGTACTGAAAGATTTTTCTAACATTGATGTATTAATAAATAATGCTGGTATTACAAGAGACAACTTACTTTTGCGCATGAACGAATCAGATTTTGATAAAGTTATTGAGGTTAATCTTAAATCTGTTTTTAATATGGTTAAATCTTGCCAAAGAACATTTTTGAAAAACAAAAGTGGTAGCATAATCAATATCAGTTCAATTGTAGGTATCAAAGGAAATGCTGGACAATCTAATTATGCTGCTTCTAAAGCAGGTATTATTGGATTTTCAAAATCAATTGCACTTGAACTTGGATCAAGAAATATCAGATCCAATGTAGTTGCACCTGGTTTTATTGAAACCGAAATGACAAATGAATTAAGCGAAGAATTAATAAATAAATGGATAGATGGCATCCCTTTAAAGCGTTCTGGAAAACCAGAGGATGTTGCAAACCTATGTTTATTTCTTTCTTCGGATTTATCAAGTTTTATAACAGGTCAAGTTATAAATGTTGATGGAGGAATGTTAACTTAAATTAATTATTAAATAAAATAAATATGGATAAATTAAATAGAATTGGGCTGCCGGCAGTTATACTGGTAATGGCAGTTTTTATAATTGGTGCTAAATCAGCGGTAAATATAGGCTATGGTGAAGCAGGAGTAGTTTTTAGAACATTTGGTGGTGGTGTAGTTACAGATGAACCTCCACTAGGTGAAGGCTTTAGGTTGATTGCTCCCTGGAATAAGGTTTTTATTTACAACGTAAAACAGCAGGAAGTTTTTGAAAGCAAGATGCAAGTTTTATCTTCAAATGGATTAGATATTAATCTGGACGTCTCTGTACTATATCAGCCCAAATACGAGGAATTAGGTAGATTACATCAAACAAAGGGAACAAACTATCTAGATGTTGTAATTGTTCCCTCAATTAGAGCTGTTGCACGAAGTGTTGTAGGTAAATATACTCCTGAGCAATTGTATTCAACGAAAAGAGATGCTATACAAAGTGAAATATACGACGAATTAAAGGTAGGGGTAGGTTCTCAACATGTACAAATTAATGCTGTTTTGGTAAGAGATGTTACATTACCAAATACAATAAAAGAAGCAATTGAAAGAAAACTGAGTCAAGAACAACAATCTTTAGAATATGAATTTAGGCTTATAACTGCTGAAAAAGAAGCTGAAAAGGTTAGGATTGAGGCTCAAGGTAAAGCTGATGCAAATAACATCTTGAATCGTTCCTTAACAACGAATGTTTTAAGGGATAAAGGAATTGAAGCTACATCAAAGCTAGCTGAATCTCCTAATTCAAAGGTAATTGTAATTGGAAGTGGTGGTGACGGTTTGCCAATTATTCTGGGTAATCAGTAGAACAAATCTTGCTTAATTATAAAGGGTCTTTAAAAAGGCCCTTTTTTATTTATTTTATGAGCTTTTTTTAGAGACCCAGGCATAGTTCCTCTTGTTTGATAAAAATCAGTTTTGAGACTTGAGTTTTCTTTACCTTGTTCCTGATTTCTTAAATAATAATCTTTAGTTAATAATTCTGGGGAATCATCACCAGTTTCATTAATCCACTGTTTAAGTACTTTTTTAAGTTTATTATATTCTTCACTTTCACTTGAGTTTAATAAATTATTAAACTGAAAAGGATCTGAGTTTAAATTATAAAATTCTTCACTCATTCTAGGATTTATAAAGATATCGTTTTGTTTTATAGAAATTGATCCATTTTCTAAAGCGTCTTTTAAGTCTTGGTAAGTAGGGCTATTTATAGCATCCAAGGGACCTGTTTGTGGAAATTGAGGACGGTTATTAACTATGTACATAAAGTCTCCATCTGAAACCATTCTTTGATGAGCTTCATAATCATGCCAATTGTGTTCTGCAAAAACATAATTTCTAAAGCTTTTTTTAGGGTCAGACAATATTTCTTTAAAGCTTTTTCCTTGAAAGTTTACTGTTATTTCAATTCCTGCAATATCTAGAATTGTTGGAGCAATGTCGATGGCGCTTATTAAACTTGAGGATTCTGATCCCTCATGTTTTACCATGTTTGGGTAACTTACTATGAAAGGGGTCTTGACCCCTTGATTATTTAATCTTGTTTTGCTATGAGGGAAGGGCCTCCCATTGTCTGCCATTACAATTATTAGTGTGTTATTAAATAAATTATCAGTTTTGAGTTTCTCAACAACTTTTCCTACGTAATGATCAAAACGTGTAATTTCATCATAATAATCAGCAAGATCTTTTCTGGTTGCTGGCATGTCAATTAAGTATTCAGGAACAATAAGTTTGTCCATTGGATTACTTCCAGAAAAATCGTTGTCTCCCCAAACTCTGTGAGCATCATATGAGGCAAACCACATAAAAAAAGGTTTATCTTTCTGTCTGTTCTCCAGGGCAGTAAGCCAATAATTTTCACCTCCTTGTCCATTAATTTGTCTTTTATCTTGAACATCATTGAAGCCTCTCTTAGCATAATCACCCATGTGAAATTTACCTGCTGATACGTTGTAGTATCCATTTTTTTTAAGAATTTCAGCAAATGAAATCATTTCAATCGGAGGTTCAGTATGTAATTCTGCAGCCCCTGTATTGTGAGGATATCTTCCCGTCATTATTGAATTTCTGCTTGGACTACACGAACTGGTAGTCAAATAGGTGTTTTTAAACAAAATACCATCATTAGCTAATTGATCAATGTGCGGTGTTTTTACAAATGTATTTCCATAACAACCTAAATCATCCCAACTTACATCATCAGCTATTAAAATTACAATGTTCGGCTTTTGAAGCGAATCATTACACGAAAAAATAAATAACGATAAAAAAATTATTTTAATGTATTTCATATGTTTTTATTGATAGAGTTCATTGATTACCAGAGTAGAATTATTGAAAGAAATATAAAAAAACTTAATAATGATATAAAAAATGCATTTTGACTGTCTTGAAGTCTTTTAAATAATTGAAATTCTCTTTCCTCGTAAATGTATTTTCCGTCAATATTAACCCTCCTATATGTTCCTTTTTGAAGAAGTAAAACCAATATATTAAATACTACCATTAGAATTATCAAATTATTTATTGCATCTGCTTTGGTGAAAACATTGACAACAGGTAGAACTTCATAAACAAATGCCATACTACCAATTGCTCCAAAAATGCCACCAACGGCAAGAGTAACACGAGTTTCAAATTCTCTGAGAGGAACTAAGAAAACCATACATGAAATAAAGTATGAGAGAATTCCTCCAGTGAAAATTTTAAAAAATAAAACAACTCCTCTTCGTTTCACATTAAGCTCAAAAATTAAAGATTGAAGAACTGTTGGTCGCTTTATGTCTGGCGATATTTGAATTAATTCTGTTTTAATTTCTTGGTATTCATATCTGTGGGTAATTCCAACAATCCTATAGCCTTCCTTTAAGTTTTTCATGTTTTTTAAAAAAGTACTTTTAAAATGTTTACTGGGTTTCATTTGAACAACTGAGCTATCGCTCGATGCTTTGAACTCGAAAAGAAGTTTTTGTACATCAAATGGATAATTACCAAGATTCCATTTTAAATCAAATTCACTATCAATTAATCTTGCTTCTTTAGAAACCATGTTGTCATAAAAGAAAATTGAGTCGGCAGGATTGTTAAATTCTAACGGAATTGGTTCTCCAACAAATCTGAGTTCACTTTCCTTTAAGTTATGTTGAAAGTCATCAGAATGTGCCCAATCTATCATATAGTCTTCTTCACCATAGCCTTCTTCTTTTCCAAGCACCCATTCATAAGGGTTGGGTATAGATCTGTAAGAGCTGTAGGTGTGAACAGAAGTAAATGTTTCGTTTTTTACATCTAGATTTTTTATATCTTGAAATTCCATCGCTATTTCATAAGTAATTGGCCATTCCAATGAATCATTTTCAGAAAGCGGAAATTCAGGATAAAATTCACCTCCACGCTTGTAATCACGAAGTTTTATTTCCTTTTTCAGTGAATCTCCAATCGTCGG
>TARA_B100001057_G_scaffold96160_1_pt1 | contig 10987 bp, 8 predicted proteins | sample TARA_B100001057 | Tara Oceans TARA_B100001057 (sample SAMEA2621839) | marine metagenome | biome: marine biome (ENVO:00000447); feature: surface water layer (ENVO:00002042); material: "saline water (ENVO:00002010), including plankton (ENVO:xxxxxxxx)" | depth 5 m | reverse complement strand
TTTAAAGGAATTAAAAGCTATCCTGAAAATTATGAAGGCTTTTACAGTACAATAGGCAATGCAGTTAATGTAGGGGTGGTCTCTAAAATTGCCAAAAATTTATTTAATTTGGAAAATACAAATAAGAAGTAAATTTATCTTTACTTAAACCCTCTAAACTATTTTTTTGCGATAAATCCATTGAATACTTTATATTTGTAATAGATTGGTCATTATTTATTAAAGTGCTTATCTCTGAAACTTTAAAATATAAAAGATTTTTCTTGGCAAATTCATAATCATATTTTTGATTATTTACTATATTCTCTGGTGTACCTTTAACAATACTAAAATAAATTCTATTTAATTTACTTTGGAGTGTTGAATTGATTTTTTTATATAAAATTTTTTTATATAAATCAAAAACACTTAATCCTTTAGCTTGGTCTGGCTTTGTTAAAACAGAGGCTACGTAATGATCATCAAAATTACTTGTAAGTTGATGATGTCTAAATTCATGTTTTCTATCATTTTTAGTAGTACATTTTACTTCTAAGGCAGAATTATTGTCATAAAAATCATATTTATCTTCATTATGATCATGCCAAGCTTCCAAACATTTTATTTGATTATTACTGCTAACAATCAAAAATAATTCTCCCCATAAACCAATAAAATCAGTAACATTCGTCGACCAACTTTTAAATAATTCTATCAAGCTTTGTGTTAATTCTATTATTTCATTATTCGAAGGCAGTTTACCAATATTTAAATATGTACTTTCACAAATTTCTAAAAATATTTTTTTTGTATAATCGTCTTCTGATATACATGATAAGATAGTATAATTTTCATCAACTTTTTTATTTTCCTCATTCAGCGTACATTTAACATTAAATCTTAAATGAATATATTTTCCCAAATAATCGACTTGACTTACTTTGTTATCTTTAGTTTTAAATAGTAACGAGGGCTCATTGCTTGAATTTTTACCTAATCGATGATTTGATTTAAAAATCTCCTCAGTATTGTACGAGTCTTCTTTAGAGTCTTTTGGAATTTCAATTTTATCAAATAAATTTTTTAACACTATTTATAAATTCCCTTAATATAATCAGTCCAAATATTTGAAGACGGAATAAAATGAAAGTAGGGGACATCTGTTCTGAGTTCAGTTTTATCTCTTTTAAAAATTTTTTTAAATAAATTTACTTTTAAAGATAAATTGTCAATACCAATAATGTTATCTGTTGTTCCAATCAGATAATCATAGTGTAAAATTGCGTCTCCAGGAAAACTATCTTTTTGATCTCTTCCACGCCAAGGTTGAATAGCTCCATTATCACCGATCGTTCTGTTTCCTATATTAGGGTCAGAATCATTAATATACATAAATATGACGGGTAGAGGATGATTTGAAAATTTTGTTACATATCCTGCTAAATTCTGTTTTACAACCTCAAAACTAGTTTTCTCATTTTCATGAAATATTAAATGTTTAAAATATTTTTCATAAACATCTTTAATTGTAAATTTTTCACAAATTAAAATATTTCTATTTCCTATCCAAGTCATATGAGATTTTTTAATCAAATCTAATTTACTCAAATGTTTCAAACTATCTTGAGAGTCCTCAAATAACGAATTAAAAATTTTCCTATTATTGTTTAATTCATCAACAGATAGTTGATGTGACCACTTATTTGTAAAAGGTCTATTCCCATTAAATCTCAAAAGCCGTATATCTCTTCTAACACCAGGACGAGTTAATTCATGATTTGCAGCATTTGTCCCCCACCATTCTCTAGGCCACTCTTTAAAATTTTTTCCTGTATTTTGAAATTTTGTGACAGATCCAATAAAATTTGCATTTATTTCTGATATTTCTGAATAATAATTTTGCGATGATTTTGATAAAAATACTCTTACATACTCATTATAGCTTTTATGATAACCAAAAAATCTCGCTCTCTGTAATAATGTGTCGTCCTGTTTAGATTTTGATCTTGATAAATATGTTATCGTTAAACCTTGTATAGTATAACCTCTATCTAAACCAAAACCACCTATTAAAATTCTTGCATATGCATCCTTCCAATTTTGTTTAGGAATTTTAGTATTTTTTGAATTAAATAATTTTATGTGAAGTGAAATTTTATCTATGGCTTTTTTAATAAGTTCGATAAGTTTTTCATCAAATGGAGGAAAAATATCTTTTGTAAACTTTGTAGTATATTTGTTGTATACTGCCTCCAATTTTTTAAATGTCACACTGTAAGAAATATCATCTTTATTCTTTAGACCATTTTTTAAATCCTTAAAAGTTCCTAATGTAAATTCATAAAAATCTTTTTGTTTTTCATTTATATGATGTGGATGGATTATCATCGACCTATTTTTTTTTGTTTTATGCTCACCCTTAGAAATTCCAATTGCTACGCTAAGAATAAAATAATACAACGCTCTCTCCAAACTAGGAGGCATTTCATTATCTGATATCAATCTACTATATTCTAATTCATCTTCAATATCTTCAATATGATTACTACAAGTATAATTTCCAGAATTATTTTTCGGGAAAAAAAAATTTAATCCTGTGTAATTTTCACCTGTGTCAATTACATGAACAAATTGTGGTGAGAGTTCGTTTACTCTTGGAATTAAAGTTATTGCCTGTGATGTTGCAGTATAACCAAGATAAGTGTGGGAAGAGAAATTTGATCTTAAATTTTTAATAGATGAGTGTGTTACTGTTTGAATATATTCTGTCAATATGTAAGTTCCTACTGAGGGCAATTTTTCAAAATTATTTATTTCTTTTATTTCCTCTTCTGTTGTGTTGAATTTAAGGGCAATAGTTTCAAGTGAATCACCCTGTGAAATTTGATAAGCTTCTTTTAAATTTCTTTTTCGTCTCTCTGATAAATTATTTATTTCATTTAGAAACTCTTTACTATTTAATGAGTGATGATCAGCTTCATCATCTATAATTAATGTTGGTATTTTATTTTTTATATCTCCTATATTTTCAAATAGTTCAATTATATTATCTATTCTTGCTGGATTTTTGTGTGTAATTATTAATAAAGTTGCTCTATCATCAGGGTCATCTATTTCTTTAAAATTTTCAAGTACAGTTTTCGTATTTATTAAGTTATTTTCTAAAGACCATTTTTCTTCTTCAGGATTGTTTTTTATTTTGATTGTATTTCTCCCGCCCAAAGCTTTCTCAAATCTTTCAGCAGTTTGATTTGAAAGAGTGGAAATATTTCCTGACATAACGATGACAATTCCAAATCCATTGTCTTTTGCCATAGAGGAGACAGCAGTCATTGATAATGTTTTTCCACTTTGAACTTGACCAATTACAAGGCCTGTTGAAATATTTTTTTCTAGAGTGGTATTGTTAGGATTTATACATTTCGATAATATTTCTGCTGATTCCTTCGACACTTTTTGAATAAGTTTTTCATCCACACCATATTCGTCTTCTTTCCAGTTGTTAATAAATTCAGAAAAAACCAATCCTTCTCTTAAAGGGGTCCATCTTTTTAATGTTTTTGAATTATCTTCTACGTTTTCAGTTACAATAGTGTTCATTTTTAATATTTTAAATTTGGCGGTTGAGATCTTAGTATTTCATTTAAGTAAGATCTCACGTTATGTGCTTTACTATCGCCCCTGTTTCTTGCAACAACTTCCGCAAGCGCTATATAAGATGCTATTAATAACATGCCTTCTATTTCATCAGGCTGATCACCAAAGTATTGGGCAGTAAAACCCATAGTCATTGAAATCTGGATTTGAATTTCTTTTTTCCTTTTTCCAATTTCAGAAACTTTTAACCATTCAGTTTCATCTTTGTCATAATTTAAAATTTGTTCTATTAGCCAATCATTACCTTCGAAACGAACAGTTTTTCTTCTTCTTTCCTTAGTTTTAGCGTCTGGAAGTTTTTTTGAAATTTCAGGTTGTTTGGGTGGTTTATAATCTTCAAGTACGGCAATACTTCCTTGAATTTTTTTAATTGAGGACTCCAATCCTTCTTCTGACTGAATTCTTAAATCTCTACTTCTTCTGTCTTTTCTAAATCTATCAGCTTGACTAAGTATTGGTTTTGGTTCTTTTTCTAATTCTTGTTTTAGTTTTTTTAAAAATTCATTTTCATCTTCCGGTGTCCATTGAAAATCATCTTTTGTATGAGTTACTTCCTCATCGTCAAGATGAATTTCTCCATAAATCCTTTGGTAGATAAAACTGTTAGGAGCTTTAAATATTTCTAAAGGTCGATATCCTTCATTTTCACCAACTCCCTTGATTAATCGATCTCTCCTGAATAATGCAAAGCCAGCCTCTTTTGTTGATGCTGTTTCTCTGATATTTGCATAACCGCTTGCTGTTCTTCTTTTATTACCGTATTTAAACTCAAATTTTTTAGTCCAATCAATTTTTTTTGGATTTTTTTTCTGCTCATCAATATCTCTAAAATACGGGGCTTGCAGGACATCTGGTTTTTTATATTTTAGTTTCTCATTATTATATCTTATTTCAACCTCATTTTTTTCTATAAAACATCTATACATAGAAGCTAAATGATTTTTCATTTTTTTAATTGTTTGTCCTTGTGGAGACCTGTTCAAATCTGTCAACGTAATATCAGTATAGTGCTGGTTTGTTGGAAGGGGACTTTTCTTTACATCAAGTTCTTCTACGTCATCTTTAACGATGTTTTTAATATCCCACTTAACAATTTTTAATTCTTTTTCACCAAAAGGCTTTGTTTTAACAGACCAATTTTTAGAAAACCAACAAGCAGCAGTTTTCATTCCCATTCCAAATTCGGAAAGCCCTTTTCTATTTTCTGGTCTTGCGGCCGCTCTAAATGCTCTTGAAAAATCTTTTTCACCTATACCTGCAGCATTATCAACGATTTGAATTTTCGATTTTGTAACATAAATTGAAATTTTTAATTTAAAATTACTTCCATGAACTTTTCTTAATAAAGTTTTGTTTTGGATATAACTTTGAAGAGAATTGTCAACAAATTCAGCTATTGCGTACCAAGCTCTGTAATTTATCGCTTGAAGAATAGATAAGTACCCGACAGACGGCCTTATATTTACTGTTTCTTTAATAGACATCTATTTTTTCTCTAATTTTAAATTCAATATTTTCTCTTATCTTTTCAGAAGATTTTTTTAATTTTGATTGATTTTGATATTTCTCCCATACAATTTTTTCAAGATCTCCACCAGCTCTTAAACCACGTCCTTTAAAATTTGGATCAAACCTTCTAAAATTTTGAAGCTTCATAGCTACACCATTATTATTTCTGAATATATTATTTATTTTTTCACCATCAGCTAAAGCATTTAATCTCAATAAATTACTTAAAATATTAACTTCTCTTGAGTTTTTTCCTGGAGGGTTAGGTCTCGTATTCATATATAACTCTAATGCTAACACTAATTCAGGATATGTCCATTTAGGATTCTTAATCATTTTGATGAACCCAGTCTGTATTTTCAATTAAATTAAATTGATAAATAATATTGTCAAAAGATCTTCTGGATATTCCAATTTTTTTTGAAATTTTATCAAAATTTTCATTATTAGAAAGATCTTTATCAAAATTTTTTTTTAAATAATTTTCAAGACCCTCACTTTTTCGCACCTTCTTACTTAGAAAATTTGTTCCATAAAACCAATTATTTTCTTTGGCTAAAACTCGTGCGAGAGAACTGTAATATGAATTCGAAAGACCATACCCAAATTCCTGATTTAAGCTTTCTCTCATGAAACCATTTGTAATATATTCAAAATTTTCAAGACAATTATCTAGGAATATTTTTACGTCATCTTTATCACATAACTTTAAAGCGTTATCGAAATTTAAGTATATGCCTGGATTCACCCTAAAGATCTTCATCTCATCCACTAAATCATTCAAATGAATATCAATTGGTAAAGCCTCATCAGTTTTTTGTAAAGATTGCGTTAAATATTTTTGATTAATTTCTTCTGAGGATTCTCCTATTAATTTTAAGATTTTATCTCTTAATGAAATTGCTTCTAAATTTTTACTTAAACCAATCGTATTAGTTCCCGAGACACCTGTATGATAAAGGTTTTTTTCAGGACCAAATTTTTTAATAATTGCTCTGGCATCATAAAAATTTAAATTTTTAAATTTATCCACTTTAATAATATTTTGGAAAGCCTCTTCTAAAGGCGCTTGATCAAGTTCTTTCTCTACAAGATAATTTTTAAATGTATTAATTATTTGGTTTCTATTTTTAATTTCAGGACATAAATTGAATAGTTTATAAGTTCCTCTTTCACATAAATAAATATATTTATTACTAATCATATTAAATGATGCATCTCCCACAATTCGTTCTAGGTCCCATTTATTTTTTGAAAATGACTTATTGCCGATTATTGCAATTTTTTTCCAATGCAATCCATTTGGGTATAGAAGCAATATGTTTGCAACCTCTTGATATTTATTTAGTTCAACAGGATAAATTTTTTTATCAGAAATCTTAATTAGGCCTTTTTTTTCCATAAACTCTGTTGCAGACAGAGTTACGAAATCATTATACCCATAGTTTTCTTTAATTATTTCAAAAAAATTATCTCTACTGACTCCGGAGGGAGTAAATGTAAAAATTTCTTTTAATTTTTCATTATCAAAATCTAACAACTCTCGTTCTGGCGTTTTAAAATATTGTTCTTCCACACCACAATAGCATTCTATAAAGATTGCAAATTTACTTCTAGTAATTTCATCGTTACTGGATTTGGTGCTATTGAAATATTTATTTAATTTTGGAAATAGTTTGTGAAAGCTAACTGAATCATATTTATTAAAAAAATCAATTAAAGAATTTTTGTCTATCTTTCCCAAACTTCTTAAACTACGCTTTAGTTTAGCTTCAATCTGACGAACCCTTTCTCTTGTAACTCCAAATTGCTTACCTAACTCTGCCAGAGTTTTATGATCTTCTTGAAAACCGAATCTACTTTTAAATGTAATTGCCATCCTTTCTTCTAAAAGTGAAACAATTTCATTGACATCACTTATTAATAAAGCCTCTACTTTAGTAGCGTCAAAATCAAGTTCTATGAAAATTTTATCTGAGTGAGAAATTTTTTTGAAATTATTAAAATCTTTTAATAAAGATTTTGTTCCAACAATATTTTGATTTAATCTAGTACCGTTATCCTTTTTATTTCTGATCTTGCTAAGCAATGTTTCTCTCAGCTCATACCATTTTGGATTATCAGCATCAATTTTGTTCCAATCTATATTATTTTCCATCATTAATTCCTCAAGTTCTTTAAGCGATGTCCTTCCAAAGTTTGGAAATGATAAAAGCCTTTTTGGTTCATAAATGAGCAAATCGCCAACAAATACTATATTTTCATTTTTTAAAGCATTTGATGTCCTAACCGTTAATGGCCATTCTTCATGAATATTAATGCTTAATATTTTTAATTTATCACTATTTTCATTTCCATCTACAAACCTTATTCCTTCATCAGTAATGTAAAATCTATTATCAAAAAATTTAGCGAAACCTCTTTTTTCTAGTGTTTTATGTGATTTAAGATTTCTAGCTTTTTGACTAAATTTGTCGTCAGATCTCCCTGATAAAATTTCTAAATCTTCTCCTGAAGGATCTAAAGTAAGTCTTAAAATTTGAATGAGATCTTTAGTTTCTATTCCTTGAGGATACTTTTTTATAATCTTTAAAGAATGTATGATTAAATCATTCTCACTAAAATTAGTCATAGATCATTATTAAAAATAATTTTTTAACACTTGACAAGATTTATTTAAAGTTATATGATGATATCACTAAATATAACTACTTGTTTAGATGTGATTGTTTAGTGACCTTTCGTTCATTTCTTTCATCTAAACATTCATCAAATAAGTAGCTAAATTAGTAAACCGACTACTCGTTTAGAAGTTGGATGTTAGTTCTTACCTTTCTGTTTAACATTCTCTTCTAATGAGTAGTTAATAATAGAGGAGACAAATGGAATATATAATTATAGCTTTTTTAGTAATCCTTATAGGATTTGCATTTTTTATTTATAAAAAACTCGATCAATCAAAAGAGTCAGATGAATTTAGCTCAAAATACGCTGTTTTAGCTGAGAAATTAGACTCTTTAGCCAATAAAACGGAGAGCTTCAGAGAAAATTTAAACAAAAGTCAGATCGATCTATCAGATAAATTAACTCAGAAACAAAATACATCAGAAAAAGAAATCAAGTCTGATCTTGGCAAACTTAACGAAAGTTTAGCTGTAATTGTAACTGCTCAAAAAGAGCTTAACGAATTAAAAACAAGCGTTATAGATTTTAAAAATTTATTTAATAATCAAACCACAAGAGGAAGATTAGGTAACGATTCTCTTAAAGCCATAGTTTCAGACGTTCTAAACAAAAGATACTATAAAATGGAACATACGTTATCTAACGGAAAAAGAGTTGACTGTTTTTTATTCTTAGGCGAACCACACGAGTGTGTGCCTATAGACTCAAAGTTTGCCTGGGAAAATTATACGAAGTTAGTAAACGAGAAAGATGAGCAACTAAAAAAAAATCATTCTAGAAACTTTGTAGACGATATTAATAAACATATTAAAGATGTTTCAGAAAAATATATTATTGATAAGGAAACAGCTCCATTTGCGTTGATGTATGTGGCATCTGAAGGGGTTTACCAAGCTATCATGAACTCTGACAAAGAGTTCACTAAACTTGCTAGGGATAAAAATGTGGTTATTGTCTCTCCCAATACAATTTTTGGTTTTCTTAAAACTTACAGACTTTTTATTGACAATAAAGAGATGAGCGAGAAGGCCGATATAATTCAAAAAGAATTTGCTAAAATCTATGATGAGATAACAGTTTTTGCTGATCGGTTTTCAGCTATTGATAAAAGAAACAATCAATTATCAGAAGACTTTAGAAAACTACAAATTTCAATTGATAAAATCTCAAGAAGATCTGAGAGAGTTAAAGATTTGGAATTTGATAGTAGCTTGAGTGAAACTAAAAAGGTTGGAAATAAATGAACATAGTTATTTGGGATATAGAGACAGATTCAAGTAATACCTTTTTTGGAACTATTATTGAAATAGGTGCAATTCTTATGAACGATAATTTTCAAGAACTAGATAAGTTAAATATTAGATGTAGGTTACCAGAGGGGGTAATTCCTCAAGCTGGAGCTTTACTAGTGAATCAGTCGAATGTTTCAATGTTAACAAAAGCAAACTATTCCCACTATCAAATGCTACAAGAAGTTGAGACAACATTTAAAAGATGGAGTCCTGCAATATTTTTGGGCTATTCGAATATAAATTTTGACGATGAGATGCTCCGTAAAGAGTTTTTTAAAGGTCTTCGTCAGCCTTACCTAACAAACACGAACGGTAATAAAAGACAAGACGGGCTTAATATTGTTCGAGCTGCATTTGCTGTGAATAATAAAATCATGAAAACGGAAATCAATGAAAAAGGAAATGCTGTTATGAAATTAGAATCTCTTGCTCGAATGAACGGTATTGAGTCAGGTGGAGCTCATAATGCTTTGTTTGATGCGAACTTAACCAAACTAGTGCTAGAAAAAATTTATAAGGAACAAAACGTAACTTGGAAATCTGCCATGATGACAGGTAGCAGAGAAGAGGTTGAAAATTTTTCTAGAAATGAATTAATGTTTACTTTAAGCGAGTACTTCTATGGTCGGAGCAAACTCTATCTTGTGACCCCTTTACATTCAGAACATATGTTACATCCTATTTATAAATGGGTGCAGGCATTTGATCTTAGGTTTGATCCTGAAATTTATTTTGATCTTCCTATGAACGAGCTCAAAACTGAAATGAAAAAAACGCCAAAATTCATTAGAACCATCCGTTCAAATAAAGCTCCAGTCTTGTTACATCCAGATTATGCATGTAAAGCAGATCCTTACTTAGCTATTAGTAAAGAAGTTTTAACTAAAAGAGCAAAAGCCATAAAAGCAAACAAAGATTTTTGTGGTAGAATTACTTTAGCTTTAGCAGAAATTGCTCAAGAGAAAAGAGATGCAGGCGATCAGTCCGATATTGCTCCTGAGGAAAGTATTTATTTAAAATTTGTAGACAGTAAAGAAACGCCTAAAATGGAAAAATGGCACCAATCCTCTTGGGAAGAAAAATTTAAACTCTTGGACAAGTTTGAAGATGAACGTTTAGTAGATTTTGGTAAAAAAATTATTTACCAAGAAGCTCCACAAATATTACCTGAAAGTGTCACAAAAGAAATTAAACGAGGCATTGCCACAAGAATTTTAAGCACAAATAAAGAAAAATGGACGACCTGCTCTGACTTTTATACTGAATGTGATCACTTTAGAATTCAGTTTGAAAAAGAGGGGAATACTGAAAAATTAAAGTTTTTAGATGAGATCAATCAATTTGTAGAGAACATTCAAAAAAAATATGAAGCTGCCTAAAAAAGATTTAAATCGATATCATTTTGCCCTTCAAGAGAGCATAAGAAACCGTAAAGAGTGGATTAGTTATTATTTAATTAAAATAAGATGGAAAACACTCAGGTCAGAAGTAAACAGATACATGATCTGGAACAATCCTATTATAAGTATTTTTTTATCAATAATCTATTTACCAACCAAACTATTAAAATACTGTGAGTACTTAAGATTAAAGTATGATCTTAATGAAACTCAAAAAGAAATCGAAGTTTTAGAAAAAGAAGTTTTATATGTCGATCATCTTAGATGGAACGAAAAGGATAATGATCATCTTAAACTTTTTAAATAAATGGATAATATTACTGAGATAAGAATAGAAGAGATTAAAGATTATGATAATAACGAATTTTATTATTATATTTATTGCGTCAAAGATACAGGCGAGAGAGTCGAAATTGGCAAATCCAAAACTAAGCCTCAATGTTATAAACAATTAGCAATTTATCA
>TARA_B100001057_G_scaffold404458_1_pt1 | contig 10989 bp, 10 predicted proteins | sample TARA_B100001057 | Tara Oceans TARA_B100001057 (sample SAMEA2621839) | marine metagenome | biome: marine biome (ENVO:00000447); feature: surface water layer (ENVO:00002042); material: "saline water (ENVO:00002010), including plankton (ENVO:xxxxxxxx)" | depth 5 m | reverse complement strand
TATGCTGAATGAATTCTTGGAAGAGGAGTTTCAGGGTAGAGCTTCCGGGAGCATGCTCGATATAGGTAACGGTGTGCCCGGCCTTCCTGAGCCTGGTCTCAAAGCGCTTCATGGAGGCCCGATGTAGCCAGAGCTTTTGCTTGTGAAAGCGGGCTGGATGCTCCGTGTCGCCAAAGAAAAGACTGTCTTCGATCAGGTAGATCCGGGTCGGTTCCTCCGCGAGTCCGGGATGCTCCGCAAAGAGCTGATGAGGAAACACAAGGAGAGATCTACGGCGAGGGCGAGAGGGCATAGTTGGGTAGGTTTCTATGATCCGCTGATGGAATAGAGGAGGAAGAGCGCGAGGAACGACCGGATGGTCCAGAGAGCGGTCCTGATCCAGTTCGTTCGAACCAGCAGATGGTGTGCGGAGGAATCGAACCCTCTACTCAGAGTGTTGTGATGGCGTATCGAGAAGCGCACAGTGGCGATCCAGATCAAGGCAAGGAGAGCTAGTCCGGCGATTGGCAGGAGGCGGCCAGTGCCCGCGGGTGGATCAATGGCCAGCCAGAGGGCGGATGCAGCCTCGATCAGCATGGGAGGGCCAACCACCCATGCAGTTCGCGCCTTGTGGGCCTCATGGTAGGCAGAAAACTGGGCTGGTCCGACTAGCGCCTTCAGGGGGTAGTGGACGACCTGAACAAACCAAATGAGCCCTGCCATGTAGATGGTCGCCAGAGTATGGAGAAGCGTGATTTCCAATGGTTCGAACAGGATAGGGTGACTTGAGGGCTGACTGGAAGGCCCTCAAGCTTCCGACGCTTTGCCGGGATATGGGGAAAGCAAGGAGAACTGTCTTCCGGTGGCCAAAAGGACTCACATTATGCGGAATCCAGTCGTGAAAGGCTTTCGCACTACACGGGGCTTTCTGGGAGCGGAAACGATTGGCGCACTTGAGAAACCTATGCTCTGGTCACAGTGAATCTACGTTTGCCGTTTTGTCTCAGTCACATGATCAACGGGTCAGTGTAGTCTGGTTCAAGCGAGATCTCCGCTTGAGTGACCACCGACCATTGCAGGAAGCTTGCAACCGAGGAAAGGTGCTCTGCCTCTACTGCTTCGAGCCCAGTTTCTGGCGGGCTGCCGATGCCGACGGCAGTCATTTCCGCTTTGTGACCGAATCACTCATGGAGCTTAGAGAGGGCTTAAGGGGCCGGGGTGGAGAGCTCATTATCCGGGTGGGAGAAGTTCGGGAAGTGCTCGAAGAGCTGTGGAAATGGACAGGATTTCAAGATCTCTGGAGCCATGAAGAGACGGGGAACCTCCTGACTTTTAATCGAGATAAGCGCGTAAAGAGCTGGACCGAAGGGCGAGGCGTGCGATGGCGGGAAATCCCCCAGACGGGAGTGGTAAGGGGCTTAAAGTCCCGGGACGGATGGGCTTCACTCTGGAAGCAGAGGATGGCAGAGCCCTTGGCCGAAATCCCGGAGAGAGTCGAATGTCCGGACAGGCTAGCCCCCGGTAATATGCCTGATCCACAGGATGTTGGGCTGGAAGAGTCAACAAAACTGAATGCCCAGAAAGGAGGCGCCAAACTGGCGTGGGAGACAATGCACTCCTTCCTGCAGGAACGGGGTGTGGGATACAGGAAGGAGATGTCGAGTCCACTGACGGGAGAAGCGAGCTGTAGTAGACTGAGCCCGTATCTCGCGTGGGGGAACATCTCTGTCCGGGAGGTCTTTCAGAGTACGCGAGACCGAATCATGGACGTGCGCTACGCGAGAGAGGAGGGGAGGGCTTTGGACAAGCGCTGGGCTCAATCACTCAGTTCCTTCGAGGGAAGGCTTCGGTGGCATTGTCACTTCATGCAAAAGTTCGAGGATGAGCCGGAGATCGAATTTGAGAATATGAATCGAGCCTACGATGGTCTTCGTGAATCTGAGTTTCGCGAAGATCGTTTTGAAGCATGGTGTCGGGGCGAGACTGGCTACCCCATGGTTGATGCCTGCATGCGTGCCTTGCATCAGACGGGTTGGATTAACTTCAGGATGCGGGCCATGCTTGTGTCATTCGCTTCTTACCACCTATGGCTTCATTGGAGACAGACAGCGGTATTTCTCGCCAGGCATTTTCTCGATTACGAACCCGGCATTCATTTTAGCCAGTTCCAGATGCAGTCCGGGGTGACGGGTATCAACACGCTCCGAATTTATTCTCCCGCCAAGCAAGTGGTGGATCAGGATCCCGAGGGCGAGTTCCTGCGCCGATTTTGTCCTGAACTTGAGGGCGTCCCTAAGGTGTATCTTGCCGAGCCTCACAGGATGTCGGGTGTCCTTCAGGAAAAAGTAGGTTGTCAGATCGGGAAGGATTACCCCCGGCCAGTCGTGATGCATCGCGAGGCGTATGCGATGGCTCGCCAGCGAATGGGGGAGATTCGAAAGCGGCCGGAGGTAAGGGCTGAATCCTTCAGGGTCCAAGAGCGGCACGGTAGTCGCCGACGGGGGAGGAAACGCAAGCGCTAGAGGGAGAATGGGTCATGAGCTATTACCCACTGCGGAACCACTGTGCGTCTCCCAAGTTACTGCTCTTCGTTACTTCTACCAAAAAAGAACAAAACATAAACAGATCCCTTTTAAGCCGACGAGTTCCTTGATTGTTGGTCTTTTGTGGTGAACAAAAAGGTGGCAGCAGGCTTAATGTCCACAAAATCGTGGGAGGCGATGCTCCACAACCAAACAAGAAAGGAACAGATCGAATGGCACAGCTTAGTTCAGACAGCAGTCTTCGAGTATACCTCCGGGATATTTCTCGGACGGAATTGCTCACCCCGGAAGAAGAGGCAGAGCTCGCGGAGCGAGTGGGCCTAGGTGACAGCGACGCCCGGGAGCACATGATACGAGCCAACCTCAGGCTGGTGGTCAAAATTGCCCAGGACTACGCCAACAACGGGTTGCCACTCGTCGACTTGATCGCAGAGGGCAACATCGGGCTCATGACGGCGGTGGACCGGTTCGACCCGGATCGAGGGGCAAAGTTCAGCACTTACAGTGCGTGGTGGATCAATCAGTCCATCAAGCGGGCCTTATCGAACCAGAGCAAGACGATTCGGCTTCCGGCCCACATGGTCGACAAGATCGCCCGATTAAGAAGAATCTCCGCAATTCTTACCGAAGAGCTTGGCCGAGTGCCTTCCGACGAGGAGCTCTCGGAAGAGCTGGGGATCCCTACGCAAAAAATTTCTCGCCTGAAGCGGGCCTCGCAGCGGCCCACTTCCCTCGACGCTCCAGTGAATGACGGGGAAGGTATCAACTTTGGAGAGATCATTGGGGACGAGAAGGCGGTGCATCCGCTGGAGGCTCTCGAGGAGAAGACCCTGATGGGTCAGCTTGGTGACCTTCTCGAGGTGCTAGATGAGCGTGAACACCGAATCATCGATGCTCGCTACGGGTTGGACGGAAATAAGCCCTTGAAGCTCGAAGAGGTGGGCGGCGAATTCGGTGTGACCCGGGAAAGAATCCGGCAGTTGCAGGCCAAGGCCCTCACCAAGATGAGAAGAGCTCTTCACAGGATCGAGAAGCCAATGCCTGACCCTGTGGGGGATCCGATGGGACGCGACCTACGGGTCGCATCGTGACACGGGGGGTTTTCCTTGTTCCGTCTCTGATGACCGCTGAAAGGGCTCAGAGGAGCTTGTCCCAGTGCCCTAGAATGGGGGCGGGGATTAAGGGGTTCTTGGGGTTGTTCCTCGGGGAGAGGAGTGTTATCATCAGCTAATGGATCGAAACACTGTCCCTCAAGCAACTCTGTGAGCTCCCCAAAGCGTGTTTTGATCATCGGCGGGGGCTTCGCTGGTTTGGAGTGTGCCCGCAGGCTTGCCAACGATGACCGGTTCGAGGTGGTCTTGGTCGACCGCACAAACCACCACCTTTTCCAACCGCTCCTCTACCAAGTCGCCACGGCCTCGTTAGCCGCCCCTGATATTGCACGCTCTCTGCGGCAGATTCTCATGAAGGCGTCCAACGTGACGGTCCTCATGGATGGGATCACGGATCTCCAGCCGGGAGAGCGACAGGCCAGAGGGGAGTCGGGCGAGGTCTACGAATATGACTATCTTTTCCTGGCCGCTGGAGTGCAGACCTCCTTCTTCGGTCGGCACGAGTGGGGAAACCACACCCTTGGGTTGAAGACCTTGGCGGAAGCGCAATCGATTCGAAGGCGGGTGCTGAGTAATCTTGAGAAAGCCGAGCTGACGAAGTGCGAGAATGAGCGTCGGCGGCTCATGACCGTGGCCATTGCTGGTGGTGGGCCCACAGGTGTAGAGCTAGCAGGTGCTTTCACGGATCTGGTGCACCGTTCCCTCCGTGATGATTTCCGACGGATCGACACCTCGAAACTGAGGGTGGTTCTTCTGGAAGGAAGCGACCGCCTGCTTGGTTCTTATCGCGAAGAGCAGAGCGAGTATGCGTTCAATCGCTTGAAGGAGCTGGGAGTTGAGATTCTTACCGGCACGATGGTGGCCGATGTAACCGAAGGGTGTGTTCACCTGGCGGACGGTTCTAGCGTCGAGGCCGCGGCAATTATCTGGGCGGCGGGAACCGAGGCCAATCCGCTGACGAGTCAACTGGGAGTTCCGCTTGCGGACCGGGCAGGGCGGGTCACTCCGGAAGAGGACCTTTCACTCCCCGGGTTACCAGAGGTTTTTGTTGGTGGCGATCTGGTCTGCCTCACCGATTCCCGTGACAGGCCGATACCGGGGGTGGCCCCCGCTGCGACCCAGATGGGGCGTCATGTGGCGTCGGTGTTGAAGGAGGAGTGCAGGCTCGAGAAGACGAAGTTCAGGGAGCAGAAGCTGGAACTGCGAGCGCGTTTTCGTTATTTCGATAAGGGAATCATGGCGATCGTTGGGAAAAACGCAGCGGTCGTCTTGTCGGGTAAGCTTAAATTAACAGGCTTCATCGCATGGTTAGCGTGGCTCTTTATTCATATCCTCTTTCTTGTCGGTTTCCGTAACAAGCTAAGCGTGCTGCTGGGATGGGCCTTTGCCTACGTAAGAGATACGCCCGACACCCGGATCATTGTCCAGCAACCGGATTAAGGAAGCCGGTTTAGAATCGATGAGATCTAGTTTGGAACAGGAGGAGGGGAGTGCCTTAAGAGATTCCCTTCAGCTGATGGCGAGGGTGTGCGATGCTCTCGAGCTCGCCAAGGACCTTCGAGAGGAGTCCGCCGAGCGTGAGCTTAACCGGGTTCTTGAGAATCTCAGTATCAGGCAGGGGTTGTCCGCAGATGAGAGACACGTCTGGGACGCTCTGTTTGAGCTTTGCCCCCGGTTAGAGGAGCCTTTTTACCCCGATCGGTCTGCCAGAGAAGTATCCGCTCATCTGCGCAAGCGGGGGACTCCGCTTGCGCGATCGGTGGTCAGGATGGTTCTGGCCAAGTGGGGGCTGGATGTCAGGGGAAAGAGGTGGTGACAAGGTTTGACCCCAAAGGGCGCTTCCCCTGACTCGACAGATCCGGGGAGGGGTTTCATTCTGAGGGCATGTTCCGGGGTCCTGCTCTTCACTGCTGTCTGGCGTTTTGGATGGTTATCTCCTGTCTGGCGGAAGAGATTCCCCCAAATCTCAAGAGGGAGAACCTCGTGCCATGGTGTATTGTCCCCTTTGACGCCGCGAAGCGTGGGCCCGCTGAACGCTCCGCAATGCTGGCTGAACTAGGCCTTCGTCGGTGTGCCTACGACTGGCGAAGCAAACATGTTGCTGAGTTCGAGGAGGAAATCCTGCAGTACGAGAAACATGGGATTGAATACTTCGCCTTCTGGGGTCAGCACGATCAGGCCTTTCGGCTCTTCGGGAAGTATGATCTCCATCCTCAGATCTGGAATACTCTTCCCAGTCCCGAGAAGGCGACCCAGGCCGAGAACGTCGCCTCTGCCACAAGAGCGCTGCTTGCTCTGGCCAAGCATACTGCAGAGATGGGTTGTAAGCTGGGGCTCTATAATCATGGAGGGTGGGGTGGAGAGCCCGCCAATCTTATCGCGGTTTGCCGGGCCCTTCGTGCAGCGGGTCACCGGCATGTGGGGATCGTGTATAACTGGCACCACGGGCATGCCCGGATCGGGAGCTGGGCAGAAGACCTGAAGGAGATGCTGCCCTTTCTGCACTGCGTGAATCTCAACGGGATGAATTCCGGCGCCAAGCCGAAGATTCTGGCTCTTGGGCAGGGAGAGCACGAGCTCTCGATGCTGCGTATCTTGATTGAGAGTGGCTATAAGGGAGCGGTGGGGGTTCTCGATCATCAGGCTCACTTGGATGCGAGGGAGGTCCTCAGTGACAATCTTGAGGGGTTGGCATGGTTGACAGGGGAAATCATGCGCCCCGGGTCGGTCGGACCGAGGCCGGCGCCCAGAGCCCGGTCGCAGGACAAGTGACGGAGGGCAATGGATTGTACCGGGGGAAACAGGCGTCGGTCCGTTCGGGTGGCTGAATGCCGACGGAGCGTAAGGCGATAAGTTGCTGCAGAGACCTTTGCTTCCAATCCTCCTGAAGAGGGTCAGGGACCAGAGGGTAGCGATTTGGAACATTAATACGATTGAGTCTGGAACAGACCCTTTTTTAAATGGGCGAACCGGGAGTCCTTTCCTAGGGTTGGAGGATGCCTGTAAAACTGGATTACCCCTCAGTGTAAGGGTTCAATGAAACGTTCAAGATTGCCTGTCAGAAAGAAGACGTATGAATATCATCCCCTCCCGTGTGTGGCCGGCAGTCCTGGCGGTCAGCCTTCTTGTTGTTACGCTCACGGTCGCAAGGATTTCCAAGGTTACCGCTGATAGTGGTGCTTCCTGGGTTGGGCACGAGGTCTACTCGGGCGCGCGAGTCAATTCTGCCACAGCCGCGGATTACGACGGTGATGGGTTCCAGGAGATCATCTTTTCTGCCGCTGGTAAGGTGTTCATGTTTCATGGACCCGATTATAAGACAAAGCAGGTTCTGGCTTCGCTTGAGTCGAAACGCCCGAAGTCAAAAGCCCAATGCATTCACTGTGTCCTGCACGACGTGGATCACGATGGAGACTTGGATTTCGTGGGTTCGTATGTCCGTGGCCTCTTCTGGCTCGAGTGCCCCGGGGAAGAAGCCACCACTACTACTTGGAAAACCCACCAAATCACGGATGAGATTCATGGCGTGCACTGTATTCGATCTTTCGATATTGATCGGGATGGAACCCTGGACCTGATCGCTAACGACTTTACGGACGATAAAGGGCCGTATTCGGGCTCAATTTGCTGGCTTAAGCCATCAACCCCTACTGGGTCCGATGGATTGAGATGGTCGATCATACCAATTGCTCGAGGTAGTGCGCCGGGAGGTAGCCACTATTTTGATTTTGGTGACGTTAACGGGGATGGTCGGCCGGACTTTACGCTCGGAGCCAAAGGAAAACCGTTTGAGAACGGCAACTATTTTGCCGTCTTTTATGCCCCGGAAGACCCTGCCCAGCCATGGCGCCGGGAGTTTCTTCCCGATCCCGGTGGGCAGACAGGTGCAACACACGCAGCTCCTGCTGATGTGAATGGAGATGGTAAGCCTGATATCCTGGCGAGCCGGGGACACGGCAACGGGGTGGTCTGGTTCGAAGGGCCGCACTGGAAGGAGCACGTGATCGACGAGGACATCCTGTTTCCCCACTCCACGGATTTTGGAGATATTGACGGGGATGGAGATATAGACCTCTCCAGCGTTGGTTTTGGCTCGAAGCTCGCCGCGTGGTATGAAAATGACGGACAGGGGAATTTCACCCGACATGTCCTTAGTCGTAACCAGATGGCCTACGACACAATGATCACGGATCTCAATGGTGACGGGGACAAGGACATCCTTGTGGCCGGTCAGCAGAGCGAGAATGTCATATGGTTTGAGAATCCGGGTAACGGTGGAGACTGATAGTTCTCTCCAGAGTTAGGAAAGAAAGAGAGGTAGAGGGGTCATGCCCATCGCTTCTGTCACGCCGGTATCAGGCGGTTAATTGATCAGGAGAGAGGCTTCTCAGAACCCGACCTAGCATGTCCTGCAGCTCAGGCTTCACGAGAAAGTCCGCAGCTTTTGAGGCTTCGACCCATTTGCGATGACGAGACAATGTTTCGCTCCGTTCCTCGGCAAGCTGGTCCACCTCGAGTCCGTAGACTGACACCTCACAGATTTGTCCATCCTTTAACCGGCGGTAGCGACCTATTGGGGAGGCGCTCAGTTGGCCCGACAAGCCGGCCTTTTCTCTGGCTGCACGACGGGCGGTACCCCTAGGGTCCAGTCCTTCTAAGGATGCTTTCGGGAAAACCCATCGCTGCTTCTTCCGAGAGGTAATCAGGCAGATCATGATGCCGTTTTCGGTGATCTTATAAGGGACTGCGCTGGACTGATAGAGGGCGAAGGGATCGGTCAGCTTGCGGCGATCAGGTGTTGGAATCCTTAGGTCCATGCCTTGATTATAAGCGGATCGCGTGCCAGAAGGATCGAAAAGGTGAGGCGGTTCCGTCACAGATTCCAAGGGTTAATCTCCACTGGGCCAAGTGGTAGTGGAACCTCACAAGGGGTGTGAATCACACCTTGCTCCTTCTGGAGGGCTCTGCCCGCGATGAGACTTCGAGTGTTCCCGCCTTTCCCGGATCCCGGGAAAAGGTTCTCTCTCGAGGTGGTCAGGCCTCGCGTAAGAAGAAGCGAATTTTAGCGGTCTCCAAAATCCTTGAGGTAGCGCTGAAGATGCTTGAGACGCGCCTTCGTAAGCTGGGTTTGCTGTCCGTAGAACAGGAGGGGGGCTGCAGAGCCGCCTCGCATCTCATCGGCATGGAAAGCTGCATTCGCATCGCGAAAAGCGACCCATGCTCGTTGAGCCTTTCGTAGGAGATCGACAGATTTTTGATCCGGCAACAGAGCGATGACTTTTTTGTATACCGTGTTCAATTCTGTGTCGGCCTTCTTGAAGTCCTTGCGGGCCTGGGCGTTCATCTCCTGTTGCGACTGCGCTTGTGCAGGAAAAGACAGCAGCAGAGCGTATGCTCCAAGGAGGGTTAGGATTGAAAGTTTCATGGATAGAATTCTGGGTCTTGCGGACCGCATGTCAACTGGTCGAACCGTCACGGGTGTGCTGGAGGTCGAGAATGCGGACAAGTTTCCAGAATGGCAGGGAACTGCATGCTGTTGATGTGCTTCAGCTTGCCAATAACCTTGCGTTTCACGGGATTGAGACAGCCTGCTCCCATCGGGTATGCCAGCTGTGGGTAGCCCAGTTATCCTTAGTGATATAGGAGCGAACGACGAGAGCGTCGTTTTGCGTGCCTGGGGCGTCGATGAGCTCGGCATAGAGCAGACCATGGTTAATGCCGACTGCTTTTCCTGGATGACGGCGGTCGGTTTTTGCGGCGCCAGAGTCGTCGGGATTGAAGACGTCGATGGAGTTTGGGAGATCGCGCCCGAACGTCTTGCCGTTCCAGGTGAGTTTGCTTGGCGGTGATCCGTGGGTGTGACCGTGGACGAGAGCCACTACGTTATATTTGGTCAAGGTGTCCCAGAAACCCTTGAGGTCCTCGGCGGGCCAATCGTATTCGGGACCGTTAGGGTGGAGGTGAAATGAGACGATGACAGGTCTCCCAGAGTTGCCGACCTTCTCAGCGAGGTCTTTTCGCAGGAACTCGAGGCTGGCCCGGGCGGCATAGTGGTGTCCCTCCCGGCGCTTTTCGCCTTCACCGGCGAACATCCCAACCGCGACTCCGTGTAGGGGGCCCCAGTCCCACGAGTAGTGGAGCCCGTTGGGTGAAATGTGGTGAACATGGGGACGGGTTTTGTTGCGCTCGATGAGGGCGTCGGTGATGAAGGTGTCGCCCTGTGGACCGTCGTGGTTTCCATGAAGGTCGTAAATCGGCCACGGGATCTTTCCATCCTTACCGGTGAGTCCGTAGTCGTCGACGTAGCGGCGCCACTCGTATTTTCCCATGGCGTCATAGTGGCCGCCAGTTTTATCAAAGCTATCGACAAGATCGCCCGTGACGATGACGCCATGGATAGTTTTAGCAATATGGCCACCGCCGAGACGTTCAGGAATGGGCTGCCCCGGAAGCTCATTAAGAATCGTGACAAAGCGAGAGTTGGCTTCTTCAGAATAGGGGTCGAGTTTGGTGGGTTGAGGGGATTTTTCGGCGAGATACTGAGGGTCGCCAGTGATGAAGAAGGCGTAGCGTCTGGTTTCTCCTGCCAGCGGAAAGCTCGTTATGATCAGAGTAAAAAAAAGTGCGCGGGTCATGTGAAGTTGTTTTAAAGGTCGGAAGGTGGTCCGGAGGTTTCTTGCCTCGATCAGGTTGATCTGGAGGGGCTAGATACGGTCTCTGGAATTCTTCCGAAAGAAGCTCTCACTCCGCAACCCGATTCCTGCCGCCGACTTGGATGGTGACGGAACGCTTAGCGATATTACTTATGGCGCGGGCGTCAGATGGCATGGGGTATAGTGTAAGAGAGCTCTTCCGTATCTTGGCGTTCTGAATTTTATCGTGGTTCAGAGGGAAGATCATATCAATAATCATGAGTTCCCGTGAATTGTCACCCAAACTTGTAATCCCAGGAGGTTTTTAATGATAAAGAGTGTATGCTGTTTTGTCGCCGCGGCCCTCTGGATGGCCCTCGGGCAAGCCGAGGGAGCCGTTACCTTGCCTGGAGTGATTAGCAGTCACATGGTCTTGCAGCGAGATAGACCAATGCCAATCTGGGGTTGGGCTGATCCAGGGGAGGAGATCACGGTGGAGTTTGGCGGAGCGACGGCGAAGGGAAAGGCGGACGAGCAGGGGAGCTGGAGGGTTGCATTACCCGCCATGAAGGCGGATCGCAGAGGCCGCCGCATGACGATCCGCGGTAAGAATACGATCCAGCTGAATGATATCCTCATCGGCGAAGTCTGGGTAGCCTCGGGGCAGTCGAACATGGAAAAGCCGTTAGGGCCGGCTATTGGCCAGACACCATGCAATGATTG
>TARA_B100001057_G_scaffold501198_2_pt1 | contig 10991 bp, 13 predicted proteins | sample TARA_B100001057 | Tara Oceans TARA_B100001057 (sample SAMEA2621839) | marine metagenome | biome: marine biome (ENVO:00000447); feature: surface water layer (ENVO:00002042); material: "saline water (ENVO:00002010), including plankton (ENVO:xxxxxxxx)" | depth 5 m | reverse complement strand
AAGAGCATGAATGAGGTTAATTTGATTCTACCTGCAACTGCTCCTGAAACAATTGTTGCTGCAGTTGCAGCGAACATTCCTTGAAATAGAAAATCTGTCCACCAAGTGTAACCCCCATCAGCATATCCAAATCCCATACCTCCTTCAGGTACTGAAATTCCAAAACCAGCAAATTTCAATAAACCCTCTCCGTCCTCAAATCCAGGATACATTAGGTTGAATCCCCCAATTGCATATAGTAGTAGTCCAATTGTTATCACAAAAAAATTTTTAAATAAAATATTCACTGTATTTTTTCTTCTTGTTAACCCTATCTCAAGTAGCGAAAATCCTAAATGCATAAAAAACACAAGAGCTGTGCAAATCATCATCCACACATTATTAACTGTTAAAATTGTTGTTTCCATTATTATTTGATATTATATTAATTTAATGATCCTTTACCTTTTTCGCCTGTTCTAATTCTATATGCATCTTCTACTGGAAGAATAAAAATTTTCCCATCTCCGATATTTTCAGTTGCAGCTGACTTTAAAATTGCCTCAATAGTCGGTTGGACAAAATTGTCATTCACAACTATTGATAGAAATCTTCTTTGTATTTCTGAAGTACTATATGATATTCCTCTGTAGACATGTCCTTCTTTTTCATTACCAACTCCAGTGACGTCCCAATAGCTAAAAAAATTTACTTCTACATCATGTAGAGCTTTTTTTACATCTGTGAATTTTGATTTGCGAATAATAGCTTCAATTTTTTTCATTTTTATTTTAATTTGAGATCAAAATTATTTTAATTAATATTTTCTTTTTGAAAGAATTTTAAAAAAAAAATATTTTTGGGGATATGGTAATTATGTATGCTATTTTTTTATGAATTTCACAAAATTAATATCTTTTATTTATAAAAAATTTAATAAAATATTAAATTCAATGAATAATTATTCTAAAATAAGCTTTGGCATAATAAATATCCTAATCTAACCATAATTAGTCCAATAATTATGCTCGAAGTGATATATGAGATCAATAAAATCCAATTTTGATGTTTTATCATAACAAAGGCTTCATGACTAAATGTTGAAAAAGTTGTAAGTCCTCCGCATATGCCAAAAACACCAAAAATAATCCAATCGGAGCGAAAGTTTTTTAAAAGTATATTTGTCACAAAACCAATAATAAAACAACCTACTATATTGACTATAAAAGTTCCCCACGGAAATACATTACCAACCGAATTGAATAACTTTCCAGCAAGATATCTCAACATTGATCCTATACCTCCTCCCAAAAAAACAAGTAAAAGATTCTTAAATGTATTCATCTTATTGGATAATAAATTCCAGTAATCCATTCAGTTGAATCTACAGTTTCAGTTGGTCCATACCAAAGAACTTCGAATGGAGCATTAAAAATTTTTTTATTTTCCTTAAGTAATTTATTATCCAATATTTCCCATGCTTGATCTCTATTTATCATATGTCCATTATAAGACAACCCAATAACGTCTTGCTTTGGAAAATAATTGCATACCATTTTTGGGTATAAATTTAGTTTTGGACAGTCTGTAACAGGAACAGCTATAATAGATTGAATTTTTTTTTCTGTTCTTAATGTGTAAATAACAAATCTATTACCATTTTTAGATAATCTATTTTGAGTGATGAATTTCTCAAGATTTTTAAATTCAATATTTTTTATTTTATCGAAATTTTTTTTTGATGATGATAAAATTTTACCTAAATAAAACCCACCTTCGTGAATTTGTTTTCCATGATATTCATATTGATTGTATGACAAATCATTTATTATTAGAATTATTGATACAAAAACTATAAAAAACAATATTAATTTATATTTCTTCAATTTTTTACGAGTTAATTCTGCGTATATTTTTTTATTAAAAATAATGAGATGGTAAGACAAATCATAAAAAGAATAATCTTAAAACTTCCTTTGAAATATTCTTTTTGATTTTTTCTATCTTGTGCATAAGAATAAACTAGTATTAGTGTAAATATTATTACGAATGCTAATGCGAAAACAAGTTGTCCTGAAGTAAACATTATTTTTTAATTTAAAATTAATTAAACCATAAGTAAATTAACCTATAATCTAACATAAATAATGATCGAAAAACCAATAAATTTTGTAAAAGCATTTCATAAGGCATTTAATATTGATATGTCAGACACTCCCACGGTAAAAGTTCCAAGGGATATAATTAAACTGAGACACAAATTAATGTATGAGGAGAACAAAGAGTATTATGAAGCTGCTATGAATAACGATTTAATTGAAGTTGCAGATGCTTTGGGTGATATGTTATATATTCTATGTGGTACAATTATAACTCACGGTATGCAACATAAGATAGAGGAGGTTTTTGATGCCATACAGGAAAGTAATATGAGCAAACTAGATATAAATGGTAAACCTATTTATCGCGAAGATGGAAAAGTATTGAAAGGACCCAATTATTTCAAACCTAATATTAAAGATATACTGAAAGATTATAATAATTAAACTTCACTTCTCCAACCAAACTTATCATCCGATCTGTTGTATTGAATGTCGGTTATAATTTTTTTTATTTTTTCTGCGTAAGATTCTTTTACTGGTTTAATATCATAATCAATATTTTTATAACCAAAACCTGAAATTGAGAGAATCACAACCGCAGTTCCAGCTCCGAAAATTTCTTTTAAAGATTTATTTTTTACTGCTGCAACTAATTCATCCACAGTAAAAGGCCTGACCTCAACATCTATTCCAATATCTTTAGCTATTTGTATAACACTTTTTCTCGTTATTCCATCAAGAATCCTATCATTTGTGGGAGCAGTGATTAATTTATTTTCTATTCTAAAAAAAATATTCATTGTTCCAGCTTCTTCAATAAATTTGTGTTCATTTGAGTCAGTCCAAATTATTTGATGATACCCCTTATTTTGAGCTATTGAAGTAGGGTAAAAAGAACTGCCATAATTCCCTGCAGCTTTTGCAAATCCTACTCCACCACTTGAAGCTCTACTATATTTCTCAGAAATTAAAACGTTGAATTTGGATTCATTATAATAAGATTTAGCAGGTGAACAAATGATTATGAACTTGTATTCACTTGAGGGCGAAGCTTGAACTGTAGCCTGACTTGCGAAAACGAAAGGTCTTATGTAAAGTGAGTTTCCATTTCCTGGTTTAACCCAGTCAGAGTCAATTGAAACTAATTTTTTTAAACCGTTCATAAAAATATCTTTAGGAATTTCAGGAATTTTCATTCTTTTACAAGATTTATTCAATCTTTCGAAATTATCCTCAGGTCTAAATAACCATACCTTATTATTATGGTCTTTGTATGCTTTCATGCCTTCAAAAATTGCTTGACCATAATGAAGTGCACTTGTGGATGGGTCAATTGAGATATTTTGATAGGGAATAATTTTTGGATCAACCCAGTTGCCATCCAAAAAATCACAAATGAACATATGATCAGTAAAAGTTTCTCCAAAGGATAAATTTTCAAAGTCTACCTTGTAAAATTTTGGATTATCATTTTTTATAATTTCCACAACTAAATTTTTTGATAAATAAAATAAAAGTAATTTATTTTAGATCATAATTATTATTTTTTTTTTCTAAAAATTAAAAATATAAATAGAAAATGGTGTAAAATCATTTTCTTTATTAAATGAAAGAGAAAATAATTACTGCTGATGGAAGCTTTTCTTACTATGATTCGACAATTAATGAATGTTATCATTCAAAAAACGGGGCTTATTCAGAATCAACTCATGTTTATATAAATAACGGACTTAATTATTGGTTTGAAAAGAACAAAAAAAAAATATGCAGAATATTCGAATTAGGATACGGAACTGGTTTAAATGCACTTTTAGCGAAGAGATATGCTGAAAAAAATAAGTTGAAAGTTGTTTATCATACAATTGATAAATTTCCTCTCACTGCAAACCAAATTGAAGTAATTAAACCAAGAAAACTATCAACTAGTGATAATTTTGTTTATTCAGCTGCATGGGACTCTGAATTTAGTTTAACTTCTTTTTTTTCAATTCATAAAATTCATGCTGATTTTTTTATATATCAATTTGATAATACTTATGATATATTTTTTTATGATGCATTTGCATTTCATGCTCAACCACAAATATGGAAAAAAAATATATTAAAAAAATCAATTGATGTTCTGAATAATAATGGTGTTTGGGTAACATATTGTTCAAAGGGAATTGTTAGAAGAGCAGTCGAATCCTTTGATGTTAAAGTAGAAAAAATTCCTGGCTTTTCTCGAAAAAGAGAAATGTTAAGAGCATTAAAAAAATAATCTATTATTTTTGATTGAAATGAAAATTCTTGTTACTGGAGCCACTGGCTTAATTGGAAAAGTTATTATTAGAAAAGCATTAAAGAAAGGTTATAAAGTTAATTTTCTTACATCTGAAAAATCGAAAATAAATTCTATTCCTGGGGGTGAAGGTTATTATTGGAAGCCCATCAAAGGTATTATAGATTTAAATGCTTTTAAAGGTGTGACGCACCTAATTAATCTAGCTGGAGAATCTATATCAGGTAGATGGACAAGTAGATATAAAAATCAAATTATAGAAAGTAGAGTTTTATCAGCTAATTTAATATCTAATGCTTTAATTGATCTTCAAATCAATCTAAAAGGCATAATATCTGCATCGGCTATTGGATATTATTCTGATAGCAATAAATTATTCGATGAATCTGATTTATGTGTACCAGAAACTTTCCTTCAAAAAGTTGTTGAAAAATGGGAAAATTCCATCTCAGAACTTGAAATTTATACTCAAAATTTATCCATTGTTAGAATTGGGCTTGTGATTTCAGATATGGGTGGAATTTTATCCAAGATCGCTCCTCCAATAAAATTTTGTTTAGGTTCAGCTTTTGGGAGTGGAAAACAATGGCAATCATGGATTCATATTGATGATATATGTGAAATTTTTCTGCATATAATTGAAAATAATATTAAGGGTGTAATAAATGGTGTAGCACCTAATCCAATAACTCAAAATGAATTGATTAAGTACCTGGCTGACTTTCTAGATAAACCGCTGATTTTTCCAAATGTTCCTAAGCTTTTGATTAAACTTCTTTTGAGTGAGAGAAGTGAGTTGTTATTAAGCAGTCATAAAGTTAGCTCAAAAAAAATTGAACGAACTGGATACAAATTCAGGTATCCTCTATTTAAAAATGCAATAGATAATTTTAAAGTTAAATAAGTGACATTATGGCACTAATAAAAGAATGGCAGAACCTTTGTTGTATTATAATAAAAATCAATCATGTCTAAATCATCCAAAGACAAACCAAAAACAAGTAAGATTCCCAAAAAAAACTTGAAAAAAGTTAGTAAGACAGATCAATCTGCCAACTTAAAAAAAATAAATGAAGAGTTAGCAGATGAAAAAGAAAAGTTTTTACGTTTGTTTGCTGAATTTGAAAATTATAAAAAACGTACGACTAAAGAACGCATTGATTTATTCAAATCTGCAAATCATGAGTTAATGTCAGCTTTGATTCCTGTAATAGATGACTTCGATAGGGCGAAAAACCAAATAAAAAAAACAGATGATTCAGATAATATCCAAGGTCTTTATTTGATATTTAACAAAATGAGAGAAATTCTCAAATCCAATGGCCTTTCTGAAGTTGAGGTTTCAATTAATGATATTTTCGACTCAGAAATACACGAGGCAATTACCCAAATACAATCAAAAAACAAAAAGCAAATTGGAAGAATCATAGATGTCGTTGAAAAGGGATATAAACTGGGAGAAAAAATAATTAGATATCCCAAGGTCGTAGTAGGTAAATAAAATATCATGAAAGAAGATTTTTATGACATATTAGGAATTTCCAAAGGTGCTTCAGCCGATGAGATAAAAAAAGCTTACAGAAAGACGGCCATTAAGTACCATCCTGACAAAAATCCGGGAGATAAAGATGCAGAAGCAAATTTTAAAAAGGCCGCTGAAGCATATGAAATCCTTGGTAATCCTCAAAATAAATCAAAATACGATCAATATGGACATGCCGCATTTGAAAATGGTGGTTTTGGATCTGGATCTGGAATGAACATGGACGATATATTTAGCCAGTTCGGTGATATTTTTGGTGGAGCATTTGGTGGTTTTGGTGGAGGTGGATTTGGGCAACAGAGATCTACTCAAAGAAGAGGCAGTAATTTAAGAATAAACGTTTCTCTCTCATTGGAAGAAATATTATCAGGAGTCGACAAAAAAGTCAAGGTTAAAAGAAAAGTACAAGCGCCTGGTATAGAATATTCTAATTGCGCTAACTGTAATGGTACAGGTCAAGTTACCAGAATAACAAATACCATATTGGGTAGAATGCAAGCCTCATCTCCATGTAACACCTGTGCGGGCTCAGGACAAACTATTTCAAACAGACCGCCTGGATCCGACTCACAAGGTATGATTCAAGAGGAAGAAACAGTATCAATACAAATTCCTGCTGGAGTTGAAGAAGGAATGCAATTGAAGGTTACAGGCAAAGGAAATGCTGCTTTATCAAATGGAGTTTCAGGGGATTTATTGGTACTAATTAGTGAACGCCCACATGAAAATTTTATCAGGGAGGGCCAGCATCTCCATTTAGATGTTTATGTCAGTATATCTGAGGCAGTATTAGGGATATCAAAAGACATACAACTTTTAAATGGTAAAGTAAGGATTAAGTTGGACTCAGGAATTCAGTCTGGTAAAACATTGAGATTGAGAGGAAAAGGTCTTCCCGACATTAATGGATACTCAACAGGTGACCTTTTAGTCCATATTAATGTTTGGACACCCAAAGTACTTAGTAGAGAACAAAAAAAATTTTTTCAAAGTATGATTGATGACGATAATTTTGAGCCAAAACCAGATAAGTCAGATAAATCTTTTTTTGAAAAGGTGAAAGATATGTTTTCATAGATTTTCAAATCATTATACTTTCATAAATTTTTTTAAAATTATCTTGAGTTTTAGTTTTGTTTTTGTATAATAGTCTATGTTTTTGATTCAAAACCCATTTAAAAAATTTTTAAGCAAGGAAATCTCCATAGGTGATTCAATAATTCTAAACCCTAAAGCAATACTAATTATTTTATTAGCTTTTTTCATTACATGGCTTTTTTTAAAGACAGTAAAAAAAATTGTTTACAAAGCGTTATCTGAGGATGCTAAAATCAAATTTGAGAGTATTTTTTCTTTTTTTAACTATTTTGTATACGTAGTCGTTGCACTAATAACAATTAATACTATAGGGATCGATTTAACCGGTTTTTTAGCTGCATCTGCTGCACTTCTTGTTGGAGTAGGTTTAGCTCTTCAAACTTTTATTCAAGATATTATTTCTGGGGTTTTTATTATTGCTGATCAGACAGTTCATGTTGGAGATATAATACAAATTGATGGACAGATTGGAAAAGTAGAGAATATTAAGCTGAGAACTACACGAGCAGTTACAAGAGATAATAAGGTGTTAATCATTCCGAACCATATGTTTTTGACAAAAATTTTATATAATTGGACTGAAAACGGGTCCTTGATTCGAGAATCAGTTTCTTTTGGAGTTTCATATGATACAAATGTAAATATGTTAAAAGATAAATTAATTGAAATAGCTCTTGAGCACCCTCTGATTCATAAAGATAAAAGGCCTTTTGTTTTATTTGATGATTTTGGTAAAAGTTCTCTAAATTTTACTTTGGTTTTTTCCATGTCAAATAGCTTTAATCTTCATAAAGTTAAAAGTGATTTAAGATTTTCAATGAACAAATTTTTTAAAGAAAATGGTATTGAAATTCCATTTCCTCAAAGAACAGTTAAACTAATTAATACAAACACTTAATTTAAATAATGGCTAAAATATTAATTATTGAGGATGAAGAACCTATCAGAAGGGTTCTTGTAAGAATTTTAACTGAAGAAGACTCGTTATTTGAGGTCGACGAGGCCATTGACGGAAAAGATGGATTAAAAATGCTAAGCAACAACAATTATGATCTTGTTTTATGTGATATCAAAATGCCTAAATTAGATGGTATAGAAGTCCTTGAAAAAGTAAAAATCTCAAAAAAAACACTTCCATTCATAATGCTTACAGGTCATGGAAATGTTTCAACTGCAGTTGAGGCAATGAAGCTTGGTGCCTATGATTTTATATCAAAACCACCAGATCTAAATAGACTACTTAACTCAGTTAGACATGCATTGGAAAGGAAAAGTCTGGTTAATGAAAATATTATTTTAAAAAAGAAGGTTGAAAAGAAATATGAGATGGTTGGAAACTCAGTTGCAATAAGAAAGATTCATGAGCTTATTGATAAAGTTTCTCCAACAGATGCTCGTGTTCTAATTACAGGCGATAATGGTACTGGAAAGGAATTAGTAGCTCATAATATCCATGAGAAAAGTAAAAGGTCGAATGCCCCTTTTATTGAGGTTAATTGTGCTGCGATACCATCTGAACTAATTGAAAGTGAGTTATTCGGTCATATTAAAGGGTCCTTTACCTCAGCAATAAAGGATAGAGCCGGAAAATTTGAGTCAGCAAACAAAGGAACATTATTTTTAGATGAAGTTGCTGATATGAGTTTAGCAGCTCAAGCTAAGGTATTAAGAGCTCTTGAGGAAAATAAAATTCAACGTGTAGGCGGAAATAAGGATATAAGTGTTGATGTAAGAGTCATTGCTGCCACAAACAAAAATTTAAATAAAGAAATTGAAGATGGGAATTTCAGAGAAGATTTATTTCATAGGTTAGCAGTTATACTTATTGATGTTCCCCCTTTAAAAGATAGGAAAGATGATATAGGTTTATTAGTTGATCATTTTGTCAATTTAATATCATCAGATCAAGGTCTAGAGAAAAAAACCTTTGATTCAAAAGCAATCGATTCCCTTAAAAATTATCCTTGGTCAGGAAATATTCGTGAATTAAGAAATGTTGTTGAGAGACTTTTGATTCTAGGGAATAATCCAATAACTAGGGATAATATAACTAAGTTTGCTAAAAAGTAATTTAAACATGCTTCGTTATTTTTTTATTTTATTTTTTTTTCAATGTTATCTATTTACACAGGAAAATAACGAGATTGAATTAAAAATTAGGGACTTTTATAATTACTCGCTTACTAACGGAAGTAGTTACAACAGACTTGAATATCTTTCGAATGACATTGGTAGTAGATTGTCTGGATCACTAGGAGCAGAAAGAGCAGTTCAATGGGTGAAAAAGGAGTTAGAAAACCTCAACTTAGATGAGGTTTGGTTAGAACCAGTTATGGTTCCAAAATGGGTCAGGGGGAGTTTTGAATATGCAAGTATTGAGAGTTCCACAGGTAATTCAATAAACGTACCAGTTTGTGCTTTAGGGGGGTCTATTTCTACTCCAAGTAAAGGAATAAGAGCCCAAGTAATTGAGGTAAAATCATTCGAAGAATTGAAAAATTATGGAAAAAATAAAGTTCAAGGAAAAATTGTTTTTTTTAATAAGTCTATGGATCCAAAACGAATAAATACTTTTTTAGCTTACAGAGATCTAGTTAACATAAGAATAAATGCTGCAACTGAAGCAATAAAATATGGTGCAAAAGCAGTAGTTATACGTTCTTTAAATCTGTCTAATGATGATTTCCCACATACAGGCTCAATGAGTTATGGAAAAACTAAGTTAAGAGAAAGGATTCCCTCTTTAGCTATAAGTACAAATGGTGCTAATCTACTAAGCTCAATGGTAAACTTAGATCCAAATTTAAATTTTTTTATTAAGCAAAATTGTAAAAATTACCCGGATGTCTTGTCTCATAATGTCATAGGTGAAATAAAAGGCCATGCATATCCCAAAAAAATAATACTTATTGGTGCTCATCTAGATTCTTGGGATCTAGGTGATGGATCCCATGATAACGGTGCTGGTGTTGTTCAGTCCCTGGAAGTTTTAAGTAATTTTATCTCACTAGATTATAAACCTCGTCACACCATTCGGGTTGTTTTATTTATGAATGAAGAAAATGGTTTGAGAGGAGCAAAAAAATATCTAGCAAATTCAATTAAAAATAATGAGGATCATTTATTTGCACTAGAATCAGATTCAGGAGGTTTTTCTCCGAGAGGTTTTTCTTTTGATTCTTCAGAGATAGAATTTAATAAGATTAATAAGTGGAGTAGCTATTTAAAACCCTTTTTCACTGATAATTTTTTTGTTGGTAGCGTAGGTGCAGATATTAATTTTCTTAAACCACTTGGAACAGTCTTATCAAGTTTATCAACCGACTCACAAAAATATTTTCAATTTCATCACTCAGCAAAAGATGTATTTAAAAATGTAAATAGAAGAGAACTTGAATTAGGTGCAGCAGCAATGACTAGTTTAATATATCTGGTAGATACTTTTGGTTTATAAAGTATAAATTTGCCAAAAATATGTAAATGATATTATCTTCTTACACAAAGGAATTCACCTACAATATAAAACTTGCTATACCTGTTATTACAGCACTTCTTGGACATACCTTTATTCAATTAGCAGATAACATAATGGTTGGGCAGCTTGGAACAGCTTCATTAGCTGCTATTTCTTTGGGTAACAGTTTTTTTTGGGTTGCTATGGCAATAGGTATTGGATTTTCTACCGCAATAACCCCGTTAATTGCCGAAACTGATGGGGAGAAAAATATACATAAAGGAAGAGAGGTATTTATTCATGGTCTTTATTCGTGTTTTTTTTTAGGTTTTATTTTATTTATTTGTCTATTTGTTACTCAACCTCTTTTATATAAAATGGGTCAACCTGCCGCAGTTGTTGGAATGGCATATGACTATTTATTTTGGGTGGCAGTTTCACTACTTCCACTATTGATTTTTCAATCATTAAAACAATTTTCTGATGGACTTTCATACACTAAGCCCTCAATGTATGCTAGTTTATTGGCTAATT
>TARA_B100001057_G_scaffold177938_1_pt1 | contig 10992 bp, 7 predicted proteins | sample TARA_B100001057 | Tara Oceans TARA_B100001057 (sample SAMEA2621839) | marine metagenome | biome: marine biome (ENVO:00000447); feature: surface water layer (ENVO:00002042); material: "saline water (ENVO:00002010), including plankton (ENVO:xxxxxxxx)" | depth 5 m | reverse complement strand
CCCAGCATCTCTGACAGCCCGTCATAGCGCCCGCCGCCCAGAACAGTACCCTGCGCACCAAGCGCATCGGTGATGAACTCGAACGCCGTGTGGCAATAGTAGTCAAGACCGCGGACCAGCAACGGATCAAATTCCCACTTGATCCCTGCCGCATCCAGCGCCATGGTCACGGCTTTGAAATGTGCGGCTGATTCGGCATTCAGATGCGCGTCAAGCCGGGGCGCATCGACAAGAATGTCACGATCACCAGTATTCTTTGAATCCAGGATCCGCAGCGGATTCGTCTTCAGCCGCGCCTGACTGTCATCGGACAGGTCATCGGCATGGCGTTCCAGAAACGCAACAAGGGCGCTGCGATAGGCCTGCCGGCTGTCGGTATCGCCAAGCGAATTCAGATGCAGTTTGCATTTATCAACAACCCCAAGGTCCGACAGCACACGGGCACCACATGCAATGATCTCGGCGTCGGTCAGCCCGTCGCGCGGACCAAGGAATTCAATGCCGATCTGATGAAACTGGCGCATCCGCCCCTTTTGCGGGCGCTCATACCGGAACATCGGCCCGGCATAGAAGAACTTCAGTGGCAGGCTCTGTGTCAGGCCATTCGAAATCATCGCCCGCACAACACCAGCCGTATTTTCGGGTCGCAGGGTAAATGTCTCACCGCCGCGATCGGTGAAATTATAGGTCTCCTTGGTGACCACATCGCTGCTGTCGCCAAGCGGCCGGGAGAACACCTCGGCGAATTCGAATATCGGGGTCGCCATTTCCTGAAAGCCATAGCGCGTTGATACTTCGCGGGCAGTCGTGATCACCTGCCGGTGTGCCGCCATGGCATCGGGTAGCAGATCAGAAGTTCCCCTCGCGGGTTGCAGTCGGGACATGGGACAGGTCCTGTAGATGAATATCGGTCGCTAGACAGATGCTGATGATACGCAGCCAGTTTGCAGCTGTCAGTTTGCTGTTGTGGCTGCTGCCGCCTTGATGGCGCTGGCACGCTCTTCGACAAGGCCGACAACATGCTCGACGATATCGCCATCCGTTAACCGATGATCGGCAAGGCCGGATACATAGATCTGATGTGTGCCGCGTCCACCGCCTGTCAGTCCTATATCTGTCTCGCGCGCTTCACCAGGGCCATTGACCACACAGCCAATAATCGAAACCGTGATGGGCACATCTACATGCGCCAGCCTGTCTTCGATCGTGGCAACGGTGCTGATCACGTCAAACTGCTGACGTGCGCATGACGGGCAAGAAATCACCGTGACGCCGCGCCGTCGCAGGCCAAGCGATTTCAGCATTTCATAGGCAACCCGCACCTCTTCAGCCGGATCGGCTGACAGGGAAACGCGGACGGTATCACCAATGCCGGCCCACAACAGACCGCCAAGCCCGATCGAGGACTTAACCGTACCAGCGCGCTGGCCGCCGGCCTCGGTAATGCCAATATGCAATGGACAGTCAATCGCATCTGCCAGTTGGTGATAGGCCGCAACAGCCAGAAACACGTCCGACGCCTTGACCGAAATCTTGAATTCATGGAAATCGTTTTCCTGCAAGACGCGGGCATGATCCAGCGCTGATTCGACCAGCGCTTCGGGGCAGGGCTCGGCATATTTTTCCAAAAGATGCCGCTCCAGCGAACCACCATTCACCCCGATACGCATCGAACAGCCATGATCGCGGGCGGCGCGAATGACCTCGCGCACACGCTCCTCATTGCCAATATTGCCGGGGTTGATCCGCAGGCAGGCAGCGCCAGCTTCAGCCGCCTCAATCCCGCGCCTGTAATGAAAATGGATGTCGGCGACAATCGGCACCGGGCTCTGCTTGCAGATTTCATGCAAGGCCTTTGTGCTGTCCTTGTCGGGGCAGGATACGCGCACAATGTCCGCACCTGCCTCAGCCGCGGCGTCAATCTGCGCCAGCGTGGCCTTTACATCGGTGGTCAGACTATTGGTCATTGTCTGCACTGAAATCGGTGCGTCACCGCCAACGGGCACCGACCCCACCATGATCTGGCGACAGCGCCGTCGTTCAATGGTTCTGTAAGCTCGGTAGGCGTTGGCCACGTATTTTTCCCCGTTATGACGCGCCGGATTGCGCAACGATGATATGTCTATAACCGGTTGCCGGCCCACACACCAGCATAACTGGCAGCGGTGTGGCGAATGGCCGTTCGCCGGTCAACCATCAGCACAAAGCGGCTCTGCCAAAACAGATTTCGATTTGTTGGCAGCCTCAGAGCTGGTTGCGCAGCCGCTCAACATCAAGTGGCAGATCACGGAGAATTTCTCCGCGCTCACCCACCGGCTTGACCAGCCCGTCATTGAACACCAGTTCGATCCCGCCAGCATTGCCAGTACTGAGATATAGCTTCTCGCGGCTGTCGACGATATAGGTTTCGCCATCACGCATCAGCCGAGTCATCACCTCTTCACCATCATTGCGGATGATTTCAACCCAGCTGGTGCCCGTGGCGCGGACTGTAATTTCAGACTCGGGATCGCGCAGACCGGCATAGGCAACACCCGACACTGGTGCTGAATCATCGATGATCGCCATCGGGGCTGCATTTTCCGATGCGGCTGATCCCGCATTCGCGGCCAGCTGCGTACCGGTACCCGCATTATCCTGTGTAACCGGTTGTGGTGTGGATGGTGTGTCAGCACCAGTCGTCGTCATGACGGCCAGATCGCCCGTAACCGTATCGCCGGCTTGCGAAGTATCAGGGTTTTGCGCTGCATCAGCAGATGCAAGCTGGTCATCTGCACCGATTATACCGGTTGAAACTGTCTCATCTGTTGCAGCAAGGCTGGTTGTCTGGTCTGCCGACAACGTTTGAACCTGATCACCAGACTGATCATTGGCCTGATCATCGGCAACAGCAAGGTCACCCACGGCAGACGCCTGACCGATGGCATCACCGCTGTCAGAGGTATCGTCAAGCCGGGCAAGCTGTGTGTCTTCTTGCGGCACACCGGTGCCGGTTTGAGGATCGCTGTCAAGCGCGGCAACAGCCCCGGTAAACTTGTCCACATCGGCGACATCCAGATCGCCGTCAAGCCGACTGTCAGCAGATGCAATCGCCGCTGGCTTACCGCCAAGCGCAGTCGCCTCACGAACGGAGTTGGCTGCAACCACTGCATCTTCGCCGCCTGTCAGCGCAGCCAGATTCGGTTTGCCCATCACGTACCAGCCGCCGTAACCCGTGATGGCAAGAATGACAATCATCGATGCCACCATGGCACCAGAGCGTTGCGGGCGCTGATGATCTACCGGAAAGCTGTATTGAACTGCCGCACTGTCCGCATCCAGAAGAAGGCGATAGCGATCGACAATGCGCTTTGGATCAAGCCCCACCGCCTTTGCATATGTCCGCAAATAGCCAGACACATAGGTTGGGCCAGGCAGATTGCCGAAAGCGCCAGCCTCGATATCTTTGAGATAATGTTTAGAAATTCGCAGAAGTTGCGCGACTTCGCTGATCTGCATGCCCGATTCAGCGCGCGCAGAAGCGACTTCAGCTCCGATTGCTTCAAAGCTGTCCTGTTGCTCAAGATCGTCGCGGGCGGGCAATTCCATGTTCAAGCCCAAACACACTGCTATAACGGTGAATTAAGAGTATCTGATAACCATCAGATTGCAAGAGCATAGTTTCATCTTACATCAAACAGACTTTGTGCCCCTGTGCTGCGGTGACTGTCATTCAACATCCCGGCTGGCCCGGCAGCTGGCTGATGACCGATCAGTCTTCGCCATCAAGGCCGAATGCCGTATGCAGGCTTCGCACGGCAAGTTCGGTATATTCCGATGCAATCAGGACCGAAATCTTGATCTCGGATGTTGATATGACCTCAATATTGATGCCGCGCTCAGCAAGCGTTTCAAACATGGTCTTGGCAACACCGGGCTGTGATCGCATTGCCATGCCGACAACCGAAATCTTGGTCACATTTTCGGCAGCAGACAGATTATGAAAGGCCAGCCTGCCCTTGCTTGCGTTGATCAGTTCCATCGCCCTCGCCAGGTCGCTGCGGCCCATGGAGAAAGTGATATCAGCGCCCTGTCCCTCACCTGTCGCACTCTGCACGATCATATCGACATTGATGTGATTCGCAGCAAGCTCTCCGAAAATGGCCGCTGCTGTGCCAGGCTCGTCTGGCAAACCTTCGATCGTGACCTTGGCCTCGTCCGGGCTGTAGGCGATTCCACTGATTTTTTCCTGTTCCACGATTGCATCCTCATTGACGACAAGTGTTCCGGGGGCGTCGCTAAAACTGGACCGCACCTGCAGTTTGACATTGTGGCGCATGGCCATGGCGACCGATCTTGTCTGCAGGACCTTTGCCCCGAGTGATGCCATTTCCAGCATTTCCTCAAACGAGATGGCGTCCAGCTTCCGGGCCTTTGGCGCAATCCGCGGATCGGTTGTGTAGACGCCGTCCACATCCGTATAGATATCACAACGGTCAGCCGACAGGGCAGCAGCCAGCGCGACCGCCGATGTATCAGACCCGCCGCGCCCCAGCGTGGCAATCCGGCCATCTGGTGCAATGCCCTGAAACCCCGCAACAACAGCGACCTGACCCGACGCCAGACGCGCACGCATCAGCTCGGTATCGATAGATTCGATGCGCGCCGCGCCATGCACCTCGTCCGTGCGCACCGGAATTTGCCAGCCAAGCCATGACCGCGCATCCACGCCAATATTCTGCAGCGCAATGGCCAGCAGACCAACCGTCACCTGCTCGCCGCTGGCCACGATCGTGTCATACTCACGCGCATCATGCATCGGGCCAATGTCGCGCGCCCACGACACCAGCTGGTTGGTTGTACCAGCCATCGCAGACACGACAACGGCGACCTGGTTCCCGGCATCTGTCTCTTGCTTTACGCGCGATGCACTCTTGCGAATGCGGTCAAGGTCGCCAACAGATGTGCCACCAAATTTTTGAACAATCAGCGCCATTTTTGCCCTATGGTTGTGAGCGTGATGAAAACGCATGTGTCATAGCGGTAACCGGGAAATGGGGCAAGCCTGTGGATACGACGGCAGACGAAAAAGAAATCGGCAATTTCTCGGCCATGTCAGCCGAATGGTGGGACGAAACCGGCCCGATGGCGCCGCTGCATGACTTCACGCCGGTGCGTGTCGATTACATTCTGGACAGTATTCGGCGCATTGGAACAGGTGCCAACACCCGTGCTGGCAACGCGCCGCTTGCCAGATTGCGCGTACTTGATATCGGCTGTGGCGGTGGATTGCTGGCAGAACCGATGGCGCGCCTTGGCGGCGAGGTCACCGGCATTGATGCCAGCGGACCGGCGATTGAGGCCGCCAGCAGTCACGCTGGCCTGTGCGGACTGTCTATCGATTATCAGTGCTGCACGGCCGAGGCGCTTGCAGAAACGGGCGCGCAGTTTGATGTTGTCTATGCATCAGAGGTGATTGAGCATGTGGCAGACCGGCGCCTGTTTGCGGCATCGATCGCCGCCCTGCTGGCCCCGGGTGGCACGGTTGTCATCACCACGATCAACCGCACACTGGCGTCGTTGGCCCTCGCCAAATTCATGCTGGAATATGTGGTGCGCATGGTGCCGGTCGGCACACATAATCCTGCCAAATTTGTTCGCCCGGCTGAATTACGCGCGGAATTTGCGGCTTCTGGCATCATCCTTGACGACACAACAGGGTTTGCCCCACGGCCGGCGCGGCGGGTCGGGGCGAATGGTTTTGTGCGCGTTGGGACATTGGCGGTGAACTATGCTGCCAGCGGCACACACGCCTGAAACATTCTCACCAGGCTTAAAATATGCTCACCGTGTCTGGGACATGCTCGCCAGGAATGTGCGTAGCCACTGCAAAACGCATCTGTCAAACGGGACCTGTCAAACCGGTGACTCAGTCCGCCGATTGATTAGTCAGTTGTCTTTTGGCAGCCACGGCATTTCGACGATGGCGATCCCTTCTTCGTCCAATGCCTCTCGCTCTTCCGGCGTTGCCTGACCGTAAATGCCTTCAGCCTCTGCCTCGCCATAATGGATCTTGCGGGCTTCTTCGGCGAACTGGTCGCCGACATCGCGGCACTCTTTCTGGATTTTTGTCTGCAGAGAGCGCATTTCGGTAACCAGAGCGGCCATCTTGCGCGCCGCATCTGGTGACAGGCCGGCGACCGGGCCACGTGATGGTGATCCGGGCACTGTTCCGGGCGGCGCTGATCCGGGATGTGTTGGTCCGAGACGTGTTGTTCCAGCGCCTGCGGGCATGTCTTGATTTGATCCGTCTGCCCCTGATGGGGATGCGTCGGGGGCTGGCGGCATGGTGTTCCCGGCTTTAGCGCGGGTTTTCGGGCTTGCCAGATTGGGCGCCATCAGGGCGCGGCGAACATCTGCGCTGCCGCAGACCGGACATTGCAGCATGCCCGACCCGCTTTGCTGTTTAAAGGCGGTCGAGTCACCGAACCACCCTTCGAATTCATGCTCACCATCACAAACAAGCTGGTACTTGATCATTACCCGATCCTGCCATGGCAATGCTTGTATTTCTTGCCCGAACCGCACGGACACGGTTCGTTCCGCGAAACCTTCCGGCGCGGCGCGGCGGCGGCCGGTGCGGCATCTGCCGGACCAGCCTCGGCTGGTGCCTCTGTTTCCTGCTGGCGGATTTCGACATGTGCCAGCACCATCGTGACCGTTTCACGCAGCCCCGCAAGCAGGGCCTCGAACATGGCAAAAGCTTCGCGCTTGTATTCGTTCAGCGGGTCTTTCTGCGCATAGGCGCGAAGCGAGATGCCCTGGCGAAGCTGGTCAAGGCTGAGCAGATGTTCCTTCCATTGCTGGTCCAGCACCTGCAACAAAAGTGATTTCTCGGCCATGCGCATTGTGTCGGGTCCGATCCGCACAGCTTTTTCTGCCATATGGCGGTCAGCAAGCGCTGTCAAACGTTCTTGGATTTCAGTTTCGGCAACCCCGTCCTCGGCGAACCACTCTTCTGCCGGCACCGTGACGCCCAGAATACGCGTCGAATCCTCTTTCAGCGCCTCGGCGTTCCATTGATCACTGAAACTGCCCTGCGGGATCGCGCGCTCAACAATCTGCGCCGCTGCCTCATGGCGCATTTCGCCAACCGTGTCCTGAACATCAGCCGCTGTCATGATTTCTTTGCGCTGATCAAAAATGACACTGCGCTGATCATTCATCACGTCATCGAATTTCAGCAGCTGTTTACGGATTTCAAAATTGCGCGCTTCAACCTTCGACTGGGCCTTTTCAACAGCCTTGTTGATCCAGGGATGGACAATTGCCTCGCCCTCTTCAAGCCCCAGCTTCTGCAGCATGCCGTCCAGCTTTTCAGATCCGAAAATCCGCATCAGGTCATCCTGCAGCGACAGGAAGAATTTCGATGCGCCCGGGTCACCCTGACGGCCTGTCCGGCCCCGAAGCTGGTTGTCGATCCGCCGCGATTCATGCCGTTCGGTACCGATCACGTAAAGACCGCCTGCCGCCAGTGCGGCAGCCTTGCGTTCGCCCACCTCTTTTTCGGCCGCCTTACGACCCCTTTTGTCATCTTCGGCCAGCGCATCAAGCCGCATGTCCAGATTGCCACCAAGCTGAATATCGGTACCACGCCCTGCCATATTGGTGGCGATGGTTACCGCACCCGGCACGCCGGCTTCGGCGATGATGCCGGCTTCCTCGGCATGAAAGCGCGCATTCAGAACCTGATGTGGAACCTTCAGCTTGGTCAGCTGCGCCGACAAGGCCTCGGACTTGTCAATTGTGACCGTGCCGACCAGAACCGGCTGACCGCGCTTGCGGCAATCTGCAATCAGATCGATCACCGCCTGGTCGCGTTCACCGCTGGTCCGATACACCTCATCATCATAATCGGCCCGCTGCACCCCGACATTTGTTGGAATGCTGGTGACTTCCAGCTTGTAGATTTCGGAAAATTCGCCAGCTTCGGTCAAGGCTGTGCCGGTCATGCCTGACAGCTTGTCATACATCCGGAAATAGTTCTGGAAGGTGACAGAAGCGACAGTCTGGTTTTCGGGCTGGATTTCCAGCCCCTCGCGTGCCTCGATCGCCTGATGCAGCCCTTCGGAAAAGCGGCGTCCTTCCATGGCGCGGCCAGTAAATTCATCGATGATCACGACCTGGCCGTTTTTCACCATGTAATGCGTGTCGCGCTGGAACAGCTTATGCGCCCGCAAAGCCTGGTTCACATGATGCAGCAGCCCTACATTTTCGATGTCATAGAGCGTGCCGTCTCCCATCACGCCTTCGGCGCGCAACAGCTCCTCGGCATGCTCGATCCCAGCCTCGGAGAGCGACACGGTGCGGCCTTTCTCATCGAGGTCGAAATCATCATCGACCAGCAGCGGGATAATCTTGTCGGTCACCTGATACTGGTCCGACTTGGCTTCGGCCTGACCGGAAATGATCAGCGGCGTCCGTGCTTCATCGATCAGGATCGAGTCAACTTCGTCAACAATTGCAAAATGGTGCCCGCGCTGGACCATGTCTTCGATACGGAACTTCAAATTATCACGCAGATAATCAAAGCCGAATTCATTGTTGGTGCCGTAGGTCACGTCTGCCTTATAGGCAAGACGGCGGCCTTCATCAGGCAAATCGCCGGTGATACAGCCGACGGTCATCCCCAGCCGTTCATAGACGCGCCCCATCCATGCCGCGTCGCGCGATGCCAGATAGTCATTGACGGTAACGACATGCACGCCGTTGCCATTCAGGGCATTCAGAAATACCGCAAGGGTGGCAACAAGGGTTTTGCCCTCACCGGTCTTCATTTCAGATATCTGGCCGCTATGAAGCGCAATACCACCCATCAGCTGGACATCATAATGTCGCTGGCCGAGGGCGCGCTTCGCCGCCTCACGCACACGCGCAAAGGCTTGCGGCAACAAATCGTCAAGCGATGCACCGTTGGCAACCTCGCCGCCAAGATCAACGAATGAGGCGCGCAGCTCATCATCACTCAGCGCGGCACATGCCTCTTCAAGGGCGTTGATGGCCGCTACCTGTGGTGCAAACTTCTTGACGGCCCGATCATTGTCCGAACCGAACAGGCTTTTTGCCAAAGACCCAAACATTTACTTCCCCGCATTTCTGGCTGGATTACCGCCTGACAAAGGCCGACTGACAAACGCCGAAAGTCTTTGCAATACAGGCTGTTTCGACATAGTGGCAGGTAGCCTTAATGTCAATCAGCGCGCGCTGATGCCAGCGGCGTCTGCATATCCTTTCCGCAGCAGAATACAACACGTCCCCGCCCCTGCGGCAATAGTCGCCTTGCAGCCTGGCCGATGGCCTGAATAACAGTCACCATTGCAGCCATCTGGACTGTCTGGGGTGCGGGCGGGAAAAGCCGCAGCAAAAGCTTGAATTTGGCGGGAGCTTCGGCAACACTGTCGCGCCGCCAGCGGGTCCCAGCTGTACATTGCCCGGCTTTGTAAAATGCCAGTCTTCAAAATGCCAGTTCTTAAAATGTCTGTCTTCGGGATTTCTGGCTTTTATCATCCGTTTTCGAGAGGATTTCTCCATGCGTAAGCTTCTGGCATGTTTTGCCACCAGCCTCATTCTTTTTGTCACGCCAGCTTTCAGTCAGGACCGCATTGCGGTTGCCTCTATGAATGGGGAAACCATCTGGCTGGACGAAATCCTTGCCGTTGCGGAAACGCTGCCACCAGAATATCAGCAAGCCGGCCTGGCCGGCCTGTATGAACAGCTGATCAGTGAAGTTGCGAATGCGCGCCTGGCCGCTGCTGCGGGACGTGCTGCCGGCATGGCCGATGAAGACCGGATTGCCGAGGCCATGCAAGGGGCCGCGAATCGTGTCCTTGGTGATGCCTATATCAGCCGGCAGGTAGAGGCCGAGATTACCGATGAAGCGATCGCCAATGCCTATGACACCTTCGCCGCAGATACCGCATCGCGCGAACAGGTCATCGCAGCGCATATCCTTGTCGAAACCGAGGAGGAGGCAAACACCATCATCACACAGTTAAATGACGGTGCGGACTTTGCCGAGCTGGCCAAGGAAAAATCAACCGGGCCAAGCGGCCCGAAGGGCGGCGAGCTGGGATCATTCGGCCGCGGCCAGATGGTACCTGCATTCGAGACAGCCGCTTTTGGGATGCCTGAGGGCAGCTATTCCGCCACACCGGTACAGACACAATTCGGCTGGCATGTGATCAAGGTCAGCGGCAAAAGCATCACCCCGGCACCATCGCTGGAGGAAATGCGCCCGCAGATCATCCAGAATCTGCAGCGGCAGGTCTTTGCCCGCGTAGTCGAGACATTGCGCGTTGATGTCGACATCGACACGCGTCCGTTTGAAGATGTGGTCGCCGATGCACAGGCACAACAAGGCGCACAACAGGGTGATCAATGACCGTATCACCGCTGGCCCCTGATCGCTTTCCGGACATGCCAGCGATTGCCGGCCTTGGGCTGGCAACCGCTGCGTCCGGTCTGAAATATACCGGGCGTGACGATATGCTGTTGATGCACTGCGCTACGGGAAGCAGCATTGCGGCTGTCTTCACAAAATCCGACACGGCGGCTGCACCGGTGCAATGGTCGCGTGATGCGCTGGCCTCGGGCCATCCGCCCGCTGCCATTCTTGTAAATGCCGGCAATGCAAACGCCTTTACAGGCAGTGCCGGCACCGCGACCGTCACCGCATCGGCCACCGGCATGGCACAGCGAATTGGCTGCACACCGCAGGCGGTGTTGCTGGCCTCAACCGGGGTGATTGGTGAGCCGCTGGACAGCCGCGTTCTTGAGGCGACCTTCGATGGCCTTGTTGCTGATATCGGCCAAAACAATAGTGACGAGAACGGTAGCGATAATGCCAGCGATAATGCGAGCAATGACGCCAGTAATAACGGCGGTGACAACTGGTCCGCCGCCGCCACCGCCATCATGACAACCGACACATTTCCAAAGGGTGCCAGCACTACC